>OJIO01001373.1_pt1 | contig 10861 bp, 8 predicted proteins | sample 1595621 | NCBI WGS metagenome assembly OJIO01 (sample SAMN05416776, study PRJEB24817) | seawater metagenome | isolation source: Sea water | place: Canada:Atlantic | collected 2013-07
ACGAGATTTCTGCCTGTCTCGTGGGCTCGGAGATGTGTATAAGAGACAGGGCTAGTATCATGGTGGGCAATAATAGTGCCCTCGCCATCAACTAAATACACGAAGCCGGTTTGAGCAATTTTTACCGCGTTAATAATATCTAATAGCTCGTCAACAGACTTCGCAACTCCAGACATGCCTCGGCCTGCGGTTTGTTGGAAGTTAGCGAACAATCTATAACCTTGGTCAGGTTCGTTATACAAGCTAAGTGAAATTGGCGTACCACTATCACGGTAAGCAAAAAACCATCCATCGAATTCATCGTTTTTCAGCACGCGTAAAAAACCGTCTTGATTCCAATACTTAGTGGTTTTTCTATCGACGAAAGAGGCTACGGTTAAATCGTTGAAATTCACGATATCGTTCAGGTAAGCGATGAGTCGCTTTTCACCTGAACTATCAGCGCCAGCGGCTGACCAAGCTAAAATGTCAGGATTGGATGCAATACCATGGGCAACAGAAAGCATCACACTGGCTTCTCTATCGACCTGATTGCCAATTTGCTTCAACAGTGAAGGAAGTTGAAGCTGTTCCATGTTTTCTTTTACTAAATCTCGGGCTATCCATTGGCTAATTGAGCCTACCAAGATTGAGGCTGCCAACACGGCGACCATTAGTGAAATAATTAATTTTTGTTTAATACTCAAAGTCATAACTTCCGACCATATGTGGACTGCTGAAATAACGACGCTGCACTGCAGGCACAGTCACGTCTTGGGCGTTGGGTTATTACTGTTAGCGTCTACTTTACTGCTTAGTTGCAGGTTATTAATCACGTGATGAAACACGAGGAGAGGTAGTTCGCACTAGCTTTATTTTTATTATGTTTTTGTATCGGCAGAAAAACGCGAAGTATTATACTATCGACGTATAAAACCGATAAATTGATTTTGAAGTTAAATTGACCGAAAGGTCAAGAAAAAGCCGCGAAATGAGGTGAATTTCTCAACTTCGCGGCTTGTTTAGGTAGGTTTAACGATTAATTTTCGCTTTTGTCTTTGCTTTTGTCTTTGCTTTTATCTTCGGGGATTGGAAAACCTCTGTCGCGCATTAATGCGTCAACTTTGGCATCGCGGCCACGGAATTTACGATAAGCTTCAGCTGGATCCATCGCATTACGAACCGAAAAGAGGTACTTCACTAAGCGATTGCCCACTTCTTCGTCGTAAAATCCACCCGGTGCTTCCATAAAGGCTTCTGATGCATCAGCGGTCAGCACTTCTGCCCACATATAACCATAATACGCGGCGGCATAACCTTCACCCGAGAACACGTGACCAAAGTGAGGTGTGCGGTGACGCATAACAATCTCTTCGGGCATACCGAGTTTTGTAAGCTCTTCACGTTCAAAGGTATCGGGCTCAATAGTCGCTGGATCAGTGGTATGGTACTTCAAATCCATGATAGCAGAAGCCATATATTCAGTGGTTTTGAAGCCTTCATTAAAGGTTGATGCCTTCTTAATCTTAGCAACAAGTTCAGCAGGAATAGGTTCACCCGTTTCATAGTGTACTAAGAATTGATTAATAACTTCGTCGGTGGTTAACCAGCGCTCTAATAATTGCGACTGGAACTCGGTGTAATCACGCACGCCTGAGTGCGAAGAAGGGTATTTCACATCAGCAGATAAGAAATGCAGTGCATGACCAAATTCGTGGAAATAGGTTTCTGCATCATCAAATGAAATGAGAGTGGGTTCGCCTTCAGCGCCTTTTACAAAGTTAGAGTTGTTAGAAGACAATACCGTCTTTTTACCGTCGAAGGTTGTTGATGAGCGATAGGTTGTGGCCCATGCACCAGAGCGTTTACCTTTACGAGAGAACGGATCTAAGTACCATAAACCAATGTGTTCACCGGAATCTTTATCGGTCACTTCCCATACTTTAACGTCTTCGTGGAATACAGGCACTTTACCTTCTTCCACTGGGGTAAAGTTGAAATTAAACAAACGACCAGCAACGTAAAACATAGCATCGCGCAATTTATCTAGCTGCAGGTATTGCTTCACTTCGTTTGAGTCTAAGTCGTACTTGGCTTGGCGAACTTTCTCAGCATAAAAACGATAGTCCCAAGGGGCGATAGTAATATCAGCGCCTTCAGCGTCAGCAATGGCTTGCATATCGGCCACTTCTTGTTCAACACGTGCAATGGCAGCGGGCCAAACCTTCATCATAAGATCCATGGCGTTTTCAGGGTTCTTTGCCATACGGTCTTCTAAGCGCCACTGGGCATAGTTTTCATACCCGAGTAATTCCACGCGCTCATCACGCAATGTCAGAATGCGCTTAATGGTTTCGTTATTGTCGAACTCATCAGCGTTATCGCCACGGCTGTAATAGGTGTTCCATACTTTTTCGCGTAATTCACGATTAGTAGAATAGGTTAGGAACGGATCCATTGAAGAACGGGTGTTTGTTATTGCATATTTATCCGGCTCGCCACGGCTCTGGGCGGCAGATTTAGCGCCTTTTACGAAAGATTCAGGCAAGCCACCTAATTGGTCTTCAGTAATATAGGTTACGTAGTTCTCTTCATCCGCCAGTACGTTATTTGAGAACGACGTATAGAGGGTTGCTAACTCTTCGTTAATGGCGGCATAACGCTTTTTCGCTTCGCTGTCCAACGTCGCGCCATTGCGGGCGAAGTCGTTATAAGTCATCCAAGTAATGCGCTGTTCTTCTTCGGTTAATGTCGATAGTTCTTCTGACTCATAAACCGCTTTAACACGTTCGAATAACTTTTCGTTTTGTGTGATTTTGGTAGAAAATGCTGACAACTTGGGTGACATTTCTACTTGGATAGCACGAAATTCAGGGCTAGATTTATTCGCACTCCAAATGCCGTAGTAACGAAATACGCGGCTAAGCTCGCTACCTGAACGTTCCATAGCCACAATTACGTTTTCAAACGTAGGTGGCTCGGGGTTATTCGCAATTTCATCAATCTCTTTAAGATTTAGCTCCATTGCTTTTTCAAGGGCCGGTTTCAAATCTTCCAGTTTCATTTTATCGAAAGCCGGAACGCCACCGTAGGGGCCTTTGAATTCTTGAAGGAGTACGTTGTCGAACTGTTGGTTTTCATGCATTGCGGGGGCTTCAGTAGTATCTACTGACGTTGTCTGAGGCGCTTTTTGCTCAGAACAAGCACTGAGTGCAAGCACTACCGCCATCGCGGTAAGCGACGTTTTAAATTTTCCCATTATTATTTCCTGTCTTATTATGATTTCTTTTATTGTTTCTTGTCATTAGCTCAACCCGCTCTAGTAGAGCAGATCAATACCAGCGAATGAAGCGTTAATTAAAATCTCACACATTTAATACTATGCCATTGTAAAACTAACTTAAATGTCTCTTAACGTAATAACCCGCTAGACCAACGAGAATGCGAGTCGTAGCACCTAAATGGCATTCATCGAAAACCCCAAAAAAACCATTGAAAGTTTTTAGCTAATCACTACACTTCGCGCCATTAAAGAACGGTTATTTTTTGACTCATTTGTTATCTATAAAGGAGCATTGGCGTGTTTGAATTATTGCTTCATACAATCCCTGTATTGTTTGCTATTGGATCGTTTTGGTCCAATACAGAGCGCAAGCTTTTATTTTTGAATTTAGGGTTGTGTGTGGCGCTAGCCAGTTTACTTGCCTTCGAGCAAGCATGGGGTGGGGCGGTAGTTATTACGGTGGCAGGCTTAAGCACAACATATCGTATTGTTACTCAGAAACTTTTACCCGCGTACGCCACTTATATTATTCTGACGCTGATGACCGTCTTAGTGGCAAGTATTAACACCCTTACGGGTAAGACTGGGCTACTAGAACTTATGCCAGTACTGACTTTCATGGTATATCGCTTTGGTGAGTTACACTGCAAAGAAGCAGGGCTGCGTACTTGTATGATAATTGGCTCAGTAAACTTTACGGTATACGGCGTGGCCACTCAAACATGGGGTCTGGCGATTACCGAAGCCTTATTCGCTATTTCCAATGCGTGGTATTACGTTAAGTTACGTAGGCAACTTGCTGCGCTGTCGTTGTAAAGCCAGATAAGCGGGCAAATTTAGGCTACAAAAGAGGGTGAGCGCGAAAGGCTGAAATTGAGCCCTGTACGTAGGTTACAGTGTCATAAAGTAAACGTGTTCATGCTTGTCAGAATCAAAAAAGCCAGACGAGTCACTCTCGTCTGGCTTTTTTATCTTGCTGCGGAATTTATAAAACAGTGTCTTATGCAAATACCACGGTTTTATTGCGATGAATAATCACGCGGTCTTCCAAATGATAACGCACGCCATGGGCAAGGGCGGTTACTTCACAGTCCTTCCCTTTTCTCACCATATCAACCGCGCTATCACTGTGGCTAATACGCTTAACGCTTTGCTCAATAATAGGGCCTTCGTCTAGGTCTTTGGTGACGTAATGGCAGGTTGCCCCAATTAACTTAACACCGCGATCGTAAGCCTGTTGGTAGGGTTTAGCCCCTGCAAAGCTCGGTAAGAAACTATGGTGAATGTTAATTGCTTTACCTTGAAGTTGTTGGCATAGCGTATCTGGCAAAATCTGCATGAAGCGGGCAAGCACTGTTAGGTCAATTTTATACTCTTCCAATAAGGTTGAGATTTGCGCAAAAGCCGCTTCTTTGCCCAACGCTTTAAAGTCTACCCAATGAAACGGCACTTTATACCAATCGGCAAATTGCTTCATTTGTGGATGGTTGCCAATAATGCACGGAATATCGCAATCAAGCTCACCGGTGTGCCAGCGATGCAGTAAATCAACCATACAGTGAGATTCCACGCTACCCAGTAAGGCAACGCGCTGTTTCTTACTCGAATCAGAGAGTTTCCAATTCATTTGAAATTCGTTCGCCAAAGGCGCAAATTCTGCTAAAAAGCTGTCGTAATCTAACCCAATAGAATCGGCACCAATTTCGTGGCGCATAAAGAATCTACCGGTTTGTAAATCGGTGTGATGGTTAGCTTCAACGATGGTGGCACCATGGCTAGCTAAAAACTGAGAAACACTGGCAACTAAGCCAATTTGGTCAGGGCAATCTATTACTAATCGAAACGTTTGTTGCATGGAATTGAGGTCTCACTAAATAAGACCCCCTTTTTACCCAGCTACGCCAGTGATGTAAAGGTTTTTGGGCTTAAAAAGCCTAACTGAAATAGGCTATTTTGCTATAAATAATATCACCCGATGAATGATCGTTAACCAACTACTCATCATTAATTCCTCGGCGTAGCTTCTCACGCACTGACATATTGTGCTTTAAATTCCAACTTTGCCTAACGGGGTATGTAACCCCTTGCGGTGTAGAGACAGATTCAAAAAGGTGGAACGCCGAGGCATGCATCTCTACATGAGGTGTATACAAAGGCACAGGAAGCGCCGCCGTGGCTTTTCGAATAACGGTAACATGGGGCGAAAACCCTTTACCATCAACCTCTATAGCTGCTGCTCTGGCGGCCTTGCGGGTAGATTTTGCTAAGGCCATGAGCTCTGCTGGCGGTGATTGTGGTGCGGCAAAGAGAATCTTAGGGCCGTTCCAAATACCAGTAGTGTCTAAGGTTAGTGAAAATGGTGCATGTATTAGCGTATCTAGTTCGGCGACTAACGCCTCATGCTGTCGGTGAGTAATGTGGCCGAGAAAACTTAAGGTCATATGGTAATTGGCTGCGTTAACCGCATAAGGTTGGGATGCGCCTGAGTCACGTCTTTTACCTTTGCTCTCTTTACCCTTGCCCCGCCTGCCTTCGTTCCCTCTACCTTCATTGTGGGCTCGGCCCTCAGAAAGGTTGAACATGTTGCGGGCTGTCACCTCTGGGAGGGCTTGTTGCCGCCAACTATCAAGGGCTAATTTTTCTGTTGAATGTAAATCTAAACCAATGAAACAACGCATACCCACTCCTCTATCTACGTGTAATGAAGTCAACACGCCCTAGTTAATAGAAAAATTGTTTAAACCCAAATGGACATATCGTCAGGTGTCTCTATTTAGCTGTGCTTAGTCTAGCCGTGCTTGTTTTAACGTAATGCAAAACTTCTGCTGCAGGTAAATTCAAGTACAATAGTGTGAGAAGTTTATCTAGGTATTGCAAACCTTTATGTTACAGCCGTTATTACATTTACCCGCAGCCCAGCTTATTGAACCGGTTAACAAGGCGATTGGCGAAAACAACCTTATCATAGGTGCACCGCCGGGTGCAGGTAAGTCTACGGTGCTACCACTTTCTCTAATAAGCGCGATACCACAGGGTAAAGTGTTGTTGATGCAGCCTCGCCGCGTAGTCGTACGGAATTTGGCGAATTATCTGGCAGGCATACTTAATGAAAAAGTGGGCGACACAGTAGGTTACCGTATTAAAGGTGAAAGTAAGGTAGGAAAGAACACCCGCCTTGAACTCATTACCGAAGGTATACTCGCCAGAATGATTCAGTCTGACCCTGAACTTGCTGGGGTATCGGCCATTATATTTGATGAGTTTCATGAGCGCAGCATTCATAGCGACTTCGGTTTAGCGCTAGCCCTCGACGTACAAGCTGGCTTGCGAGAAGATCTCCGCCTAGTCGTTATGTCGGCCACCCTTGATGTAGAGCCGCTTACTGCATTAATGGATAATCACGGGGCTGTGCCTGCCATTAACCTCGATGCAAAAGGGCGAACTTTCCCCGTTACTATGCATTACAGCAAAGATGTGCTCGCCCATGAGGTGGTTAGCGCCACCGCAGAAATGACTACCCGAGCATTTTCTCAACACCAAGGTGATGTACTGGTCTTCTTGCCAGGAAGCGGAGCCATTCGAGGGGTGGCACAACGACTTTCTACGCTGGAAGATAAATATGATGTGGCATTGCACACACTTTTTGGGGCGATGAGCAAAGAAGCCCAACAAGCCGCTATCAACCCTGATCCACAAGGGCGACGTAAAATTATTCTCGCCACCAATATTGCCGAAACCAGCTTAACCATTGAAGGGGTTAAGGTGGTGGTAGACAGTATGTGGGAGAATCAAGCGCAATATAACCCTTCCAGTGGTTTTACCCAGTTAATGCAACAGCGTATATCCCGCGCATCGGCTATTCAACGGGCTGGGCGAGCGGGACGGGTTAGCGCGGGCGATTGCTACCGGTTATGCAGCCAAAGTAGTTTTGAGCGTATGGCGCAGCATAATGCCCCGCAAGTATTGCGAGAAGATGTGTCGTCCTTATTGCTCGATGCCTTGCAATGGGGCGCTACGCCCTCATCGTTGGCGATGTTAACCCAGCCAACTAATGCACAGCTGAAGGTGGCTAGTAATAACTTAACCGCCATAGATGCTCTTAGAGATCTTGATGACAACCCAATAATTACCTCCTATGGGCGTAAACTGTCCGACATACCCTGCCATCCGAATTTGGCGAATTTGTTAATACGCTGCGAGCAAGGTGTTGAAGGGGTAGAGCCTACACTGCAAAGGAAACTTAAATGTGCTGCGCCTTTTGTGGTGGCATTGGCCGAAAACCTAGCTGGACAGTTTACACAAACCTATGTCATTGATGCGCTGTTGAATCTTGATGGTCAAGCGCGCAAACAGCTTCATCAGCAAGCATCTAAATATACAAGATATGTTGGTCTTACGGCGAACGATTTGGACATTAACGTCATAGACGAAGAAGCATTGGCGCTTTGTATTGCCATTGCCTTTCCTCAGCGGGTGGCGTTTTATCGGGGGCAAGCATCTGATAAGGCCAACGGAAAGGCAAATGGAAATCAGAAAGGGCAAGGGGCCACGCAAGGAAATATGCAAGGAAAGCCTCAGCAAAGTGGATATAAGCTCGCCAGTGGCAAGGGGGGCGAATTAGAGCAGCATTCCCCTGAACAGTGGTTGGCCGTTTTACATGGTCAGCAAACCGGAAATACGGTGAAGTTCAGGTTAGTCCAGCCAATTAATGAAGCCCTGCTTCGTGCCGTGTTCCCAAATGAGTTTACTAGCAAAAAGCAAGTACGTTACAACGTGGCAAAAAAGGCTATGGAAGCACGGGTGATTGCCGGTTTTCATGCCATCGACTTAGCCAGTGAGCCCGTATCAGGGCAAGAGAAACAACAAGATAATCGCTTTTGGAAAAAACAGACTGCTTATGCATGGTTTGAATATTTAGAGAACATTCCAGTAAGTGAGTGGCCACTAACGGAAGGTGATTGGCAATGGTGGAACAGACTTAAACTTGCCGCATCGTTGAATTTACCTCAGCCGCAGGCGTTCGATAAACCAGACCCGTGGCCTCAGTCTTTGCCGGCATTAATGTACAATGCAAAAGAGGCATTAATTGAGCCTTTAAGTCGATGTGAGTCTTTGGCGAAACTACAAAAGTTGCCATGGAAAAATACGCTAAATAATGCACTTAGTTGGCCGCAGCAAGACGCCCTTGCTTCACTATTACCAACTCATTTACCGATACCCACAGGGCGTGATGCTGCACTTGAGTATCGCGATAACGGTGATGTGGTGTTAGCGGTTAGAATGCAAGAGATGTACAGCCAAACTGCCCCACTGACGGTGGCGGGTGGCAGAACCAATATTGTTTATGAGCTATTGTCGCCAGCAGGACGACCACTTCAAACCACTAAAGATTTAGCGGGGTTCTGGACAGGCAGTTATTTAGCGATTCAAAAAGAAATGAAAGGACGCTACCCCAAGCACTTTTGGCCAGATGAACCAGCTACCGCTAAACCCACCGCCAAAACAAAGAGGGCGATGAGCTAACGGGGCAAGTAAAGCCTTTTAAAAGCGGCTAAGCACTCTTATCAACTAAGTTCAAAGACTGCATCACATTAAGGCCCGGAAAGCCATCAGCAATCATATCGTTTGCTATTTGATAGTTGCGGATACCTTCGCGAGTGGCTGGGCCAATTATTCCATCGGGTGTACCAACATCGAAGCCGCGGTCATTCAGTTTTTTCTGTAAGCCAATAATATCGTTGCGGCTGTAAGCGGGTAAATCAGGTAGGGGAGCAATAATCCCGGATGCTCCTGAAATTCTATCGGCTAATACGCCTACCGCAATGGCGTAAAACTCTGAATTATTCCAACGCATGATCACGCGAAAGTTCTGGTAACCCACAAATGCTGGGCCTGCATGTCCTGCAGGAACCACCACATATGCTTTGGTATCGTCGTCGCCTAATGGGCTAGCATCGGCTTGTTTCACGCCTAGTTCGCTCCACTGGCTCAATGTACGGCGGTTCTTATAACCAGAAAGTTGATAATCGAAACCTTCAGGAAGCTGCACTTCCCGGCCCCAACGAAAGCCTCGTTGCCAGCCTAAACTCGCAAGAAAGTTGGCCGCAGAGGTTAGCGCATCTTCTTCACTATTCCATAAGTTGATTTGACCGTCATTGTCGCCATCTACCGCGTAATGGGTATAAGCCGACGGCATAAATTGGGTATGACCCATAGCGCCAGCCCAAGAACCTACCATTTCCTCACGGGTGAGTGACTCACGCTCAAATAACTTCACTGCTACCAAAAGCTCTTGGGTAAAGTATTTGCTTCTTCGGGGATCGCAAGCAAGCGTGGCTAACGAATCAAGAACAGGCATTTTGCCTTTGTAATTACCAAAGTTAGTTTCAAGCCCCCAGAAGGCCAGCAAGTAGTGCGGCGGCACACCGTACTTGTCACTTAATTTGTGCAACAAGTCCTTGTGCTTTTCGTACATTTCCTTGCCCTTATTCGTGCGCCAATCGGTTACACGTTTACTAAAGTAGCCTGGAAAGGTTTGAACGAATTCTGGTTGGCTTCTATCAAGCTCTATTACACGAGCTTGGTATACTAATGAGGGGAAAATGGTATCGACAGTCTCTTGACTGACACCTTGCTCAAGTGCTTTGTTGGCAAGTTGAGAGGTACATATGGAAAACGCCTCATCGGCCATTGCAGTCGTGCTGCAAAGCCCTGATAGCAGTGCTGACATCATTGATGCTGCAGTGACCCACTGCTTCCCTTTACCCTTTAAACCCATAATTCAATTCCTGTATTGCGAGCACACATGCTATCTCAATGTGACTGTAAAACGCGAGTATAATTCAATGATGCGCTAAGGTTTATGGCAGATGATACGTAACAATATGTAAACCTACCTTGGGGCGTTAAGCTGTAGGCGCTTGTTTTAAAATACCAACAATGTCGCCATCGTTGTTTAATTCAGCAAGCTCGATTAAATACCCTTTTTGAAGTTCATCTAACGAACGACCCTCTAACAGCTCTTTCACTCTGGCCTTTTCTCCCGCTACGATAGCCGATTGTAACCCTTCCATATTGGCAATAGAGCTCGCCTTATTTTCAGATGTCATAATTTCTCCTTGAGTGTAAGCATTCAACATTACTACGGTTGGTAACATTGAAACGATTGATTTTAGCGTGGCGCTATTTTTGTAGTTGTTGCCGAGGGGGAGCAGTGGTAGTGTTCGCTAACTTCAGAGTGTGCAGCACACAGTTGTTTATATGCTGCTACAAAATTCTTCAGCATTCGCTGGAAATTGTGTTCAGAAAGCTGCACAATTTTTTCAGCTTCATATCATGGCATTCTCAGTGGCAAAAAAAGTGGCAAAAAAACAATCAAAAGCGGCATCCAAACCTAAATCTTTTTCAATAATGAAGCTCTTCTTGCGCTTATTTCTGATAGGCGTTGTGGTACTTGGCGCCTACGCCTTTTACTTAGATGCGCAAATTAAACATGAGTTTTCAGGCAATAAGTGGGAAGTTCCTGCGCAGATATTTGCCCGCCCCTTAGAACCTGTCTCTTATACACATCTGACGCTGCCGACGAAGAGGATAGTGTAG
>OJIO01001375.1_pt1 | contig 10841 bp, 9 predicted proteins | sample 1595621 | NCBI WGS metagenome assembly OJIO01 (sample SAMN05416776, study PRJEB24817) | seawater metagenome | isolation source: Sea water | place: Canada:Atlantic | collected 2013-07
AATCGAGAACATCACCTGCATGTTCAAACCTTCTTAGATTCACTAAGATATCACTTTTAAAATCATACAAGCCTGCCATTTCAGGCGATTCAATTAGTGCTGAATCAATAGCGTTCAATGCAATTTCATAATTCTCTAGCTCATATGCTTCTTCTGCCTTCTGGAGAAACATTTCACTTTTGTTTACTTGTGCAAGTATAGAATTTCCACAAATCAATAAGTATCCGATTAATATTAATTTCATTTTTATTGGCTTAATTATGATTGCTAACTTATTTATAAACGTACTCCTTTTTTATACTAATTCCCATTTTTTTTTTACAAACCAATATTACAAAATACTGATAATCTGCATTTTAATATTTTGATCATTTTCTATTAACCGTTTTTATCCGTTAATTACGGATAAATCACCTTGTTGCAACTTCACGTAAGAAAGAGACTATTCGCGAATCCCCAAAACATGAAATAATGGAATGATTAGAGTAAAGGTAACTAAACGTCAATCCTTCTTTCCTATCCAAAACGGCAGTCCTGCCAATAAAAAAAAGATAACCGCCAATCCCTCCACAGCCAATAAATACCATGGCCAAGGACCTAAGAAATCCAAAAGTGTAGGTGATTGAGGCTTATGGCTTGTGTAAAAATAATTAGAACCGATCAAATAATTAATAATTCCAGTAACAACTAAATAGACATTACCCGCTATAATTGCATTCCAAAAGTCTCGCTTCGTTACTTTCCAATCAAAATTAACAATACAATATATCGGTAAGGAGATCAGAGTACAATGCAATAACCAATACGTCCAATAACTATGATGTGGTGCTGAAAGAGGTAAATCTGGTGTAAGTAATGCCTGCGATGCACCTACGATTGTGAAGAAATACAAAATCCCAAACCACTTTCTTGACTGATGATAGATTACAAATGGGAACACCAATGCTATCGTTCGGCAAATATGAAAAGGCAATCCTTCTTGGATACTAAAAGTGCCATCTATTGCTGTGAGTATCATTCTTAATATCACACATAAAGCAGGTATTGTAGCTAACGAAGTCCCAAATACAATTCTTTGTTTATGAGACAACTTTTGACGTGCAAATATTATAACACTTCCTAATACAAAAATAAAAAAGATCAGTGGCCACCAATGCAGATAGGAAAATACTCTAAAAGAATGTGAAGTATCAAATAAAAAATCGAACATATAAATAGAGTTTAACTTTATCAGATATCCTTATGATATTGATCAATCTGAAAGTATATCAACCAGCTACTTGGTCATTTAACCGTTAAATTATTATAAATTTTTAATTTCGTAGCATATTACAAGAATTGTCCAACTACATTGGGCAAGTTTAAATATTCAATACAATAATAACTAAAGCACTACTAATGCACAATTATCTAAAAACAGTCTCGGTATTTATCATTTTGGCAATGGCCAATGTTGCCTATGCAGGCAATGGAATGTGGTTGCCTATTTTCCTAAAATTACTCAACGAAGCTGAAATGCAAGAGATGGGAATGAAGATCTCCGCTGAAGATATATACAGTACTAATAAGAGTTCGTTAAAAGATGCAATTGTGCACTTTGGAGGATTTTGTACAGGTGAGGTTATCTCAGATCAAGGTTTAGTACTGACCAATCATCACTGTGGATATAGTAATATCCAATCGCACTCATCTGTAGATAACAATCTGTTGAAAGATGGATTCTGGGCTAAGTCTCATTCTGAAGAGCTTGCCAATCCTGGATTGTTCGTGACATTTATAGAGAGCATAGAAGATGTGAGCAAGAAAGTACTTGAAGGTACAAATGATAAAATGTCGATAAAAAAAAGACAATCTATCATAGATAAAAACTTAGCTGCCATCAAAGGTGGGTATAGATTAACAGAATTTCAAGATGTTGTGATCCGTCCGTTTTATAATGGGAACCAATATTTCTTATTCCATACATTGACTTATAATGATGTGAGATTAGTAGGAACACCTCCAGAATCGATCGGAAAGTTTGGTGCAGATACTGACAATTGGGTATTCCCAAGACATACGGGAGATTTTTCTCTTTTTAGAATCTATGCTGGACCAAATAATGAGCCTGCAAACTTTGCGAAAGAAAACAAACCATTCACACCAAAACATTCACTTCCTATTTCATTGGACGGAGTAGAAGAAGGTGACTTTACGATGGTATTCGGGTTTCCTGGTAGAACAAATCAGTATCTTCCTTCACCGGCAGTAGAACAAACGATAAACTCGCTCAATCCTGCTAAAATAGAGATCAGAGACAAATCCCTAAAAATCTTAGATAAACACATGAGAGCTGATGCAGGAATAAGATTAAAGTATGCTTCCAAATTTGCTAGTCTTGCCAATTATTGGAAAAAGTGGATAGGAGAAAGAACAGGTTTGATATCAACTGGAGCATTAAAAAAGAAATATGACCTCGAAGCCGAATACGAGAAAAACGCACCTAAAGATTATAAATATCTAGTGCAAGAATTTAAAGAAGTATATGGAGAGATCGCGCCTTATGCCCTTGCAAGAGACTTCTATTCTGAAACAGCATCTAGGAACATTGAAATACTTCGACAGATGGGATCTTTCAAACGATTGGTCACTGCTTATGAAGAAAATGGTGCCGAAGCTTATACCAAATTGCTACCAAAATATAAGCCACGTTTTGAGCGATTCTACAAGAATTACGAGCCATCTATCGATCAAGAAGTGTTTGGAACACTTACTAAGCATTATGTAGAGTCTCTTGATAGCAAATTTGTTCCAACTTCATTGTCAGACGAATACATGAGGAAGAATCAAATGGATTATGATCAGCTTGCAAATGATTTATATACAAAGAGTAACTTCCCTAAGAAAGATGTCATGATGCGAATTTTCAGTATGGAACCTGAAGTTGCAGTAAAAACAATGAAGGAAGATCCTATGTATCAGTTCTATATTGATTGGAACAGCCTGTACATTAATAAAATATCCGCACCTTACAATTCCCACAAGATTCAAATTGATAGTCTACAGAGACTGTATATGAAAGGTCAAATGTTGACATTCAAAGATAAAAGATACTGGCCAGATGCAAACAGTACAATGAGAGTTAGTTATGGAAAGGTAAATGGGTATGCTCCTAGAGATGCTGTGAGATATCTTCCATTTTCTCATGTAGAAGGAATCATGGAAAAATATGTGCCTGGAGATTATGAATTTGATGTACCTGAAAAACTGATCACCTTAATTGAGAATAAGGACTTTGGTCAATATGCAGATAAAACAGGAAGTGTACCTGTATGTTTCTTAGGTACGAATCATACCACTGGAGGAAATAGTGGTAGCCCCGCAATTGATGGTTACGGAAACTTGATCGGACTCAACTTTGACAGAGTGTGGGAAGGTACTATGAGTGATATCAATTATGACGCTTCGATATGTAGAAATATCATGGTAGATGCCAGATATGTCCTATTTATTATCGATAAGTTGGGTGGAGCAAGACATTTAATAGATGAAATGGAATTAGTAAGACCAAAATCAAATATCAGGAGAAGATAAATGCTTAGCTTAATGCTTGAATTTAAGCACGCTGATTTTTTAAACAAATTCAATAGCTTTTAATATTGCATTTTGTTGAATCGCTGAATCGCTGAATCGCTGAATCATCCTGAGAATCTACGATTCTCTACAATGATCTACGTGTTTGCTGTGCAAACCACTTGATCGCTTAATGATGTTGACCCTGGGATTCTTAAGATCTAATTTTATAAAACAACCTAGTACTAATAAAAGAGATATGAAATATACATTACTTTTTTTCTTTTCAATAATGATACAATGTTCATACGGTCAAGCCGTGGAAGGAACATTACTAGGCACTTGGTCTAATCCTGATTTACCTGCATCAAATGCTCATGACAATACCTACAATGAAGTATGGGGTCTTGCTGTCAATGACCATGAATTTGCAGTATTAGGTACTACATTGGGAACACATATCATAGATGTTACAGACGCCAACAATCCGATTGAACTATTTGTAATAGAGGGCGGAACAACTGGTGGCTCTATCATTCACAGAGATTTCCATGATCATAAAGGATACTTATATTCCATAGCAGATGAAGGCTCTAATACAGCCCTTCAGATCATAGATATTACTCAACTGCCAGATGCTATAGAAGTAGTTTATGAAAGCTCAGAATTTTTCACAAGAAGTCATAACATCTTTATAGATGAATCAAAAGACAGGTTGTACTCATTAATATCAAATGGTGATGCTTTCGGTTATTCTCCGATGAGAATTTTTGACATTTCGGATCCGATAGATCCAAAAGTATTGGGTGCTTATTCTAATCTTGATGGTTATAATATATCACAAGTGCATGATGCATTTGTGAGGAATGATACTGCATATCTAAATTTAGGACCAGGTGGCTTTGCAATAGTCGATTTTGCAGATGTAGACAATCCAAATGTAATTAGTGTTCTTAGTACTGCGGAATATCCGCAATCAGGATACAATCACTCAGGATGGTTAACTGATAATGGTGATTTTTACTATATGGCAGATGAAACATTTGGCAGCGATATGAAAGTACTAGACCTAAGAAATCTTCCAGATATAGATATTCCAACTCTATTCAATGCTGGATCAAATAATGTAACTATACCTCATAATCAGATTGTTGACGGTGACAAATTATATGTCTCATATTACTTCGATGGATTACAAGTATATGATATATCAGATCCTATCAATCCTGTAAGAGAGATGTTCTACCCTACTAGTAAATTTCCTCCTACAAATGGACTTTATAGAGGTGCTTGGGGAGTCTATCCGTATCTTCCATCTGGTAACATCTTAGTATCGGATATGCAAGAAGGGTTATTTATAGTTGATGGTGATTTCTCTACCGCAACTGAAGAAATTGATGAAGAGTTAATTAAACATGAATTCACAATTTCGCCAAATCCAAGTAGTGGTATTTTCGAATTGGATTTAAGCCTATTTTCTGGTCAAGAAGCCTCGGTTGAAATTACTGACAACACTGGAAAGTTAATACTTAGCAAATCATTGTCTACTGATCTTCATTTTCTTGACTTGTCACAATCTCTTGCAAATGGATTATATAATCTTAAGGTATTCAATGGCAAGAAAACAACGACTAAGAGGCTGGTTCTCAGGAATTAATTTAAAAATTACACATGGAAAATCACGATAAGAATAGCCAATTAGAAAGTAGAATAGAAGAATTAGAATATCGAATTTCGATCTTAGAGCGCTTCATTGATTCTCAAACCATTCTCTATGGAAAGGATGATAGGAGTTCGCTAGACGCTTTGAAAATCAACATCAAAAATGATTTAAAGAAGAGAGGTGTTGACACTAAAAATTTCGATAATAGACTTGGTAAAAAATTTTATTTGGAAGATTGAAATGCAAACCATGTAACCAATCAAATGAAATAGATAATTACGAAGAGACTATTAGTTAGAAGGGTAAAAAGTTATCGCATATTCATCTTATTATATAAAATAATGTTTCGAAATTGAGTTGGAGTTTGATTACTTTTATACGGCTACATTTATTGACGATCAAGGATGTGAGTATTCTGCCTCTGTCTATGTAGGCTACGATCATACAATAGATTGTAATGACGAAAATCCTTTTGCAAATAACGAATGTGAATTATCAGAGTTTGATATTATTTGCGACATCACGACTTTCGAATCATTCAATTACATAATGCCGAGTCAAAGTAGTGGTGGTGATCAACCGATAGTTCTTTGTGGAGGAGGAACACCACACAATATATCATGGTTTTCATTTGTAGCATATGGTGGAGATTATTCTATTAATATTTTGCCTTCAGGTTGCTATGGTTCTACTGATGGTCAGGAGGGTATTCAAGTTGGGTTGTTTTCAGATTGTACTTTTTCAAACTCTGCATTTTGCTCGAGTGAATGTAACGTAAATAACATTTCAATTCCTTCACAAAATTTAGTTGAAGGACAAACATACCACATGTTTATAGATGGCTGTTTCGGTAGTGTATGTTATTATGAAATGGAAATTCAAGGATCTCCAGAACCTCCTAGTCTGGCTCCTGAAAGTATAACGTTAACCGCTAATGGTGTAGTACATTCAGAATGCAAATACAGGAGTCGTACAAGAATATTGTGTAGGAACAAATGTACTTTCACAACTAACTGGTGTAGAAATTCAAGGTGAGTACATTTGGTCGGTCTATACTCTTGATGGAGAGCAATATGGTGGTGCTTCATCTGCAACAACGGAACACAACGGCCTCTACCTTACATTTGATACAGAAGGAACATACGAAATTTGTATTGATGAAATTAAAAATGGATGTGATGAATTCACATGGTTTGGTCAAATGTGTTTCACTGTAAAAACTAAAAAGTCGGATGATGAGGATTTTGGTATTCATTATGTTTGTTTAGATCAAGCAAATCAATTTGACATTTCCGTTTTATCAGATCTAGATCCTAATGATGATGGTCAGTCTGGAATACAAGGTACTCTTCCGGATTATCTATACGGCGTAAACACGGTAATTGCGCTCGATGATAAAGGCTGTTCATATGAACAGGAATTCGAAATAGATTTCTATCCTTCTAGTGAAGTACCTACAATTGAAATTATCGAATGTTATTCATCTCTACCTATAGAGATAGATGGGAATCTTATATCCGAAGCATCCTTTGGCGGAGGGAACAGTTTATATTTGGAGGACTATCCACTTCTTCAAGTATCAAATATGTATGGATGCGATAGTATTATCAATCTAAGTGTGGAGTTGTTGAGCTTTCCGGAGAACCTATCCATCCCATCGTTTTGCACAACTGAAGGTATTACTCTAAACTTTGAAGACTATAATAATGATGCATCAACAGATCAAAATTTGACCATTGACATCATAAACCCTGATGGACAATTTATAGCAATGAACTTGAGCCAAAACGACTTTACAGTTCCTCATGGATCAATGGATGGTGAATACACTTTACTTTTTTCAAAAAAAAAATACAAGTTGTGAAAGTTCAAAGGAAATAACGTTAACATTTTCAGGTCTAGAACCAGAAACCCCACAAATAACAAACGGACCAATGTCACTTTGTGCTACTGAAGGAACAGTCACATGTGTAGCAACTAATCCAGATCCAAATGTCGATTTCTCATGGTCTGTAGATGGAGATATTTCAGACTTTACCATCTCAGGTGATCATAATCAGAATATTTCAATCGATTGGAAAGATAGTGGAGGTAGTCTATCCGTAAGAGCTATGAATGATTGTGGCTTTGAAACAAGTACAACAAACAATATTACCATATATGCTAGTCCCGAAATAACATTAAATAATGAGACCGAGACGTGCAAAAATAATGCGTCAATTATCGAACTTGACGTAGACGAAGATTTGATTGACACTTACAGTTGGAATTTTAATGGCGGTACTATCACTTCAGGTAATGGTCTTGGTCCATATTCTGTTATCTGGGATACAGATGGACTCAAACAAATCTCATTAAACACAATTGATGTTTTTGGATGTGATCAATTATTAGAATCAGAGATTATAGTCAATGATACTCCTATTGCAGATTTTTCAGTTCAAGCTGATTCAATATGCATGACTGATCAATTAATCATTACTATGAATTCTCAACAAAACCTGAACCAAAATTGGGTATTTGATGGTGGTATCAATGTGGGTACAAATGATCCAGTTTTATACTTTGACTCCCCTGGATGGAAGACAATAACATTAACCACAGACAATGGAATATGTACTTCTGAGGAAGTAAGCTTGTCAGTCTATGTAGAATCACAAATGGAAGAAATTGAAATCACATGTATGGATCAAGGCTTACATTCATTACTATTTGAATGGAATGATGCGGAAGGTGCTGATGGATTTCTGATTACTATCGAAAATCAACTGGCAGTAACTGTTACTGGCAATACATTCTTAGCAGATCAACTAGAAGAGAATACAGATTATAATATAGAAATATCTGTCATCACACATCATAGATGTCCATCTCCAATAGCATTAACTTCATGTACTACAAAAGAATGTGTGAGCTTAGATTTCTCCTTTGATATACCTGACATGATATGCATTGAAAACAATATGGATTTGGTAGAATTGATTTCTTTTGTTCCTGATGTTGATAAAGGGTTTAGCTGGACAGGAGAAAATATAACTGGATCTGTATTCGATCCAAATGGTTTAGAAGAAGGAATTTACCCACTCCAGATCATACATCAGCTAGATGACTGTATCTCTAATGAAATAGTAGAGATTACATTAGTTGCACCTCCGGAGTTTGATATGGACTACGAAGATAAGCTATGTTTTGGCGAAGATTTTACATCAATAGAAATATCTGTTTCAGAAAATACCTATACTATCCTCATTGATGGTGAGATCTCTGAAAATGTATTTGAAATAACTCCAGGAGCTCATGAAATCGTAGTCATGAATAGTGACATGTGCGCTACTTATGAATCTATATTTATTGAACAATCCGAAGAGACTATAATAAATATTCTTGGCGATTTTGAAACCGAAGAAGGAGAAGACCACTCATACAGTATAGATCAAGCATCGATGTTAGATCTTGATCTCAACTCTATTGTCTGGACTATTAATGGTACAGAATACTGTGCTGGTGAAGAATGTATCTCAATAAATCCAAACTTAAAAATCGATTCCGACTTAGAAATATATGTTCTCAACAATGACGGTTGTGAAGTGTCAACAAAAGTAAGAGTATTAGTCGATGAATTAAAACCAATGCTGGTAATCCCAAATATTTTCAGCCCTAACAATGATGGTGTGAATGATTATTGGTTTGTAGTGCCTAATAAAGAGAGCGTAAAGGTTGAGAGCGTCAGAATAGTAGACCGGTGGAATAACATAGTATATTCTCAAATCGATGAGTCACCAAATATTGAGATGAAATGGGATGGCAAATTTAATGGAACTGATCTCCAACCTGGTGTCTATGTTTACACCATTAGTTTTTCAGCTAATAATAATTCTGAAACAATATATGGAGATATTACTATCATAAAATGATACTTACATCTATCACGAATAACACTCAAAGGAACTCGTCTTGATTGACGGGTTCCTTTCTATTATTGGAAGACAGAATACAAATCAAACTCATATATATATATTCATTATTTGTATATCTTTGTCAACCTATAGAATGAAATGAATTTAGGACAGTAATTTTTTTTATCTATTTCAAATTTAAATACTAGTCAGAGGCCCATGTTTGATTTCCATAAGGATAAACAGAGATACTTTAATATGCAGTATACTAACTCTAAGGAGTATATATTGCCCTTCATAAAGAAACATATCAGCCATGATAAAAAGCTAGATGTGTTGGAAATCGGTTGTGCTGAAGCTGGTGTTTTGAAGGCATTCACTGATAAGGGTCATCAATGTGTAGGAATAGAATTGGATCCTAATCGGACAGAAATTGCTAAAGCGTTTATGGCAGAAGAAATGGAATCTGGCAAGATAGAGTTCATGTCAAAAAATATTTACGATATTGATGTAAAGAAAGATCTAAAAACAACATTTGATCTTATAATATTGAAAGATGTAATAGAACATATACACGACCAAGCAAAATTCATGTCGTTTCTTCATAAATTCCTTAAGCCAGATGGTAAAATATTCTTTGGCTTCCCTCCATGGCAAATGCCTTTCGGAGGTCATCAACAAGTAGCAAAAAGCAAAGTACTATCTTCTGTACCATATTATCACATGCTCCCTAGGTCGATTTATAAATGGATCTTAAAAGCATTTGGTGAATCTCCCCAAAAAGTAGAGAATATGCTAGAAATAAAAGATACCGGTATATCTATTGAACGTTTCGAAAAGATCTTAAAAAAAGAAAATTATACGACGCTCAAAAGGCAACTGTATCTTATAAATCCGATATATAAATATAAATTTGGACTGAGTGCTAGAAAACAACTCGGTATTATAAGTGCAATTCCTGTCTTAAGGAATTTTCTTTCTACCTGTGCTTATTATTTGATAGAAGAGAACAAATAAAATAACTATTTAACTATTGATTGAGCTTGTACTATATGTCTTTCATTGTGCATGATTACAAATTGAAACACATCACCAAGTCTCATTTTTATCCATTTTGTCAAGCTTATTGCCGTTTTAATTTTTGTCAGATTGTAATCCTTAGCTTCTTCTAATAGTCTAAGCATTTCTTCTTGATTTGATAAAAACTTAGTAATAACAGCATCTGAATTAAGATCAACTTCAGGTATATAATCTTTGAATGCTTTTATTTTCCCTTCCTTTCTATAGTCCATAGAATTAGTGAAGTAATTCCCTAACCAACCGCTTGAAAAAGTTAAAGAAGAGCCTTCGCTTGTGGTCCGTTTTAAGGATTTCTTTATTGCAGGATTATAATAATCATAGTATAGATTGAGATGTTCTAGATTTTGGATTACACTCCATCCACCTGTGTCTGTTGTTGCCAAGAGTTTTTCACTACTTATCCCATTAAAATGACCTGTTACTATTTCTGATTGACGACGAACTTCTTTTTGTAGTTGTTCAATTAGAAGAATTTTATTCTGTGCTTTCATTTATATCCATTTCGATACAAAAATGAGACATTTAGTAAAAATATATGTTGGTATTTACCAAGATTAGTAATGATACATTAATAAAGTACGTTTTTATGTGCAGCTATTTTTTCATTCTCCAAGGCAAAAAACGTAGGCAATGCAGAGCATAGGCGAGGC
>OJIO01001379.1_pt1 | contig 10795 bp, 9 predicted proteins | sample 1595621 | NCBI WGS metagenome assembly OJIO01 (sample SAMN05416776, study PRJEB24817) | seawater metagenome | isolation source: Sea water | place: Canada:Atlantic | collected 2013-07
CTACCTGACCCTTGCCCTGAAAACCGGCTTTGGCAGCTTCGACATGCTGGCGCTCTGGAAGGCCAGCGCAGGCACCCGCGCCGCACATCCCGAAGCCTTCAAGGTTGGCTTCGGCGCCGTCGGCTTCGGTGCAATTGGCCTAGGTGCGCTGGCGCTCGCCTGGACCTGGAAGAAGGAGCGGGACGATTACGGCTCGGCCCATTGGCAGACGAAGGCGGAGTTGAAGAAGAACGACATGCTGCAGGCCCCCGGCAAAGGGTTCGTCTGCGGCAAGCTTGGTGCGCCGCACTCCAAAGCCGAGTTCATATCCTCGACCACCATCCCGCATGTGATGATGGTGGCCCCGACCCGCGCCGGTAAGGGCGTCGGCTTCGTGATCCCGAACCTTCTGAGCTTTGCGGGCTCGGTTGTAGTGCTCGATGTGAAGGGTGAGAACTTCGAGAAGACCGCGCGCCTTCGCGCACTGAATGGCGACGAGGTCTATCGCTTCAGCCCCTTCGACTGGGCCAATGCCACGCACCGCTACAACCCGCTCGCGCGGATCGCCAAGGCCCCGATATTCGCACAGCGCTTCACCGAGGTCTCGATCCTGGCCGACCTCTTTCTCGACAAGGACAACAAGACACTCGACACCTTCTCCGAGGCCGGCAAGTCGATCTTCGTTGCCGCTTGTCTGCTGGCGATCCAGCGCGGAACGCCGAATCTTGGTGAGGTCAACAAGATCGTCGCGGGGGGCGAATACAAGAACGCCCAGTACAAGACCTATGCCGACGAGGCCGAAGAAGACATTCTGCGCGAGCTCTGGACCAACGCGGCCTCGGCCTCGTCGCGGCTGCTGACCTCGAACATCCAGGCGCTGATGACTGCCGGTCTCAAGCAGTGGGACAACCCGGCGGTGCGCTCGGCCACCGAGGCGAGCGACTTTGATTTCTCGACCTTCCGCAAGACCCCGCAGTCGCTTTATATCGCGGTGTCCGAGGATCACATCGCCACCCTCGCCCCGCTCCTGCGCCTGATGTTCGCCGATCTCATCGCCTCGATCCGGCTCAACGAACCGGGTCCGGACGAACCCTGGCCCGTCATGATGATGATTGACGAATTCCAGCAGATGGGGGCGATGCCCTATCTCGAACGCGCCATCCATTCGTTGGCGAGCTATGGCGGCCGCGTCGCGATGATCGCGCAGTCGCTGGCCTCGCTCGACCGGATCTACGGGCCCGAAGGTCGCGAAAGCCTCGAGAACGGGGCAGGGCTCAAGCTCTACATCACCCCGCGTGACCAGCGCACGGTGAAAGAAGTGTCCGCTGCGGTCGGCAGCACCACCCGCGAGGCGGTGACCCGGATGTATGGCCGCAACAAGGGTTTCCTTGGCGCGACCTCGACCTCGGCGCGTCTGGAAGAGCGGCCGCTGCTTTCCGAGACCGAAGCGCGCCTGATGGACCCCGACGAGGTCATTATCCTCGCCTCACCTCAGCATCCGATCAAGGCGAGCCGGATCAAGTATTACGATGATCCGTTCTTCAAGAACATGCTGGCCCGGCAAGACGGCAAGCCGTTCCCCTATCCGCCGAGCGTGCAAGGCGTGGGACCTTGGGGCGGCGATGGTGGTGACGAGACCGGCGCAGACGAGCAGGCGAAACCGGCCGAACGCGCGCCAGTCCGGGATCGCTCGCAGCGCCGCGAAACGCGCGCGATGAGCTTGAAGACGATGGAGGCTGGGCGCGGGCAACTAGAGCCGGAGACGCTCGAGCGGGAAGCCGCCGTGCCGAAGGAATGGGAGGCGGCGTTCGACCGGCAGGAGGACTTCATCGAGGAGCTGTTGGGTGGGTGAGGGTGAAATAGGCCACCCAAACAAAACGATGCCACATGTAGTACCATTTTCGGGGATAGCGGAATGGAGGTTCAAGTCGGATGGAATGCTGTGCTCAGCTGCAGGGTTGCGGTGACAGCTCAACAGCACCTATCTGTCTGTAATGGCCATCATCCGTCAATTTGCATGAAAAACAGCGCTCTCTACCATCTATGGAAACGCCAGGTATTCCTGAGAAATCGGCATCAAGATTTCGATCGGCTCCTGTCTACGCGGCATTTTTCGTCCGGGATATACCTGATCGGCTGCGCGGGTGAGATCGTCTATGTGTAAGCGGTGCGCCGGTCACACGGGCTTGGTGTAGTTCCAGGGCAGTAGTTCGTTGATGTTGGTTTGTTTGTGCCCGCCAGCAATGGCGGTCAGGACACCTGATAGATAGCTATGAGGCTCTATCGCGTTGAGCTTGCAGGTCTCGATCAGGGACGCGATGATTGCCCAGTTTTGCGCACCAGCATCATGCCCGGCGAAGAGTGTGTTTTTACGGTTCAGGGCCAGTTCCCGTTCATTCTGCCCATGTCGGGCAGGTTTATCGTGTCCATTATCGATGGCATGCCTATTTTGGCGCGGACGTGAGAGTCTTCCGGACCTTCAATCGCGATGATGGCCAACATGTCGGGCTCGAGCGCGATCCAGGTATTGCGATCCTTGCACCCGCCTGGATTTTGGATGCCTCAGTCTGTCAGGGCTTCGATCTTGGCAAGCCCGTGGTGTCCACGGAGGCGCTTTGCGATCTTCATTCGGTTCTCCGGCATCTCGGTTTCCGGCGAAGGTTCAAGGGTGACGACTCACCCATGGAGGCCCCGAATGACGCATCACAGATCCCCGACACCAACCCAGTTGCCACTGCCGTTGGCATCGGCGCCACCGCTGACAGAACCGGAATACCGGTCGATCGTGACGGCGCTGGCGCAAGTGCTCCTGACCGCAGCAAAATCGGATCCGGGAGGTCACAGCGATGAATGACATGGCCCTCGCGTTTCCACCGGAGCTGCTGAAGCGTCAGGCGGTGATTTATGTACGCCAGTCGACGCAGAGCCAGGTCATGACGAACCTCGAAAGCCAGCGTCGGCAATATGATCTTGTCGAAATGGCCCGCGGGTATGGATTTGCCGGGATCGATGTCATCGACGACGATCTTGGTGTATCAGCCAGTGGCTGTCAGGCCCGCCCCGGCTTCGAACGGCTCGTCGCCATGCTGTGTTCGGGGTCAATTGGCGCAGTATTCTGCCTGGAAGTGTCGCGCCTGGCCCGCAATGGGCGCGACTGGCACCATATGCTGGAGCTTTGCGGCCTGGTAGATGCGCGTGTCGTGGACCATGACGGCGTCTACGACCCGCGCCATCCAAATGACCGGCTGCTTCTCGGCATGAAGGGCAGCATCAGCGAGTTCGAGCTCGGCGTCCTGCGCACGCGGATGGTTGAAGCCGCAAGAGCGAAAGCGCGCCGAGGCGAACTGCGTTATACGCCGCCGATCGGCTACCTGTGGGATCGCGACGCCGGGGTGATGTTCGATCCCGATCTCCGCATCCAGGAGGTCATCCGGCAGATCTTCTGCCGGTTCCGCGAGCTTGGAAGCGCCCGGCAGGTTCTTCTCGCCATGTCGAGCGAAGGCATTCACTTTCCTCGACCCTCCGATGGCATTCGACTGACAAGTTTCGAATGGCAGCCCATTCGCTACCGCAACGTGATCAGCGTCTTGAAGAACATGTTTTATGCCGGGGTCTACGCCTATGGTAAGACCGGGAGGCAAGCAAAAATTCGGGACGGTCGCGCGCATGTCACCTACAAGAACCGCAAGTCCCCCGAAGACTGGGATGTGGTCATCAGAGACCACCATGTCGGTTATATTGATTGGGAGGAATATGAACGCAATCAGGCGCAACTGGCCAAGAACGCTTTCGGACGTGCTGGCGGGGTCAAATCCGGTCGCGGCGGCGGCGCGCTCCTGGCCGGTCTCCTCTGCTGTGCGAGATGCGGGCGGCGGCTGCATGTGGTCTATACAGGCCGTACGCCACGCCCCGTCTACCGCTGTGACAATCCAAATCTTCTTCTCGGACAGAAACGCTGCATCACCTTCGGTGGGTTCCGCCCTGACAAGCTCATTGCAGACGCTGTTCTCGAGGCTGTCGCGCCATTTGCCATCGATGCCGCCATCGAGGCGCGTTCCATGTTGAACCAAGCAGCCGAAGACAAGCGGTTGGTGCTCGAGATGGAGTTGCAGCAAGCCAGATACGATGCCTCCTTGGCGGAACGACGCTATGCCGCCTGTGACCCTGATAACCGCCTTATCGCAGCAGAGCTGGAGAAACGGTGGGAAGAAGCCTTGGGACGTGTTCGAAGTTTCGAGCAGCGTCTCGATACGGATATTGCAGCGGCACCGGAGGTGGATGCCACGCGCCTTGAAGGGCTGGCGCAGGACCTTGAGACAGCCTGGACAGCTCCAGCAACATCCATGCGCGACAAGCAACGATTGATCAGAACACTGATCGAAGACATCGTGGCGGATATCGATGACGATACAGGGGAAATCGTTTTGGTCGTTCATTGGAAAGGCGGCCGGCATACGGAATTGCGCGTCAAAAAGCCGAAGTCCGGAGAACACAATGCCCGCACCAGTGAAGAGGCTTTGGGGATCATCCGCGAGATGGCGGGACGCTGGCCGGATGAGTCGATTGCTGCCTGTCTCAACCGCATGGGTATGCCGACTGGTCAGGGCAAGACCTGGAATGCGAAACGCGTTTCATCCATCCGGCGTGTAAATGATATTCACGGATACCTGTCTGCCGACAAGGATGGCCCGTGGCGCACCATGACCGAGGCGGCGAAAGAGCTTGGTGTGACCAATCACGTCATCCGCAAGCTGATAAAGGACGGTATTCTGCCCGCAAATCAGGTGGTCGATGGCGCACCGTACCAAATACAGACAACTGACCTGCATTCGGACAACGTCAAAGCCGCCCTTTCACGAAAAGGACGCCCGTGTCGCGCTAAGCTCGACGACCAGCTATCAATGTTTCCAACCACTTACGAAGGGGGTGCATAATGACCAACCAACGGCGATGGGTCGGATCGTTCTTTCCACAGCGTTGTTGTCGAGTTCTATGCGACCATCGTCGAGGAACCGGATGAGCCCGTCCCAGTATTTGGCGATGTATTTCAGGGCCTCCCCGGTTGGCGACTTCGCCGAGACTCGGGCGCGGCTTTGGGCAAGCCAAAGCTCGAAAGCGACGATGATGGGTTTTGAGTGTTCTTGCCGTGTAGCGAGCCGTTGGTCCGCAGGCAGGCCCCGCAGATCTTTTTCAATGTGATAGAGTGCCTGTATTTGCGCCAAGCCTTCCTGCGCAATGGGTGCCACGCCGGACTGGGCGACATCATGTAATTTACGCCGTGCATGCGCCCAGCAAAAGGCCAGCGTCACATCCTGAGCAGGCCGTTTCAGCAAGCGGTTATAGCCTGCGTATCCATCGACCTGCAGGATGCCGCTGAAGCCTTTCAAGATATTGTCTGCATGCTGGCCGGACCGTCCCGGCGCATAGGTGAAGGCAACGCCAGGTGGATCATCTCCATCCCATGGCCTGTCGTCGCGGGCCAGCGCCCAGAAGTATCCGGTTTTGGTGCGTTTGCGCCCGGGTGCTAGAACCGGTGCGGGCGTTTCATCCATGAAGAGCTTGGTTGAGCGCTTAAGATTGGCCATGAGCGCATCATAAACCGGGGTCAACTCAAACGCCGACTTGCCGACCCATGTCGCCAAGGTCGAGCGATCAAGATCGATCCCCTGACGGCTGTAGATTTGGGCCTGCCGATAGAGCGGCAAGTGATCCGCATATTTGGAGACGAGCACATGGGCCAGCGTGGCCTCGGTTGGCATGCCGCCTGCAATGATGTGGGTTGGTGCCGGGGCTTGGGTGATCCCGCCTTCGCAGGACCGGCAGGCATATTTTAGCCGCCTTGTGACGATTACGCGGAACTGGGCCGGAATGATGTCCAGCCGTTCGCTGACATCTTCGCCAATGACATGACGGGCGGCCCCGCAGCCACAGGACAACTCTGGTTCAATGGTCACTTCCACTCGTTCCAGATGCTTAGGTAGCGAGCCACGGTTTGTCTGGCGCGGCTTTGCTGGCCGCACAGGCGCGGTGCGCGCGTCGGCGTCAATCTCGGCTTCCACCTGCGCGATGGCTGTCTCGATATCCTCCAGTTCCAGTTCATACTGGGCCGGATCGATCTTCTCGGACTTGGCACCAAACAATGCCTTCTTGAAGGAAGCAACCAAGGCTTCAAGCCGCGCATTCTGATCCCGCTGCGCACGGATAATTGCCTTCAGTTCGGCAATGTCATTGGGTAATTCATCAGGGGCGGTCATGCCCGTTTCTATAACAAAACAAGGGCAGAATGGCCCGTGCAAACGTGCCAGTGAGTCACTCCGCCGCAGCAGGTGCCACCACCTCCAAAGGCCGTACACGCCGCCAATCCAACCCCGCAAACAGCGCCTCAAACTGGGCCGGTTCCAGACGCATCACCCCGTTCTTGATCGCGGGCCATGTGAAGCTGTTATCTTCGAGCCGTTTGTACGCCATCACCAAACCACTACCGTCCCAATAAATCAGCTTCAGACGATCCGCCCGCTTGGCCCGGAACACATAGACAGAACCGTCAAATGGCTTCTGGCGCAACTGGCTCTGCACCAAAGCAGCCAGCCCATCATGGCCTTTACGGAAGTCCACCGGATCACTGGCAACAAAAATCCGGACCTTATGGGATGGTGAGATCACGTCGCCAAAGCCCGCACAATCTCGGCGATCCGTGTCGCAGGTGTCGCCGCATCAAGACGAACAATGACATCGCGTTTGATCAAATCAATCGTACCGGAAGATATGACAGGCGAAGGCTGGGCAACCGGCACAGACGCCTCAATCTCAATCGGCACAAAATCCATGCCGTCCAAATTGGGCAAAACCAGTTTGCCCTGTCGCGCCATCCGCCGCCAATCAGATACCGTGCTCGGGATCAACTCATACCGCTTGGCAACCGCGTTGACCGTCTCGCCCTCAACCAGCGTCTCAGCCACGATCCGAGCTTTCAGCTCCGGCGGCCAATCTCGCTTGCCATCAGACCGACGCGGCACACTTGCCAGAAACTCGCTTATAGCTCCCATTGAGAAACTCCCCACAAATCAAAGAAGCCTCTGAATCGCAGATCAAGCGTTGTGCCGTAAGTGTGGGAGCCGCGCACCGCTTACGTCTATGTCGGGCAATCCTGGGACTTGGTCAGGCGCTCAATCGAAAGCTTGGGCAACCACTACCACAGGGTAGCGGACACGAAACTGCCGTGGTCGATTGCTTTTGCACCTTGCTCTCCGGACGAGATGGACGAACTAGAAAGCACGGCGATCCGTACTTACGCACCTCGCTTCAACACATCCCTCCCGAGCATCGCCAAGAGCTTGTCCCGAATGCCGCAGGTGGTCGGCAGCGCCGCAGTATTCCAAGATCAAAAGAGCGTCTGCGGGGCATTTCACCCGGAGAACCTGCGACGCCAAGTCGATGCCGCTGCGCAAAATTCCGAGCCGCCATGGGCGGTCAAAAAGACCCGTCGGAAGACAGAACGCAAGTCGCCAAGGCAACCGGAAATCGCACTTGAGCCGGTCGAGTGGACCGAGGTTGAAGCGGCTGAGTTGGTGCAGGCCTATGGCGTTTCGCTGAGTCAACCGTTGCGATTTAAGATCAACCTCTGTGAGGATGGGTCGGTGATTACCAAGGATGGGGAAATCATTGGCACCTGGACGATGGATGAAAACGCCCATCCCTCCTTTTTTCCAGACGGCGCGACTGAGCCCCTCATCTTTGATGTCTTCGTCGGGTTGCTGTGTCAGCGTGTTGCCGAATGGTATGAAGCTGAAACGGGTGACAAGATTGGGTAGTTTTGCCAAGCTCTTCTATGACACGGGGAACAATCCAAATCGACCTTCGCCCTCCATCCCTGAAAAATGCTCGACGCGGTCGCCCAACTCGACATCCGATGGGGGGTCTGTGTTTTCGACAACAATCACTTGCCGATCAGACTTAAGTTGGAGGAGATATCGATAGAAGTTTCCGTTCAGATTGGTGGCACTCAGGTCATCGTCGGCGCTCTCTGGTTCTTTGTACGACAATAACGGCGAGTCGAGTATGACAAACCCAGGGTGCGGTTTGTCTTTTGACGCACAGAATTCAAGAAGTGAGATCGAAAAAGCAGCTTGAGTGATCGCCCGGAGTCCCTTTCCGTATGATGTGCGGGCCTTCCCTGAGATCACCAGGTCTTTGACCTGCAAATCGAAATGCACGCGGTCGCTTCCTGGAAAGGCCCAGCTCTTCAAAGTTTTTTCGACCAACTCGGAGAAAGGCGCCACCATGGTGTCGGTAAGGCGAGATACTGAAGTGGTGGTCTCTCCCGATGACCTACCCGCCTGTTCTAGTTTTGATTTGCGTGCCAGCAGATCCTGCATCGTATCGAACAGCCCCAAGGCTTCTCGGACATTTGCACCTTTGTCTGCAAGTTCCTTGTAGGAAGCTCGTTGTTTTCGGAGATCAGGAGCAACAACTTGCTGCAGTTCTGTTTCCCGTTCTCGAAGTCTTGCCTCAATACCCGGCAAAGCGCCTTCAAGCCGGCGTTGTTCCTTTTCTAAAGATGAAATCGTCTCTTCCAACTCTCCAGCACGGCGGTCAATCTTTTTGATTTCAGATGTCGCTGCAGAAGTCACGCGCGACACATCACCTGCACAAACGTCGGTCTTGTGATATTCTGCGGACGAACCACAAACCGGACAAACATTGGCATCGATCGTTGCGATAATGCTGCCCGCCTCCTGAATGCTCAAAAGGCGTTCCATGTCCGACCGGTAATGTTCTCTCAGAAGTTGGAAGCGCACCAGAAGCGTTGCGACTTCGGCGTGGCGATTTCGGTTATCTTCGCGGCGCTTCATCAAACCACGGCGGTCAGTGGAAATGCGTTTGTAATATTCCTCAGTAAAGGAAAGCTGGTTTGAGCGCTCTTCCATAGCTGCTGCAAGGCGGTCCTCTTGCGCTTCCAGGTCGTCCTTGCTGCCAGAGAGATCCTTAATACGCCGTTCTGTGCCCCCTATTAGCTGGTCTAGTAGCTCAAGCTGCGCTTCTCGCTTCTGCTCTTCTGGAGATTTCTGAGAGATTGCTGTCAAAGCGGAATCGTCGAGCCCAGTTAGCAACAATCTGAACACAGACGTGTTGGCGGTGTCGGCGGTATAGTTTCCATCCGAAAGCGGCGACCTCTTTTGGATGATCTCTTCCTCGTTGACGATGCACAGGCGAGCGAGATTCCTGAAGCTCAGGTTCTGAGTTTCATCTTTTTGGTTCTTTTTTATTTTCTTGTCGGATAGTCCAATTTTATCCAGCAGGAACGCCGACAGGTTCTCAATGTCTTTTGCGCTGTGAACATCACCCAATGCCCGGCCCGGCCCATCGGGCAGGATATCGGAAAACAGACCATCAAAGACCTCGAATGCCCCTCCAGACATGCTTCGGGAAATGGTGAAATTCACATCACCAGAAGAAACCGCCAGAAGAATGCGGTCAAACCCATTGGATTCTTTGAAGTCGGTTAGTGGACCCTTCGCGCCAAGCATGAAGTCGATGGCTTCAACAATGAAGGATTTCCCCGTATCCGATGCACCATAGATTACATTCAAGCCTGCGTTGAATGTGACAATGGCCGGTACTTTATCTGGGCCATGGAAAGCAAGGCTTTCGATTTGAATCCCGCGATAGGTCATTCGGAACCTGTGAAATCGTCTTGGAATTCGGCAACCCAGTCATCCAAGAGCTCAGACATCAACGTGTCGAACTGAGTTTCATTGTATTCTTCGAAGTACTGGGCGACCCATTTGGCACGATCGAGCAAGCGCTGCGCGTACGATGTGGTCAGCGCTTCAACAAAGAAGGAGGAATACTCCCCTGCACGGTAGTAGATCCCTTGGTCGGTAATTGAACGCTCAACAAGTTCGCGAGACATGAGTAGATCCAGTGCCGCGTAAACCGCCTTTCTCCTAACCTGTGTCACCGGTGTGGTGATCGGCGTCGATGGATGCAGGTCTTCGGGACCATCCAGCAAACTTGTTCTGACGACCAGGTAGTCGAGAGCAGTGAGCCGCTGAATGTCGAGCTCCCGCGGAAAACTTGCGTGCAGGGCCATAACCGCTCGTAACCCGGTCTCAAGCGCGCCGTTGAATGGTGATCGGTTCAGGCTGTCTACTTTTTCCATGTCAGCCTTCCGTCGTTGGCGAGTTGATGGCAAACGCCTCTTCTGTCCGCCGGCCGTGCGGCTCTATTAAGGGGATGCGCATCGAGAGCCAAGGTCTGAGCCATGTCCGTCACTGCGACAACTCTCGCGTAGCCGTCCGGGTGCGACTTGTCATGCGTGTCAGCGACGCCATCGTGGATTTCATCCTGCAGCGACTCGAATGTGCCGGGTTCGGTTTTGTCGCGAACGAACACACGTAGGGATTCAGCGTGAAAAAACGCTTCACGCGAGCGTTTGAGATGGTCGTTGAGAGGCTTCCACTTTGTGATCTCGGACAAGGATATCTGCGCTTCGCCGGCATGGTCCGCATAGGCCTCAAGCAACCGATCTACATAGTTCCTTTCGTGAGCTTCGACTTCCTCGGGAGGCATTTCCGACTTCGGCCGAGGCGGAAGTCCGCCACCAAACCGCCTTTGGTGATATCGAGTCTTGGCATGCTGCTCGATCACTTTTCGTGCTGCAGGAGCACTGAAGATACGGAAATCGAAGTTGTTCACGTATTTCGAGAAGTCGCCGACAAGTTCGATAACCTGCTTGTCAGTTACCCTTTTGGAAATGGATTTCTCCCATCCCCTGTCTCTTATACACATCTGACGCTGCCGACGAAGAGGATAG
>OJIO01001380.1_pt1 | contig 10791 bp, 11 predicted proteins | sample 1595621 | NCBI WGS metagenome assembly OJIO01 (sample SAMN05416776, study PRJEB24817) | seawater metagenome | isolation source: Sea water | place: Canada:Atlantic | collected 2013-07
CTTTTGCAGCAGCTAAATATCCTTCAGAAGGAACATAAACACCTGCTTCTCCTTGTATTGGTTCTACTAGAAAACCAGCGATATTCTTGTTGTTTTCTAAAACTTCTTGAAGAGCTGCTATATTATCGTATTCAATTTTAATAAATCCATTAGTAAATGGACCAAAATTCTTTCGTGCTACTGGATCGTTTGAAAAAGAAATAATTGTGGTGGTTCTTCCGTGAAAATTATTTTCACACACAATAATTTCTGCTTTGTTTTCATCAATTCCTTTTACTTCATACGCCCATTTTCTACAAAGTTTTAAAGCTGTTTCAACAGCTTCAGCACCTGTATTCATTGGTAAAACTTTGTCAAAACTAAAATACTCAGTAATGTATTTTTCATAGGTTCCTAAAACATCATTATGAAATGCTCTTGATGTTAGGCTCAATGTCTTTGCTTGCGCCACCATGGCATCTACAATTTTAGGATGACAATGTCCTTGGTTTACAGCGGAATATGCAGATAAAAAGTCATAATACTTTTTACCTTCTACATCCCATACATAAACACCTTCACCTCTACTTAAGACCACTGGAAGTGGATGGTAGTTATGTGCTCCGTGTTTGTTTTCTAAATCAATCGCTTGTTGCGAAGTTATTTGTTCTAAAACAGCCATTTAAAATAATTTAAGGTTTATGTTTTGGTTTTAAACAAAACATCGTCTACCTCTTTTATTAGAAGTAAACATTAATAATTAAATCTCGCTTAGCGAGTAAAATAACCATTCCTTATCTACCTTTATCCTTTCGAAGCCTCCGAAAATTCAGCGTGGGAAAGAAATCATCCCTAGGACTCGCAATTTAAGAAATATAATTCACATCAAACAAATCAATTTCATAAGTAATCTTCGGCTACCTACATATCTTTTTGTTAATTTCGCAAACCATACTTATTGAAGAAACAGATGCCAAAAAGAGAACGAAATAAATTTGTAAAAAGAGGTCAGATATTAGAATTAAAAATAGAAGACTATGCTTTTGGTGGAAAAGGAATTGCTAGAATTAGATCTGAAGAAGGTGAATTTGTAGTATTTATTCCTAATACCATTCCAGGACAAACTGTAAAAGCTCAGGTAAAAAAAACAAGTAAAAATTACGCAGAGTGTAATTTAATTGATGTTTTACAGAGCTCTGAAGATGAAGTACCTGTTCCCTATCAAGACATTCCTGGCGCTCCTTATATTCAATTACCTATAGAATTACAACACAAATATAAAAAAGAAAGTACCTTGTCTTTATTTAAACGAATTGGAAAGGTACCTAATATTGAAGATCTTTTTGATGAATTGGTAACTTCACCAAATGTATTTCATTACAGAAATAAAATGGAATACGGTTTTTCTGCCATTGGTTATGACAGAATAAATAAGACCGATATTGATATTTTTACTTTAGGGTTTAAAAGACGTGGTGTATGGTGGATGGGAGATAATCTAGAGAAAGACTCTGGCCTTTTTGATGCCTTAGTTGAAGACAACATAAGTACCATAAGAAAGTATTGTGAAGCAACTGGTCTGGCACCATGGCACGGACCAAAGAGAGAAGGTTTCTTCCGTTATTTTGTAGTGAGAAAATCCTACAAAACCAATCAGCTATTATTTAATCTGGTCACAACTTCTTTAGATGTTCCTCAATTTGATCTAAATGCTTTTTCTAAATTATTGCAAGATATTTTTAAAGATCGGTTTGCAGGACTGTTACATTCTATTAATGATGAAACTGGTGATAGAACCCTTGCAACAGCAGGAAGTAGTCAACTAATAGCTGGAGAAGATAAAATTGTAGAAGAATTATTAGGATTGAATTTTGAAATTAGCATGAAAAGCTTCTTTCAAACCAACCCGAAATCTGCTGAAAAATTATATTCTAAAGTAATTGATTATGCACTGGAAAAAAAAGTTGCTGTAGACAATACAGTAGTAATGGATTTGTTTTGTGGAACAGGTACTATTGGTCAAATCTTAGCCTCTAGAAGTACCAATGCAAAAATTATTGGAGTAGATATTGTTGCCTCAGCAATTAAAGATGCAATTAAAAATGCAAAAAGAAACAATATAGACGGATTGCAGTTCTATACTGCTGATGTTGGGAAGTTTTTAAATGAACACCCTGAATTTAAAAATAAAATACGCACCATTATTTTAGATCCTTCTCGTGCAGGAATTGCACCAAAAACACTTCTAAAAATTATTGCAATTAATGCTGATAGAATTGTGTATGTTTCGTGTAACCCTGCTACTCAGGCTAGAGATACAGAAGAAATGATGAAGCATGGTTATGAAATTAAAAAAATAAGTTTGGTAGATCAGTTTCCACATACTTCTCATATTGAAACAGTTGTTTTGTTTGAGAAAATATAATATTTAATACAATTTAATGTTTTTAATATTGTTGTACTTTTGATACAAATACACGCAAAGAGATGAAAAAACTAACAGATGTAGAAATAGAAAAAAGATTAGAAAATTTTCCTGATTGGGAGTATTACGAGAATGCCTTACATTCAGAATTTGAATTTGATAGCTTTAAAAACTGTATGAGTGCCATGATGAGAATAGCCTTTGAATGTGAAACACTCAATCATCATCCGGAGTGGACGAATGTTTACAATGTTTTGGAAATAAAATTAACAACTCATGATGCTGAAGGTGTTACTGAATTAGATTTTAAATTGGCAGAAGCCATGGAAAAAATTGTAGAAGTTGAAGAGTAAACTATTAGTTGCTAGTTCTAAAATGAAAAAATATTATTTACTCTTATCGCTCATTGCCTTACTTATTTCGAGTTGTGAAAAAGATGATTTTTGTATAGAACCCATTACTCCTAATATGATTATTCGTTTTTACAATGCAACAAATATTACAGAAACGAAAGCCGTAACAGATTTAACAGTAAACCCTAATGATTTAGACAGTATATATATCAATGTAAGTATAGATTCTATTGTAATTCCTTTAGATGTAACTAGCAACCAAATTATTTATAATTTTTCATCAGGAACCAATGTCGATATCTTAACAATCAATTATGAAATAGAAGAAGTCTTTGTTTCTAGATCCTGTGGTTTTAAAGCTATATTTAACAACGTAACTGTTACATCAGATGTTTCAAATGATTGGATTATAGGACTAACAGAAACCTTAGAGAACACCATTACAATACCTACCATAGATGATGAGTCAGCAGCGCATATTCAAATTTTTCATTAAGACCTGTTTTTTAATCGTTTTTGTGAGTGCTTCTGCTCAACAAAAAAATGATTCCATTCCTAAAGACAGTATTATTTATAAAACAAATTACGGTCTTAGACTGGGTGTAGATATTAGTAAGCCAATTAGATCTTTATTACAAGACTACAACAGCGGTATAGAAATTGTAGGTGACTATAGAATTTCAAAAAAATGGTATGCAGCTGCAGAACTTGGAAACGAAGAATTTACTTCAAATGAAGACTTCACAAATTCAACCTCTAAAGGAAGTTATTTAAAAATTGGTTTAAATTACAATTCCTACAACAATTGGCTAGACATGAATAATGAAATTTTTATTGGTTTTCGTTATGGTTTTGCGACGTTTGAACAAACATTAAATAGCTATCAAATTAATTCTGGTAGTCCTATCTTACCAGCAGAGATTACTAACACACCATCTACAGAAAAAGGACTTACAGCTCATTGGTCTGAATTACAACTAGGTTTTAGAGCAGAGATCTACACAAATATCTTTATTACCTTCAGTGGTTCTTATAAAGTAATGGTTAGCATAACAGATTCTGTAAATTTTAAAACTCACTATGCACCTGGCTTTAACAGAGTATATACAAGTAATACTGGCTTCGGTTTTAACTACACAATTTCATATTTAATCCCTTTTCGTAAAAAATAACTTTATTTTTTACTAATTTAACTTCTTTTAAGAAAACATTTTTTACCATGAATAAAATACCTAGCGTTAATTTAGCTGATTTTTTATCTAATGATAACTCAAAAAAACAACAATTTATTGATGATATAGGACATGCTTATGAAAACATTGGTTTTGTAGCTTTAAAAGGCCATTTTTTAGACGAAACTCTTGTAGAAGAATTGTACAAAGAAATTAAAAACTTTTTTGAGCTACCTGTTGATGTTAAAAGAAAATATGAAGTACCAGGTATCGGTGGCCAGCGTGGCTATGTTTCCTTCGGAAAAGAAAGTGCTAAAGGAAGAAAAGAAGGTGATTTAAAAGAGTTTTGGCATTTTGGTCAATATGTAGAAAACAATACTGAACTAGAATTAGAATATCCAAAAAATGTTTTAGTAGATGAACTTCCTGGGTTTAACGAAGTTGGTAGAACAACTTATAGAATGTTAGAAAAAACTGCAAAGTATGTATTGCGTTCTTTAGCCATCCATTTAGGTTTAGAAGAAACGTATTTTGATCAATACATTCATAACGGTAATAGTATTTTAAGACCCATACACTATCCTCCTATACATTCTGAACCTGATAATGCAGTAAGAGCAGCAGCTCACGGTGACATTAATTTAATTACATTACTGATGGGTGCACAAGGAAAAGGATTGCAAGTTCAAAACCACAATGGTGAATGGATTGACGCAGTAGCAGAGCCAGATGAAATTATGATTAATGTTGGTGACATGCTTTCGCGTCATAGCAACAATAAGCTAAAATCTACAATACACAGAGTAACAAATCCTCCAAAAGAATTATGGGGTACCTCTCGGTATTCTATTCCATTTTTTCTACATCCAATAAGCGATATGAAATTAGATGTTTTAGATGCATGTATAGATGATGAAAGCCCAAAAGGATTTGATGATATTACTGCTGGTGAGTTTTTAAATGAACGCCTTCGTGAATTAGGATTAACTAAGTAGTTTATAATGGACTTTAAAGATCAACTTAAAAACTTATTCCCAGATCACCAAGTACAAGAAGAACCAGTAAAGGATAAAGCTTCTACTATTTGGTTACAAGATGAACCTCTTTTGTGTAAGTATGAAAAACGCAAAGGAAAACCAATTACTATTATAGATGGCTATAATGGCGCAAGTAAAGATTTTAAAACTTTAGCGAAAGAAATTAAGACAAAATTAAGTGTTGGAGGAAGTTTTAAAAATGAAACCATCATTATTCAAGGTGATTATAGAGATAAAATTATGGAAATGTTACAAGAAAAGGGCTTTACGGTAAAACGCGTTGGAGGTTAAGCTATTACAATAAAGTATTTAAAAAATTAACCAAAATTCCCTATAATTATGAATGCATCAACTTTACATATTACCAACGGTGACAAGACTACAGATTATTTAAAATCACTTGGGTATACAGGAGAATTTATTACCTGGAGAGAAATGCTGTGTGAAGGTAAAACATCTATTGATGTGGGTAGTGAAACTTTTTGGAAAACTCGTTTTGAGTTTTTAAAATCATCCTATAAAGTCACAAAAAAAACATTTATTGACTTCACATTAAAAGAGTATAGAAATCTGTGCCAAAATAAAAATAAAGAAGAGATTATTTTATGGTTTGATCACGATTTACACAGTCAAATAAATATGATTGCCATTATTAGCTGGTTAAAAAGATATAGAAAAGGAGAGAAAATAAGCTTGGTAAGTGCAAGTAACCTAGATGTTAGCAAGAATTTTGTAGCAATAAAACAGTTAAGTAATGATCAAATAACAAAACAATACCTTCAGAGATCAGAATTATCTTTAGATGATATTGAGTATGCAGACTATATTTGGCAATTATACTGTTCTAACTGTCCGCTTCGTTTAGAAACTATTTATAAATACAACCCAATGAGTCCGTTTATTCATTTGTCTAAAGCCATAGAAATTCACTTAAAACGTTTTCCTTCTATAGAAAACGGATTAAATTCTACAGAGAATTATATCATAAGAACAGCAGCTGAGACAATGTTTAACTCAAAAAATGAATTGGTAAAAAACCTCTTAAAAAATGAAGAAATATATGGCTTTGAAGAGTTTCATTATACTCATAAAATTGAGCGCCTTAAAATATTATTTACATCCTTCAACCCGGTAAAATTAAGTAGAAGAGGAAAAAAAGCACTTGAAAATAAACAAAATTTATATAGGGATTTAAGAACTGATAATGCATATCTAGGAGGTGTAGAACAATACAGCTACCTCTATCAGAATAGTTCTAACAAACTATTAAAAATTAGTTTCTAAAATGAGAATAAAAGATTCAGAACTTATTTTAAATCCAGATGGAAGTATCTATCATTTGAATTTGAAGCCAGAAAATATTGCTACTGATCTTCTTTTTGTTGGTGATCCTGATAGAGTTGATAAAGTAACTCAACACTTTGACACTATTGAATTTTCAATACATAAGAGAGAATTTAAAACAACCACAGGTGCCTATAAAGGCAAAAGAATATCTGTAATTTCTACTGGTATTGGTTCAGATAATATTGATATTGTTTTGAATGAATTGGATGCTTTGGTAAATATTAATTTAGAGACTAGAACAATTAAAGTAAAGCATACCGCTTTAAATATTGTAAGAATTGGTACTTCTGGTTCTTTACAAAAAGATATTCCGCTAGATAGTTTTTTACTGAGTACGTATGCCATAGACATCAATGGCATGTTACGCTCCTATATTACAGAAACTATTTCACATCCTAGTATTGAAAATGCCTTTGTTGCACATACAAATTGGGATGAGAAAAGATGTTTTCCGTTGGTGGTTTCTAACAGTAAATCATTAGAAGATAAAATATCTTCAGAAATAATTTATAAAGGAATGACAGCTACAGCTGGAGGATTTTATGGCCCTCAAGGAAGAGTAGTACGTTTACCAATCAAAGATTCTAATTTAAATAACAAAATAAATTCTTTTAACTTTAATGGTATAAGAGTTACCAATTTAGAAATGGAAACATCTGCCATTTATGGGTTATCAAAGTTACTTGGGCATCATGCTTGTTCAATGAATGCAATTATTGCCAATAGAGCCCAAGGTACCTTTAGTGAAAATCCAGATAAAGTTATAGCAGATTTGATTATTTACACACTAGATAAAATGGTGTGTTGAAATAGCTATATGTGAGATTCTGAATAAACAGTGAAAGTGAACCCAAAAGAAATTTAAAAAAAATATGTACATTTAGTGCGTTAAAGACAACCAATGAAAAGAATCATATATATTACAATTTTTGTTATAGGATTATTTAGTTTTTCTTCTTGTAGAAGTACATCAACCCCCTGTGGATTAGCCGAAAACCTTAATAAATCTATAGAACAATCACCAAAACAAGCTATTTTTGCTCAAACATTAGAATTGGTGTAGTTTTTGTTCTTAATTAAACCTAACTAAACTGCTTCAGAGCTAGTTTCTTATCACCAAACAATCTCTTTTTGATGATTTTTTTTAAGGTATTCATTTGTTTTAGAAAAATGTTTACTTCCAAACCAACCTCTCCATGCCCCTAAGGGTGATGGATGTGGAGCGGTAAAAATTTGGTGTTTCTTTGTATCAATAAGGGTTGATTTACTCTCTGCAAATCTCCCCCAAAGTAAGAAAACAAGTTGTTCTCTTTGTTCAGATACTTGTTTAATAACTGCATCTGTAAATTCTTCCCATCCTCTTTTCTGGTGGCTTCCTGCTTCATTGGCTCTCACCGTTAATGTGGCATTTAATAACAAAACTCCTTGTTTAGCCCAAGAAGATAAATTCCCAGAAACAGGAATAGACTTTCCAACATCTGTTTGCAATTCTTTAAAAATATTTTTTAAAGATGGTGGATGTGGAATACCATCTAAAACAGCAAAACACAATCCGTTTGCTTGTCCTTTTCCATGATAAGGGTCTTGACCAATAATTACCACTTTTAAATCTTTAAAAGCACATGTATTAAAAGCTGCAAAGATCTTTTTATCTTCAGGGTAACAATGATGATTTTCATACTCAAATTTCACAAATTCAAACAATTTTATAAAGGACTCCTTCTCAAATTCTGACTGTAAGATATTTTTCCAGCTTTCCTCAATATTAATGTTCATTCTTTGTTATTTTTGTGGTCAACAAATATAAAGATTTGAGCATAGATATTTCTGAGAAAGCATTACAAGATTTAGAATTTACAACGGTTATTCAACAAATTGCAACCTTCAGTATTTCAGAATTGGGAAAAAAACAAGTTTTAGAAACCTTGCCTTTTTCCAATAAAAAACAACTGATACGTGAATTAGATTTTGCCAATGAATACCTTTCTTCATTTGAAAGCGATAATAGAATACCCAATCATGGTTTTGATAATATATACCTACAGATAAAACGATTGACTATTGAAGATAGTTATATAGAAACAGAAAGTTTTTTAAAAATTGCTGCTATTTCTGAATCGGTTAAAGAATTAAAAAAATATTTCAAAAAGTTTCATAACTACTACCCTAATCTTTCATTTTTAAGTGAACATGTAGACTTTGTTCAAGAAATTATTGACGAAATTAAAAAAGTAATTTCAGCTTATGGAGAAATTGTAGACAATGCATCTCCAGAATTGAGGAAAATTAGAAGAAGTATTGCTGGCTTACAAGGTAAAATAGGCCAGAGTTTCTCTAGTGCTTTAGGAAAGGCAAAAGCTGCGGGTTATTTAGATGATATTAAAGAATCTGTCGTAGACAATCATCGTGTATTAGCTGTTTTAGCGATGCACCGTAAAAAAGTAACAGGAAGTTTAGTGGGTTCTTCAAAATCTGGTAATATTGTTTACATCGCACCCCAGGCTACTCTTGCATATCAAAGAGAATTACAAAATCTAGAATATGAAGAAAAGCAAGAGGTTATTAGAATTCTTAAAAATTTAAGCTACCAAATAAGACCATATACCCCATTATTAGAATCATATCTGGTATATTTAGCTCATCTAGATGTCATTGGCTCTAAAGCAAAATATGCCTATTCTATTAATGGATTATTACCTAAAATTGGAGAAACAAAGAGAGTTTATTTTAAAAACGCCTACCACCCTATTCTTTTGGTAAAAAATAAAGAAGTAAATTTAGAGGTCATTCCTCAAACCATTGAGCTTAATGAACAACAGCAAATTATTGTAATCTCTGGTCCTAATGCTGGTGGAAAAAGTATCACACTAAAAACCATAGGTTTATTACAAGTAATGCTACAGAGTGGCATTTTAATTCCAGTAGATGAACGAAGTGAAACAACCATTTTTGATACTGTCTTGACAGACATTGGTGACAATCAATCTATAGAAAATCAATTGAGTACATACAGTTATCGTTTAAAAAATATGCGTTATTTTTTACGAAAATGTAACGAAAGAACTTTGTTTTTAATAGATGAATTTGGTACGGGAAGCGATCCTGAATTAGGAGGTGCTTTAGCAGAAATTTTCTTAGAAGAGTTCTATCATAAAAAAGCATTTGGTATTATCACCACACACTACTCAAATCTAAAAGTCTTGGCCAATGAATTAGATAACGTGACCAATGCTAATATGCAATTTAATGAGCAAACCTTAGAGCCTTTATATAAATTATATGTTGGACAAGCTGGGAGTTCTTTTACTTTTGAAGTAGCTCAGAAAAACGGAATTCCGTTTAGTCTCATTAACAAAGCAAAAAAACGAGTAGAAACTGAGAAAATTCGTTTAGACAATACCATCTCTAAGCTTCAAAAAGAACGGAATCGTCTCCAAAAAAATTCTGAGAATTTAGAAAAGCAAAAATCTAAGGGACAAGAACATATAGATAGTTTACAAGACAAAGAAGAAAAAATTCAGGCCAAATTAGCTGGTTTTCAGGAATTGTATGACAAGAATCAGAAAATGTTGTCTTTGGGAAGAAAAACCAATGAATTGCTAAACAAGTATCTTCAAACAAACAATAAAAAAGAATTAACTGTTAATTTTAATAAATGGGTAGCAGACGAAAAGGTAAAATATGCAAAGAAAAAACCTATCAACCCTGAGACTAAATCACAAAAAAAGCAAGCAAAAATTGTTGAAAAACAGCTGCAAGAAGTAATTAAGAAAGTAGAAAAAGAAGTGCTAGAAAAGGTCGTTGAAGTAAGAAAAGTTAAAAATGAAGAAGCTAAAAAAATTGCCAAGGCTAAATCTGAATACATTTTTAAAATAAATGACAGAGTCAGACTTATTGATGGAAACGCTACTGGCACTATAGAAAAAATTGAAAAGAAAAAGGCTTTTATTAATTATGGAATCTTTACAACTGAGGCTTCTTTTGATAAATTAGAGTTTGTAGAAAAATCAAAAAAATAAGAATAGTCTTTTGAAATTATAAAATACACAAGTATGCTAAACTATCTTAAAAATGTATTAGAGAATATGCCTGATGGTTGGTTGTCTACCACAACACATCGTCTAGATATTTATGATGAAAAATTAGCTAAAACTGAATTCTTAGAACAGTTTAACCTTTTGTACAATAAAAATTTTGCTAATACTTTAGCTTTAGATAATTTACCTACCGCTTATGATTATATTAGATTAGGACACCCATTATCTTGTATTTTAGAGTGGGCAATTGCTTATTTACATGATACAAAAGCAGAAAATATTATTAGCTTTTCATCACAAACAATTCCTGTTTTAGCAATTCTAAGAAAAAATTTATTAGTTCATAAAAATACCCAAATCGTCTTCACCGGTAAGCTTCCAGTAATGTTTGATGCTGAAGTTATCAAACAAACTTACGGTTATCAATTTGAATTAAAACAT
>OJIO01001385.1_pt1 | contig 10761 bp, 8 predicted proteins | sample 1595621 | NCBI WGS metagenome assembly OJIO01 (sample SAMN05416776, study PRJEB24817) | seawater metagenome | isolation source: Sea water | place: Canada:Atlantic | collected 2013-07
GAGATTTCTGCCTGTCTCGTGGGCTCGGAGATGTGTATAAGAGACAGATACAAGACTTATAAAAATCAAAAAAAACTTAACAAATTCTTACACTACTTAAGAATCTTAATTTAACTAAACATTCATGTTCGAAATTTCTGAACTAAAAGCAAAAACTCTTGCTGAACTACAGCAAATTGCTAAATCTATTGGCTTAACTAAAACTAGTCAATTAAACAAACTAGACCTTGTGTATCAAATTTTAGACATACAAGCAGCAAGTCCTTCAAAAGAAGAAGAAAAAATTAAAAGTGAAAAGCCCAGAGCCAGGATTGAAAAGCCTAAAAGAAAAAGGGTCGTTAAACAGCTCGTCAAAGAAGAAGACCTTGGTAAAAAACCTGTTGAACCTTCTGCTATTGTAACAGAAGAAAAAGTTATTGTAGAGAAAACAGCTACAGAGAAAACTCCGGTTCAACAAAATAAAAAACCCATTCATGCACCAAAAAAATCTACAAACACTGCTTTGGAGAATAAGACAGGTGATGACAAAGCTGTAAGTAAAAACCCTACAACGGATGAAAAGCCTGTTCAAAACAAGCCTAAACCAGCACCAAACAAACCAAAGACTCCCCACAATAATAATAATAATAATAATAGTAATAGTAATAGTAGAAACCCTAAGAATCAAAACCAACGAAACACAAATACTGGGAATAAATACAAAGATCCAGACTTTGAGTTTGATGGAATTATAGAAAGTGAAGGAGTTTTAGAAATGATGCCAGATGGCTATGGTTTTTTACGCTCTTCAGATTATAATTATTTATCATCTCCAGATGATATTTATGTTTCTCAATCTCAAATAAAATTATTTGGGTTAAAAACAGGAGATACTGTAAGAGGTAATGTAAGACCACCCAAAGAAGGTGAAAAATACTTTCCTTTAATTAGGGTCTCTAAAATTAATGGTTTAAACCCAAACATAGTTAGAGACCGCGTTTCGTTTGAACATTTAACACCATTATTTCCAGAACAAAAGTTTAACCTAGCAGAAAAAGGAAGCTCATTATCTACCAGAATTATTGATTTGTTCTCTCCTATAGGAAAAGGCCAACGTGGTATGATTGTAGCACAGCCAAAAACGGGTAAAACAATGCTTTTAAAGGATGTAGCCAATGCTATTGCAGCAAACCATCCAGAAGTATATCAAATAGTCTTATTAATAGATGAACGTCCTGAAGAAGTTACAGACATGCAACGAAGTGTGCGTGGAGAAGTGGTCGCTTCTACTTTTGATGAACCTGCAGATAAGCATGTTAAAGTAGCAAATATTGTTTTAGAAAAAGCAAAGCGCTTGGTAGAGTGTGGGCATGATGTTGTAATTCTATTAGATTCTATAACTCGTTTAGCTAGAGCTTATAATACCGTTGCCCCGGCTTCTGGTAAAATATTATCTGGTGGTATAGATGCCAATGCATTACACAAACCAAAACGTTTCTTTGGTGCTGCTAGAAATATAGAAAATGGTGGTTCTTTAACAATTATTGCAACAGCTCTAACAGAAACTGGTTCTAAAATGGATGAAGTTATTTTTGAAGAGTTTAAAGGAACTGGTAATATGGAATTACAATTAGATAGAAATATTTCTAACAGAAGAATCTATCCTGCAATTGATCTTATAAAGTCTAGTACTCGTAGAGATGATCTTTTACTAGACGCTAAGAATGTTCAACGCTTATGGGTATTGAGAAAATATTTAGCAGATATGAATCCTATAGAAGCAATGGAGTTTATCAATGAAAAAGTTAAGTTCTCTAAAAACAATGAAGAGTTCTTAATTTCTATGAACGGCTAAATTTCTTTCTTACAACTAAAAAAAACCGCTACAATGTAGCGGTTTTTTTTAGTTGTAAGAAATACTGTTATTATTGAACACCGTGAAAACCAGCTCTGTTGTCTTCTACATCAGATGTTTTCTTTAAGGCATTAAATATGTTTGCTATTTTGTTTTTTCTATCTTGAGATAAGCGTTGTCTGTAAGATTCATAATTTGGCAGAGAAGCTGCTTTTTCTTTATTAGATACAACAAAAGCAAAAACACCTTTAGCTCCAACTACCTTAGAATACAATTGATTTTTTTTGGCATAGTACATTGCTCCAATTACTTTAGGTTCTGAACCTACACCAGTAATAGAAGGTGATTTAAGAGAAGTGTTATCCATTTTAATGATAGACACACCGTTGGTCGTTGCTATGTCATTTAGAGAAGCTCCTACCATATTAGCTTTAATAATGGCTGCTTTTTTCTCATTTAACAAGGTTGGTCTAAGTCTATTCATTGCTTTTGAAGCACTTACTAGACCTTTTTTAGTTTTGTTTGTTAGCATGGCTACAACATATCCTTTATCTATATCAAACCTTTGAATAGCTCCAACTTTGGTATCACTACCAAAAGCCCATGTTACTATTTGTCTTTGTGTATCTAAAAGACCAGGAACTCTTTCGTCCATAATTCTTAAACCAATAGCTGGCTTAGACTGGTATGAGTTATCTTTTACTACATCATAAAAGTTTTTCCCGTTAGATGAAATTTCTAATGCAAATTTTTCTGCATTTTGAAATGCATTGTTTTCTGTTTCTTGAGAGGCAATAATTTCTCTACCAAAAGTAATCATCTTAACTCCTTTTTGGTTGTTTCTTTGTTCGTCTATTCTTATAACATGGTATCCATATTTAGACTTTACGACACCAACCTTTCCTGTGTTATTTTTAAACATAAAGGCTGCTAAATCAAGATCAAATCTTGTAGAGTTGTATGAATTACTATGTGTGTTCCATCCAATATCTCCTCCTTTGTCTTTACTTGCATCTGTATTAATTTCACTTGCAATTTGAGTAAATCTCTTTTTACTTCTCCTTACTAGTTTGTAAATACTGTCAATAGAAGCTTTTGCTTGCTCTTCAGTTTTTGTAGTAGCTGCTGTAGCACCTTGCGAACCTAAATAAGGAATAAAAATACTACTAGCTTTTACAGAATCTGGTCTTGAGAAAACTTCAGTAATTTTAGATATCTTGAAATAATTTTTATCTTCATAAGGACCAAATGTATCGTTTACTTCCCCTTCCAAAACTGCCTCAGAAATTGTTTTAGGCAATTCGTCTTTCATATAATAAGATTCTTGCATTGGAATGTCTGAACTATTTTCTTCAAAAAAGATAGAATAATCTGTTGCATTTTTTAATCCTTGAATAATAATCTCCTGAGCTGTTGCTTTGTTAATATCGTTTCTATCTTCTAAGAAACTAGCAACATTGTTTTTAATATCTTCTTTATCTTGATCTGTAGGTGAAATATCAAACTTCACATAAGAAATATCTCTTGAAGCTTCCACTTCGTAATCAGAAGGATTATTTTTAATATAAGTTTCTACTTCGCTATTAGTTATAGAAACTAAGCTATCTGCAACAGAAGAATAAGGAATATAAACAACATCTGCACTTAGCAAATCATTATCTTCTAGATATGAATACTCTCCTTCTTTTAGAGAGGCACCAAGACCTGCTTTAATTAAATTATTATAGGTATCTCTTTTTAGATTTGATCCAACTTCATTAATATAGTTGCTCCAAGCGCTCCAAAGATTTTGATCATCACTCTCTTTAGTGTCTTTTAAAAACTGCATAAAACTGTCTCTATCAAACAAACCTGCTTCGTTTAAAAACTGCGGATTTCTTTGTACGGATGGAGAATTTATAATGGTATTTAAAACATCTGTCTCTCCAACAGTAACTCCAGCCTCCTCTAATTGCTTGGTATATATTTTATCTTTTAAAATATTTTCCCAAACAGTTTTAGCAGCTTGCATATTAGAAATGCTACTATTATTTCTTGTTTTATAGGTATCTAATGCTTCTGCATATTCTTGTCTAGAGATTGTTTCTCCATCTACTTCACCTACTTCATTTATTTTAGAAGAGTCAAAGAAATCTGTTAATGTTGATGGATCTAACACAAATGCAAATAAAGCAAGGCCTATAACGGCTATTAATGCGATAGAACGATCTCTTATTTTAGATAAAATTGCCATAAAATTAATAATTTAATTTGAATGGGCGAATATACAATTTGCGAAGTAAATAAGCAACCAGAAGCCTTAGTATTTAATGAAATTATAAAAGAAAAAAGGGGGTTAATTTTGTTCTCTATCTAAAATTTTCAGACGAATTTCTTCAATTTTAGAGGAACTTACTCCAAGTATTGTAATTTCATAGCCTAAGATCTCTAAGACCTCTCCTTTCTCAGGGATATTTTCTGTGTGATCTATAATGAAACCACCTAAAGTCTCGTAGGCTTCTTCTTTTGGAATATTTAGATTATACTCTTCGTTTAGATAATCGATTTCTAATCTTGCTGAAAATTTAAATTTTGTCTCAGTTATTCTTTCGTCTGTTAACTCTTGCACATCATGTTCATCTTCAATTTCTCCAAAAAGTTCTTCTACAACATCCTCAACAGTAATCATTCCAGATGTTCCACCATATTCATCAACAACTATAGCGATGCTCTTTCTTTTCTTCATCAAACTATTTAAAACATCATTAATCATCATAGATTCTGGAACAATTTCAACTGGTAATAAAATAGATTTGATTGTTTTTGGTTTTTTAAATAGCTCAAAAGCATTTACATGACCAATAATATCATCTAAAGAAGTTTTATATACCAATATTTTAGAAAATCCGCTATTAATAAAGGATTCACTAAGTTTTGAAACTTTCTCATGAATTTCAATAGCTAATATTTCTGTTCTAGGAACCATAATTTCTCTAGCTTTAACCTTTTGAAATTCTAAAGCATTTTGAAAAATTTGTATTTCTGAATCTATTTCTTCTTCACTATCATTTCCAAATTCTAATTGTTCTGTAATATAATTTCCTAACTCTTCTTTACTAAATACCGTCTGTTGAGCATCTTTATCTGTTCTAAAAATAAATTTTAAAAAAAAATCTGAGATTCCGTTAATGATAAATGAAAAAACATACAGTAATACGTAAAAAAAATAGGCTGGTAAAGCAAGTATTTTTAGTGTTTCATTAGCATATACTCTAAAGATTGCTTTAGGAAGAAACTCAGCTGTTACAAGAATTAAAATAGTGGAGATTATTGTTTGAATAAGGATACTATTGATGCCATAGTATTCTACAATTAATTTTCCCATGAAATAACTATACAATACTAATGAAATATTGTTACCAACTAACATGGTGGTAATAAATTTTGAAGAATTCTTAGTTAACTTCCTTAATATATTTGGAATAAAACCTTTACGTTTTTTTTCTAGCTCTATATGGAGTTTGTTTGCAGAAACAAACGCGATCTCCATTCCTGAGAAAAAAGCAGAGAATATAATTGAGATAAGAATGATGGTAATATCAACCTCCATTTAAAGTTTATTTCTCTTCTCTATTTTTTTTCTAAAATTTCTTTTAAAGAAGAATATTAATGAGATAAAGATAGATAAACCAAGCATAAATAATGATTTATTTTGATCATCTTTCCATTCAATTATTGCTTCTACAAGTAAAATAAGAGCAATAATTAAATATCCATACTGTAAAAATTTCCAGATATTATTCATAATTCATTTTCGTTTGTTACTATGTTTCCTACAGTTTTTTTGGCAACATATTTTTTTAAATTCTCCATAGACTCAAAACCAACACCAATAACAGTGTCGTTAATTTTGGTAAGTGTGAAACTTTTTTCAGTAAAAAAATATTTATTTTTCTGATCCCAAAATAATTGATCTGTCTCTAATCTAGATGCATCTGTATGATTAATTACAACTACATTCCCTTTCAGTTCTGATATAGATGTTTTAGAGTATGACAAAGCATAGTCTCCAAAAACTGTGACAGAGTCTTTTCCGTTATTCTCAAAATTAATTATTTTAATCCCTTCTGGAAACTCATTATAGGGGTGTTTCTTTCTATTGCTAAAATCATTTAAAAGTGATGTTGTTAATTTGGAAGTTATTCTTCCTGAATCTTTATAGATATGGTGCGCGTCTTTAGCAACAGCAATGGGCAGATTTTTTTCAGCTAAAAAGTCTCTCACCTTTTTTGAATCATTTGTACAAGAAAAAAGCATTCCCACAATCATAATTGTAGCAATGCTTTTTTTTGTTATATAAAATAATTGGTTCATTATTATTTACCGCTGGACGTAATCTTTACAGATTCATTGATCCAACATTTTACTTTAAAAGGATCTCCCTCTTTAACTCCTTCTGTAAAAACAACTTTTTTGGAAGGAAAGTTTGCCTTGTAATTTCTTGTAAACTTTCTAGCTACAGAACTCATACTTGGATCTACCTGACTAGCTCTTAAAGCTTTGTTATATGCAGCAACATAGGTCATTCTTTTCTCAAATTCACTAGACCCACATTTATTTACAGAAGTTGCATACAAACTTGCAATAAAAAGATACGCTCTACCCATATTTGGGTTTATAGCGATAGCCTCTCTCGCCAACTGTCTTGCTTTAGATTTTTGACCTCTTTTTTTAGCTGCTTGAGCAAACTTTAATTTAAAGTTAGCTTTTTTGAAAGGGTCAGTCTCTAATTCAAATGCTTTCATTCTCATCCCTTGGGCTCCTGAAGCATCTCCTTTTTTCTCTAATACACCAGCAACAAAAGAATAGGCATCTGCAGATGGAGATGCTTCTGCATAGGCTATTGCTAATTTTTCAAAAAGAGGATCATCTGTACATTCTTTATTGAACATTCTAGAAACAGCTCTCTTCAACCATTTAGCATCAGATTTATGAATCTTAAAGTCTCTTTCATATAATGGAATTAATCGATCACAAGTAGATAGTACAATAATAATATTATCTAATCCAGATTCTACTTGCCCCAGTGCTTTAGAATTTATAGTATAAGCTCTTAAATTTTGTTTTTGCCTTTTATCTAATGCTTGACCGGCTTCAACTTTGGCATTTAAGTCTCTTAATTTCTTCGCATAGTCATCTAATTTTTCTCCAACAGATTCTAATACATCATCATAGGTGTCAAAAACTTTCTGAGGATTGGTATCTTTATTAGCATCAGTTATGCCTTGAAAGTATCTATAAATATTTTTTACTCCCATTCGAGTAGGATCTATACTATAAGCTAATTCTAATATTTCAAAAACTTCGTCATCAGTAGCTAACTTATTTTTTACTAAGAACGTTGCATAGTCACTGTGTACTTTTGCAGGGTCTTTAGAAGGAAAGTATTCTAGCCTTTGTTTATATACTCTTTTAACCAAAACCAAAGCTTCAGTTTTGTTGGTCGCTTTTTTAAACCTAGCTTCAGTTAGTTTATCACCTAATTTATAAATATTAATAGATAATGTAGGACAGTTATCCATTAAATATATCCAATTAGGGAAGGCATCATCATACTTTTTAGATTGATAATCTCCTTTAAAAAGATTGTACTTAATAGTACATTCTTGTTGTGTTGCCTGTGCATTTATAACATGTAACCCTAAAAAAAGAAATAGGCTTGTTAATAAAATAAATTGTTTCTTCATTTTTAATCGTATTTGTTAATCAATTTTTCTCTTTTTAAACCAGATATCGTTAAGGGAAAGACTTAGTCTGAAATTAACGTACTTTTCTTCCAATAATCCATTATCTGTAGTTCCTTTTTTACCATATTCAAAACCTAAATTTAGGTTAGATAATCTGTTCCCTAGAGGTAATCCTAGACCAAAAGATATGCCAAAGTCATCAATACTTGTAAAAGTATTAGATCCAGGGGTTCCATTTACTAGTAATCCTAGTTTTTCAAATTTTAAACCTCCTCTGTAGGTGACTCTTTGCCAATAACTTGTAATAGAGTTTATTTTTGGAATAAAAAACCCTCCAGCAGATATTCTATTAGATTCTCCATATTGAAAACTTTGAGCACTATTATCAAAATAACCAGTGGCTACAAGCGCATCTTGAGTTTTATAATTAACTCCAGCATACCATTTATTTGTTTTCCCTAAACCAATACCTAATACAGTTTCTAGTGGCCTTTCTAAGTTTGCTGATAATGGACCCGAGAAAATAGTGTCTCTTGGTTGTTCAAACCCTGAAGAACCAATTGAAAGTGAGTATAAATTTTCTGTTCCTGTAGAATTTAAAGAATTCCCTAATTTAAAGGAAGCTCCAACATGTAGGTTTAAATCTTTGGTAACAGTTGTTTTGTATTGAGCTCCTAATTTTACTGAACCACCTCTTATATTAGAATCTTCTATATTTTTTGTAGCTAAGGTAACTTCTTCTCGAGCATTTAAAACATTATTCTGGATATTACCGAATAAAAAATCTGCTTCTAAACCAACAGAAAAACCTTTAAAAAGTTTTAAACCAAAACCTCCATATATTCTATTTACATCTCCAGTTCCAGAAAATTGAGTAATTTCTATTGGATCTCCTTCTTCATTATTTAAAGTATTAATTAAAGAATACCCAACTGATGATGTTGGTTGCATTCCAAAAATTACTCCCATTTTTTTACTTACCGGAAACGCAAAACTAAAGTAGCTTAAATTTGTAGAGTTTGTAGATTGTTCTATGTCTGCATCTTTAATAGTTAACTCATTATTTAACACCCCAAAAACATAGGTGGCAAATCTTAATTCTGACAAAGAGGCAGGGTTAACAAAATTTAAATATCTATTGCTACTGTATGCAGCACCAATACTTCCCATACTTATTTGTTCTACGGTTCTTGTTCCAAACTCTTCACCTACTCCAAAATAAGAGTACGGAGAAGAAGTAGATCTTTGGGAGAAAGCTTGGGCTGATATGACAACAGCTAAAAAGAAGATGATTTTCTTAATCATTATTGATTGTTAAATGTCAATATTTTATTTAATCCGTGTAAGAGAAAATTTTGATTCGCAAAGATGCTATTTTTTAATTGTTTGAACAAGAATTTTGTGTCTCCTCCTGTTAAAACAACTGTTAAATCATGATAATCAAGCTCATATTGTCTAATTACACCTTTAATTTCATGAATTACACCATTAATAACGCCAGAATGAATTGCTTCTGAAGTTGATGTGCCTATTAAATTATGTACCTCGCTTTTAATTAATTTTGGAAGTTTTGAGGTATAATGATGTAAAGATTGGTATCGAATATCTATACCTGGAGATATGGCTCCTCCAAGGTATTCACTTTTTAAATTTACAAAATCATAGGTAATACAGGTTCCTGCATCTATAATTAATGTATTCTTTTGAGGATATAAAGAAATTGCTGCAGCTGCAAGAGCTATTCTATCTATACCTAAGGTTGTAGGTGTGCTGTAAAGATTCTTGAAAGGTACTTTTATGGAAGAATCTAGGACTATGAAAAAAGGAAGTTTTTGAAGTTTTTGTATATAATCTTCTCTTGTTTCCTTTACTGAAGATAAGATACATTGTGTTATTTTATGTTTTTCTAAAATATATTCAAGTTCTTCAAAGAAGTTAACTTCATCAAAAACATACGCAACTTTAATTGTATCTGACTCAAATACAGCTGCTTTAACTTTTGTATTCCCTATATCTATAACTAGATTCATTCTTCATTTAAAAGTGAATGTCAAAAATACAATAGATTTTTGTAATTTTATTTGGTAGTTGTAAAAAACTCGCTTTATATTTGCGTCCGCTAAGAGCAATGGTACCTTAGCTCAGTTGGTAGAGCAAAGGACTGAAAATCCTTGTGTCCCTGGTTCGATTCCTGGAGGTACCACAAAATTATCCCGTAACTCATTTATAAAAAATGATTTACGGGTTTTTTGGTTTTTAGAGTTGCTCGAAGGGTTGCTCGGGAGGTATAAAAAGAGATCTGGAAACTGATTATATTGTGTTCTAAAAGTTAAGTTAAGTTATTAATGACTTAAGTTACGTTTTAATAGAGCACGATAAATACAGCGCATTAATACCAATACATCGCGCTCCATATCTCTACCCAAACTATACTTGTATTCTTTGGGAAAATTTTTAGTACTCACAAAAATTTCTAACACCAATTTATACGTATCCCTATATACAGGAAGCTCTGTGTGTAATACCTTTTTTAAAAAATAAAAACCGACCGCTTACGCGATCGGTATTAATTAAATTGATAAACCTGCTTGACCCGGAAGGCAGGTAATTAATTGCTTCGACTCCGCTCAGCACAAGTAACTAAAAAGCTCGAATTGCACGCACGCTATTGGTTGAGGTACTCTTATGGACGACATCCTGACTACCACCGTTGAAACTCTGTTTCTCCGCGAGATAGTTAATCGACTCTTTAGAACTCCAGTAGGAATTGTTTGTAAAATTGCCAACCGCAACTCTTTCCATGTACAATAAGTTTAACTCGTATTTAGAGGGTAAATACCAGTCGCCGTAAGTAACACCATCTACAGTTACTGAATACTCGTTGCAAACAGTTGCCGCAAAAGCATCACCGTCTACCTGGCCTTGGTTAGCAATAATGATGGCGGTATTTTTTAAACCAGCACCAATACCATCTGCTCTGGCACGAGTAATAGTATTTGAACCTCCATACCAACGGATACCTTCACTTTGGTCGCTAGTGGCAGCAATTAAGCCATGTTGTCCGCCATCATACACAAAAAACACAATGCCGCCTCCATAACTTTCACCAATGGCGTGTGTTGTAACACTAACCTTAGCGGTGTTTGCTGCTACATCTGTATTTGCAGAAACTAATTCTTCTGTATAACCAACCTTAGCGGT
>OJIO01001387.1_pt1 | contig 10751 bp, 6 predicted proteins | sample 1595621 | NCBI WGS metagenome assembly OJIO01 (sample SAMN05416776, study PRJEB24817) | seawater metagenome | isolation source: Sea water | place: Canada:Atlantic | collected 2013-07
GATCTACACTATCCTCTTCGTCGGCAGCGTCAGATGTGTATAAGAGACAGCAAGTATGCTGGAGTATATATTATTATTATTCAAATTGTTATTTGGTCATTATAGAAATCCATCCAATGAAAAATATTTTGCCGTCGAATTGAATAGATTCATTTGAAAACTTTTCAATTCGCTATAAGTTGTAAAAATACAAGAATTTATAAATCAATCGTGTCACCAGGTTTTAATCCTTCTTCAGATGATTTATCTTCTTTCTCGTTTTCAGTAGATTCAGGTTTTTCAGTAGATTGACTGAACAAATCCGAAATTTCGATTTCTTCTTTCTCTTCTTCTTTTTCGTCCTCTATTTTAAGAGGATTCAGATGTTCTATTTTCAATATTTTATATTCCCCAACTTTGTTCCCTGCAGCTTTCCAGCCTTTCACATCTATGAATTCTGACAAGCTAACTTCCTCTTCTTGTTTTGTACCTCCCGACTTATGAGAATACTTGATGATTGGGTCCGCAGCAGAAGTTGCAAAGTATAATTTACTAGATGAAGATTCTGTAATGAACGGATATTTAGTATCTAATTTGCTGGTTTCTATATTAAATCTCTTGATCATCACCCATTCTTTTTCACCATCGAAATAGATTACACTGATTACAGAATCGGGGGCAATTCTTGATACTTCCATCAATTTATTGACATCATACTTTTTATTTAAGTCAAGTTCGTTGACTTCATAAGTTCCGTCATTATAGATGGCTAAGATGCTGTTTTCTGTATCAAAACCACCAAGATAGATTCCTCTTTCATCAGTATTTAATCTACCACTGACTTCGTCCATCCATACTTTGATCGCACCGAGAGAAGATTTACCAACAGATATTTGAGTAATTTTTCTTACTGGGTGTTTAGTTACGATATTACCCCCTGCAGCTCTACCTTTGATTGCGATCTCACCAAAATCAAAGTCAAAAACTTTCTTTTTTGCACTACAACCTGGGCTTAGTTGCACATTCACAATCTCAGATTCTCCATTAGAGTTTACCGTGAAGTAGAGGAGCTTTGACCCTTTGGCGCCTTTAGTAAGGTCATAATCTTTATCTCTTGTGATCGATTTTACATTGAATCGTTTTGCCATCGCTCTTCCTGTCTGAGCATCAACATATACCAGATTATAGGTTGTTCTGTCATCTCCCTTTTTCCACACCGCAGTATGGATGATGTTTTTTCCAACGAAGACTTTATCCGAAATTTTTACTACTTTGAATGTTCCATCCTTCATGAATGCAATCACATCACTGATATCAGAACAGTCCATTACAAACTCATCTTTTTTCATTCCTGTACCAATGAATCCATCTTTATAATTCACATAAAGCTTGGCATTATTAGCCACTACCTGTCTTATCTTGATCGTCTCAAAACTCCCGAGTTCCGTTCTTCTCTCTCTTCCTTTACCATATTTAGATAATAATCTCTCGAAGAAGGCAATCGAAAACTCAGTCAAGTGCGCCAGATCGAATTTCACTAGCTCTAATTCCTCAAGTAGTGATTTTATAAACTCATCTGCTTTGAAAGAGTTGTATTTTGAAATACGCTTGATTTTGATTTCTGTCAACCTCACGATGTCTTCTTCGGTAACATTTCGATTCATTGCCAATCGAGTATCCCCAGCCTTTCTATCTGAAGGAGTAGAAATATACGTTTTCAAACCAAGATCAATTGCCTCGATTACCGCTTCCCACGTTTCACATTCTTCAATATCTCGATAGATTCTTTTTTCTATAAATATCTTTTCTAGACTTGACATGTGCCATTTCTCCTCTAGCTCTCTTTTCTTGATTTCCAACTCCATTTTCAGAAGCTGCTTCGTCTGCTCCGTCGATATCTCAAGTATATCAGATACAGCCAAGAACATAGGTTTATTATCTACAATCACACAAGCATTTGGTGAAATACTCACTTCACAATTGGTGAATGCATACAACGCATCTATTGTCATATCTGGTGAAACACCAGGTGCAAGATCAATCCGTACTTCTACCTCTGCAGCAGTATTGTCTACCACTTTCTTTATTTTTATCTGACCTTTTTCATTCGCTTTTAATATACTATCGATCATAGCATTCGTAGTCACTCCATATGGTAATTCTATGACTGCAATGGTTGTTTTATCTATGACCTCTATTTTAGCTCTCACCTTTATCTTTCCACCTCTTTTACCATCATTATATTCAGCAACATCAACTGATCCTCCAGTCTGGAAATCAGGATAGATCTTCACTTTTTTACCTTCTAGTATTTTAATAGATGCCTTTATAATTTCGATGAAGTTATGCGGCATTATCTTCGTCGAAAGACCAACTGCAATGCCTTCTACTCCTTGTGCAAGTACCAATGGAAACTTCGCAGGAAGTGTAATAGGTTCTTTATTTCTACCATCATATGATAACTGCCAGTCTGTAGTCTGCGGATTGAATAATACCTCAAGTGCAAACTTTGTCAATCTAGCTTCTATATATCTTGCTGCTGCAGCAGAATCTCCAGTTCGTATATCTCCCCAGTTTCCCTGACAATCAATAAGAAGATCTTTCTGCCCTAGATTGACCAATGCTCCTCCGATCGCTGCATCACCATGCGGGTGAAATGCCATCGTTTGTCCTATAATATTGGCTACTTTGTGGAATCTACCATCATCCATCTTTTTAGTAGCATGAAGTATTCTTCTTTGTACTGGTTTCAGTCCATCGTCAATGTCTGGCACCGCTCTTTCTAATATTACATAAGATGCATAATCAAGAAAATACTCTTTGTACATACCCGTAAGCGTAGTACCATTTTCTTCTTCATTACCATCGTTTTCCAACGTTACATCTAAATCCATTCCCTAGTATTAGTCCTAAATATCTGTCTTCTTCAATGCAATATTTGGGGTAAACATTGAAAGAGCGTAAAAATACATAAAAGAAATTTATAATACGTAATTGAATAGACTTCGATAAGAATAGAAATAGGTTTTAGGAATTAATCGAATGTAGATCGACATAAACCGTAGGTGTGTAATGATAGTAAATATGACTAGGGATATGTATGGTATGTAGGGTTGTTTTTTCATTTGTGGTTTATATATAGAACACTTTTATATACTCCAATTCTACTATCACATCCATTACTTGTATTTCTTTTATCTCGCAATAATCGATTATATTATGATAGTCTAATTTTATTTCATTTTTTTTTCACTTAACTATTCTGTGGTTTTTCATCCCATTTCCCAGCAATAACGTCTTCTCTCAAGTTAGTTAGAATCTCACCTAAGAGATTATAACCTAACCACTTTTCTCTCTTCTTTGCTCTTTCATCCTCCTCAGCAAGCCCTATACCCCATATTTTGTCATTCGGTGCTGCCTCTACTAAGGTATTAGGACTAGTATCTAGCAACATATTTTTCAAATCAGGATTGCTATTAAACTTGTAGCGATTAGCGCTATAAACTACACCAATCCTATGAAAATCCCATACGTCCTCATCAAAATTACTTACTTGCCTTCCTAGTTCTTTGATTTTCCTAACGTTGTCAGTCTCCATGATTTTTAAAGCGACCAATGAGTCTCCACATATAATCGACTTGTATAACATCATATATTTTTCCGCTGATGAAAATTCAATTTCAGAAGATCCAAAGTGGACTTTCTGCCATTCAGAAACAAAATGACCTCCACTAAATATCGGTGCTTTAAAACTAACATTATACCACTGAGAAAATGGACTTGATGTAGACCAAAAAAATTGGAACTTCTCCTCTTGCGGCCTTTTCCGTATTAATCCTTTTAATACGGAAGAAAATGGATCACGGTCCATCTTATTCGCAAACATAGTGCATCGTGCCCCTGCTTTTTTTACAGCTTCATCAAAAGTAATATTCTTATAATCGATTGGTGGAGGTGGAGGAAATGTTTTTTTTGGATACATAGTATCAAGATACTTTCTAAGCTCCATATATGGTAATGTTCTCATCTCTTCTGTTGTAAGTTTTTTTGGGGACTTCATATTTATTCTAATTTATATCTAATTACTGGAATTTCCAGTCCTGTTTCAGTGGAGATGCCCCAAAAAAGTAATCATTTCATCTTTTGTCAGACCGTTTGTCCCACCATGGTCGAGGTTTAAAACCTCGATCAAATTACGATCATCACGAATCTACAAATCCCTACACTAACTACAAATCAAACTTCGTAATCAATGTCACCGATAACGGAGATTCTAAGTCATCGTCATTTCTAGCGCTACTGTAAAGATAATCAACACCATTTACAGTGATTCCGGCTCTGACAGGATTTTGATGTATATAATTGATCTTTTGCCACATCCAATCTGTTCGCACTAGTTCGATTGGATGATTATCTCTTTTCCAAAATTGATAGACTTTGTTGTTTTTATTATGCTTTGCATAATACTTAAACAGCCGAATCATCCATTCTTGTCTGCTTTCTGACGGATTCGCAAGTATAGCATTTATTATTGTTTTTGATGTGTGCTTCTTAAAGTCTCTTATAATGTCAGACAATAGAAATCCTTCTTCTGCGGCTACGACAAGATGCATATGATTGGTCATTATTACATATGCATATACGATTAGCCCTTTATTGTCTTGGCAGTATTTTAAGCTATCTATTATAATGTCTTTGTAATCTCTTCTAGAAAATACATCTAACCAACCTACTACAGTTGACGTTATAAAATGAATATGATTTTGATTTACAATTTTATGGCCATTCATGTGTAGTATCGTGTGAGATTGTAAATATAGTTATTTGGAATAATTAGTGCACTAAGAACTAAATATCCCACCCCATATACTAGTTCTTTTTTGTGTATATATCGTTGAAGAACCACTCCTTTAGCTGCGGCTAAAGTCCTGAACCTTCGCCTCATCTATACAAAAAACTCCTGCCTCTATGTGGTAGTTTACTTAATACTTAGTGCACTAGACTTTCCCTTTATTGTAATCATAGTTTGATCGAGGATAAAATCCTCGACCATGTTGGCGAATCTACAAATCCCTACACTAACTACAAATCAAACTTCGTAATTAATGTCACCGATAATGGAGATTCTTCCTTATTCTAGATCCACTTATAGAACGTTCATTCAACTCGTAAATGTCCATTAAAAATCAACACATATTTAAATTTTTATGATAGGAATAAATATTATCTTTGCCGTTTCGTTTTGAAGTCTTACTTATGGTTTGATTTCTATTTATTTGCCCATTATTAACGGATCGTTAGAATATGAAACAATACGAGAGATATCTTATCACTTCTGCCTTGCCATATGCAAATGGTCCATTACATATTGGACATCTTGCTGGAGCCTACTTATCAGCTGATATTTATGCTCGATTTCGTCGTATGATGGGAGAAGATGTAGTATTCGTATGTGGATCTGATGAACATGGTGCTGCCATCACACTCAGAGCTGCAAAGGATGGAATCACTCCACAAGAAGTAGTAGATAGATACCACAATCTATTCAAAGAGACTTTTGATAGAATTGGAATTTCATTTGACATTTACCATAGAACATCTTCAGAGCTGCATCATGAAACTTCACAAGAATTCTTTACTAATCTTTATGAAAAAGGAGAATTCGAAGAGATAGAGTCTGAACAGTATTATGACGAAGAACAAAATCAATTTTTAGCAGATCGGTATATTACCGGCACATGTCCAAAGTGTGGTCATGAAGAGGCCTATGGTGATCAGTGTGAAAATTGTGGGTCAACATTAAGTCCTACAGATCTAATAAATCCAAAATCTACAATATCAGGATCTACTCCTGAAATGAGAAAAACAACGCATTGGTATCTACCACTCAATAAATATGAAGCATGGCTCAAAGAGTGGATATCCAAAGGTGAAAAAGATGATAAAAAGCTACACGATCCAGAAGAATGGAAAAAACATGTTCTTGGGCAATGTAATTCTTGGTTAGATGGTGGACTACATCCTCGATCAATGACTAGAGATCTTTCTTGGGGGGTGGATGTACCGCATAATATCAAAGGACACGAGGGCAAAAAACTCTATGTGTGGATGGATGCTCCTATCGGGTATATATCAGCAACAAAGCAATGGGCAGCTGATAATAAAAAAGACTGGGAACCGTATTGGAAAGATGAAAACACGGCACTTCTTCACTTTATTGGGAAGGATAATATCGTATTTCATTGTTTGATATTCCCTTCCATATTAAATGCTCATGGAGATTACATTCTACCAGTAAATGTTCCTGCTAATCAGTTTATGAATCTAGAAGGAAAAAAACTTTCTACCTCTAAAAATTGGGCAGTTTGGGTACACGAATACCTAGACGAATTTCCTGGCAAAGAAGATGAACTGAGATACTGCATGATCAAAAACATGCCAGAAACAAAGGATAGTGAATTCACATGGAAGTCATACCAAGAAGCGAATAACTCTGAGCTCGTAAATAATTTAGCCAATTTCGTGAACCGTGTAGTTGTTCTTGTGAATAAATACTATGATGGTGTTGTGCCACCTTTTGATGAAAATCAAGATTTAATTGGTGCAGCTGACCCTATGGATGCTGCATATCATGATTCTGAATTATTGAGATTATTCGATGATATTCATGTCGCAAGCTCTTACATTAGAAATTTCGAGTTCAGAAATGCACTTCAGAAATTAATGGAGATATCATCTAATGGAAATACGATTCTCCAAGCCAATGAGCCATGGAAAGCCCAAAAAACAGATCCAGAATCTGTAAAGGTGGTTATGAATTTAGCATTGCAATATGTAACAACTTTAAGTGTGGCGATTAAGCCATTTTTACCTTTTACATCAGATAAAATGCGCGCATTGTTAAATCTGCCATTGGTTGATGATAATAGTGGTTACTTAGATTTAACTAATGACCTAGCTGAGGGAATTCACCCCATAGCTGATGGTCATAAAATAGGTTCTCCAGATCACATTTTCTCTAGAATAGACGATGCTGTGATAGAAGCACAAGTAGCAAAATTACAAGCAAATGCTCAATCGAACGAAGCTGCAAAAGAAGAGACCACTGAAAATACAATCGCTCCTGTAAAGGAAGAAATCGCCTTTGATGATTTCATGAAAATGGATATCAGAACAGCGACCGTTACTGAGGCCGCTAAAGTTAAAAAAGCGGATAAATTACTTCAACTGACACTTGACTTAGGATTCGAAACTAGAACAGTAGTCTCTGGTATCGCTGAGCATTATGCACCTGAAGATATTATTGGCCAACAGGTATGCTTGTTAGCTAATCTCGCACCAAGAAAAATCAGAGGTGTAGAAAGTAAAGGAATGGTTCTTATGGCAGAAGATGCTACAGGAAAACTTGTTTTTGTGAGTCCAAGTGAGGTTAAATTTGCAAATGGTAGTGGGGTGAGGTAGGATTTGTTGGATTTGTTGGATTTGTTTTAATCATCCCGTGAATTTTCAATTCACTACAATGATCTACGTGTTTACTTCGTAAGCCACTTGATCGCTGAATTGTTTGAATGTTTGAATGTGTGAATGTGTGAATGTGTGAATGTGTGAATGTGTGAATGTGTGAATGTGTGAATGCTTGAATGTTTGAATCGCGGAATCATTCCGAGAATTTACGATTCTCTACAATGAGCTATTTGTTTGCTAGCCCAAGAATTTGCAATTCTCTACACTAGCCTTCGTGTTTGCTTCGCAAGCCACTTGGCTGTGCAAAACACTTAAATGCGAAAAATTGAAAGGAACCTGTAGAATTTACCGCCAAATTTATTGCTATACTTGCCATGACTAAAATAATAGTTCAATATGCAACATCCTATACTCCAAAGAGTAGAATTACTTATATCACAAGGAAGAATCGTTGATGCAGATCAACAAATAAGGGCATTTCTCCAAGATGATCCTACAAGTGAGTATGGCAGGTACTTGTTGGCTTACATTCTATATTTTCAAGGAAAAAGCAAAGAAAGTGAGCTGATTACAATCCAACTACAACAAGATGATCCTGAAAATCCTGCCTATTTGGCCTTATTGGCAGAGATTAACATGAGGGAAGATGAGTTAGATGCTGCCGAAGAAAAAGGGAATATGTTGCTTCAGATGTCACCTTATGAAGTACAGTTTCATAATTTGATGTCAAGGATAAAGTTTGCACAGCGATACTTTGATTCCTCATTGAAATATGCAAATAGTGCACTAGAGATTGATCCTGAGAACTTGGAAGCACTCAATCAAAAAACACTCGTAGCGGGAATGTTAGGGGATCGGCAAAGTGCCAAAAACACCATATTAGAAGCACTAGAAAAGAATCCTGAAGATCCGTACACGATCGCTAATCATGCACATCAACTGCTCAAAGAGGGAAATGTAAAGGAAGCTCTAGATAGATTCGGAGAATCCCTAAGCCTTAATCCAAATAACAGCCTTGCTAGATATGGAATGCAAGAAGCACTAAAGTCCAAATTCTTTTTATACAAGCTGTTTTACAAGTACTTTGATCTAATGGGTCGTCTTACAGCAAATGGATCTTGGGGCTTTGTTATTGGTACATATGTGTTATATCGATTGCTCAATTATGTGTCAAGAACTAATGAAACGCTTTCGCCCATCGTTACTCCTTTGATGTATTTATTGTTGGCATTTTTTATTCTTTCATGGATAATCAATCCACTGATGAATCTGTATTTGATGACCAATAAATATGGACGACTTCTTTTAGATGATGATGACAAAAAGATGGCGCAATATACCGGTGCCTCTCTACTTATTGCTTTTATAGGATTTGGACTGTATCTAACACTCGGAGGAGAGACAAACTTAATGGCAGGTATATTTTTCGTGGGAATGATGATTCCTTTAGGTTCATTCTTAGCGCCTTATGATATGGGTCAAAAGAAGAAATTAACAATGTTTACTGTTGGTATCTTTATATTGGGCGTGTTAGGTTTGGTCTTACAGAATGATGCTTTACTTACGGGAGCGTTTATAGCTCTATTTGCATATCAAATTTATATGAATTCAGTAGCTATAAGCAGTAGTGCTAGGAAAAAGGAATGACCGTGCGTTCTCTTTTTGAATAATATTATTGAGTAAATACTATCTTCTGTCCTTGTAAACTTGGTGTCTCGGTGAGACAAACAATAACTTTCATTGCAATGTTATTCTAGAAACTTCATTTTTCTTTATTACATTAGATCATATGATTCGATTTATTCAAATATTTATCATTTTCTGTTTTTGGGGGTTTTTATCAAATAGCTTGGCTCAGTCGGTTACGGTAAGTAAAGAGATGAGTATTCGAAACGATGTAGCGTATGATGTAATCGGCGTGGTGGCGGATAATATATTGCTCTATAGAGATAAGGGAACTGAGAAAGTGGTTGAAATCTTTGACCAGAATATGAAACACTTATTCGACAGAGAAATCACACTCGAAAAAAAGAGTGCCGATGTATACGCTATCGTGCCTCAAGATACTTGTTTCACTATTATATATGGGTATCGAGATAGAAGAGAGTACTTCATGAGAGCTCAAAAATATGATCAATTTGGCTTGATGATAGATTCAGTGACCTTTGTGGGAGGAGTGGTTGATTTTAAGTTGGAAAACTTTCGATATGAAACTTCTGAAGATAGATCTAAGACTTTATTGTTCACAACTCGGAAGAATGACTTATTGTATACCTATATGATCGACAATAACGAAATGACTCTAGCGTGGGCCAAAGAAAGTAAGTTGATTGGTCTCAATGTTAGAAAAGATTTTCGAGGTGCGCTTGTATCAGATAGAGGAGAAGTCAATGTACTATTTGAAATAGATAACTCAAAATACGATCGAAAAAAACATCATCTTATGCTGCTTGGATTCGACCATAATGACGGATTCTTTGAGAATAAATTTACATTTGATAATAAGCTCACTGTTGATTTGGAACTAGGGTTCGATAATGTGAATCGTCGAATTATTATCGCTGGACTAGTCTCAGAAGATAGTGAATATAATGCTACAGGCTTCTTCCATTTGACAAAAAATATTGATGAGCTGGAGGAAGTCACGCAGATTGAAGATCAAGATTTTGATGTTAAGCTTCTAGAAGAATTATATGGTAAAAAATTAAGCAAAAAGAAGAAATTAAATGATTTTGTCACTCGAGACATAGTGCTACGTGGTGACGGGGGTTTTCTTCTCCTCACAGAAATGAATAAAGAATACTATCGTAGATCTGCATTCAATGGTGGAACACGAGGAGGAGGTGGCTTCAATGGTGGAGGTCGAGGATGGGTGGATATTTATAATGAAGATGTGATTGTTTTTGCTGTCCGACCTGATGGTACCGAACATTGGAAAAAGATCCTTTACAAAAAGCAATTTTCTCAAGATGATGGAGGTGTATTCAGCTCCTATTTCTTGTTCAAAACTCCAAGTCGATTACGAATCATTTATAACGACGAAATAAAGAGAAATAATACTGTTAGTGAATACGTGATGGACCCATTAGGTAATTTTGAACGAAATAGCCTACTCAGTACCGAATACCAAAACCTTAAATTACGATTCCAAGACGCTGTACAAGTATCTTCAGATGTACTCCTTGTTCCTAGTGAAAGAAACTTTAAGCTTAGTTTAGTGAAGATAGAATATTGAATGTTGCGGAATCGCGGAATCATCCCGAGAATCTCAGATTCTCTATAATGATCTACGTGTTTGCTTTACAAAC
>OJIO01001389.1_pt1 | contig 10748 bp, 8 predicted proteins | sample 1595621 | NCBI WGS metagenome assembly OJIO01 (sample SAMN05416776, study PRJEB24817) | seawater metagenome | isolation source: Sea water | place: Canada:Atlantic | collected 2013-07
ACAGCTACATTGAACGATTTAGATGTTACTACAAATATTGATGCTGCAACGATTGTAACTAGTGGTAATACATCGGTAGGCGGAGCTTTAGGAGTTACAGGAAATACATCAGTTACAGGAACTTTAGATGTAACAGGAGCAACAACATTATCAAATACTTTAGAAGTTACAGGAGCAACAGATCTTAATGGAGATGTAGATATTGATAATACAGATACAGATATTGATTCATCAAACGATATTTCGTTAGATGCAGGAGCTGCCTCTAACTTTACAACTGCAGCTGGTGCATTAACATTAGCTGGTGCTGGCGGTTTGATCTTACAAGGTAATGCCGCTGAAGTAGATGTAACTACTACTGGTACTGTTGATATTAATGGAGACGCGATTACCGTAGACGCTACTGCTGGAATTTCATTAGATGCTGCAACAGCTTCTAATATTACAACAACAGCTGGTGCATTAACATTACAAGGTGCTGGAGGTGTTGATATTGCTGCCACTAGTGTAATTACCAATGTAAAAGGATCTTTGAATGTAGATGAAGCTGTTACATTAGACACTACCTTAGGCGTAACAGGAGCTACAAATACTGCAGGAATTACAGATTCTGCTACAATTTTAGCTAATAATTTAACAGTTACAGGAACTGCCGTAGCAAACACAGTAGCAGAAGGAGATAATTCTACATCTATAGCAACTACAGCTTTTGTGCATCGTGCGGTGACATTTAGCACTATAAGAACTGTAAGTTCAAACCAGACTGTATTGGCTTCAGATTACACGATCTTATGTGATGCTTCCGCAGGTACTTTTAGTTTAACGCTTCCAGATCCTGCAGGTGTTAGTGGTAAAATATATGTGATTCGTAAAATTAACGAGGTTACTAGTTCTAACTACTATATAAATATAACGGGTTATTCAATAAAACAATCTACAGGAACAGTTATAGATAAGATTAATATAAACAGAACTTTGAGAATTCAGTCTAATGGAACTGATTGGTACCTTATTGACTAATAATATTATATAAATAAAAATCAAATAATTATGAAAACCAATAAATTTTTTAGATCAATAGCGTTCACTATCATTCTGGTTTGCGTTGGAACGGCTGTTTCAGCTCAAGTGACACAAAAAATAGGAGGCAATCCATTTTATATGGAACCTTCAGCTGTTTTAGAGTTAGAGAGTACCACTAAGGGGTTTTTACTTCCTCGAATGTTAAAATCTGAGATGAATGCTATTGCAAGCCCTCCAGCAGGAATGATGGTGTATTGTACTGATTGCGGCGGAGGTATAGGACAATTACGAGTTAGGTATGGCAGTACTACTGCTGGATCGTGGGGTATACCTTCTATTAATTTAAGTGGAGATGTGCATGCAAGTGTAGATCCGACGACTGGTTCAAATGGCACTGTCATTCAGTCTAATGTGGTGAGTTATGCTAAAATGCAAACTGTAACTGCTAACACAATATTAGGGAATGGAACAAATGCTACCGGTAATGTTCAGGAAATTGCTAGTACGGGTACAGGTAATGTAGTTCGTGCTACTTCACCAATATTAACATCTCCAACAATTACTGGAACTGGAGCTATTGCTGGAACTTTTACAGGTGATATAACAGGTGATGTTACAGGAAATGTAACTGGGTCTTCTGGCTCAACAACTGGAAACGCTGCAACTGCAACCGCCCTAGCAACAGCAAGAACTATTGGAGGTGTTTCTTTTAATGGTACTGCAAATATCAATCTACCTGGTGTTAACGAAGTGGGTAACCAAAATACCTCTGGAAACGCAGCAACGGCAACAAAAATTGCAAGTATTACAAATACTAATATTGTTCAATTAACAGAAACACAAACGCTAACTAACAAAACACTAACCTCACCAACCTTAGTAACACCAAGTTTAGGAGTCGCAACTGCAACTCAAATTACTTCTATGTTAGGTTTTAGAGTAGCTGGTTCCTTTGCAGGCTCTTTAGCAGGTTCTCAAGGGCTTTATATTGCTTGGGACTCTATGGCAGAAGAGACTTCTTTTATTAACGTGAAAGGGAGTGGTGCTGGTGGTTTTAGTTTCTTTAATGAAGATGCAGATTCAGCTGGATCTGGAATTACTCCTACGCCTATAGTACAAATTACTCCTGTAGGTGAAATTAAAGCAGGGGACGTAACTTATACTAATACAACTGGTACAAATGGCCAAGTTTTAACATCTAATGGTGCTGGAGAAACTTCTTGGACAACAATTTCTGTTGCACAAACCACCTACGTAGTAGGAACTTCTTACGCAGAATTAGGAGGCACCGTAATACAACTTAGCCAGAATGGTAAACACGGTTTGGTGGCAGCAGACCAAGATCAAGGATTATCCACGCAAAATAATGCAGAAAATTTAGCTAATGACCCAACTTTACATGATGTAAATGGCAAGCAATTTTTGGATTGGCGAGTACCTACCAAAAGAGAAGCGGGCGTTCTAGTAGTTGTAATGCAAACATCCGTTTATGATACTTTCTGGAGTTCTACGTTTGGGGCGACCAATAATAATAACGCATGGTGTGTCACCTTATCATTAGGAATTCCCAATTTTTTAGAAAGAGATAGGTACGATAATAATAATGTGCGTGCTGTTCGGGCTTTTTAAGTATTTAATTTATATCGCGCCAGCGATGGATAAAAAAAACATAAAACCACGATCACTTTATTAAAGCAATCGTGGTTTTTTTAGGCGTTAAAGTGGTTGCAATAAGAAATAGTTTTTAAGAGTACCAAGTATAATGTCAACCTATTTTTTATGACATTTTTTACAAATACTTTTTGAAGATAAAAAATCAACCACTTTTATAGGTTGTAGTTCTGGTAACAAAGATTGTTTCTCTAAAAGTATTTTTCTGGAAATTTCGATTCAAAGTTGCCAAATAAATTTAGATGTTTTATGTGGTATAGGTGTGAATGTGCCAGTAAATGGTCTAATTCTTTAAAGAATTGCCAGTTGTTCTTATCGTTGTTGCCAAGTATCTAATGGGTTTAACACCTCTATATGTGTGGAAGTTTATATTCGCTAAGTTTATCATAGTAGTAATATCTTGTTTTTTTGCAGCCTATTTTTAAATTTTTACTCATTTAGATGTGCAGAAAAACCACAGGCATTTCTAAAGGAATAATGTGCAAAATCTTCTGAAATTTTAGACCATTTATACAATACTTCCCAGGCAGGTTTTTCGCTAATCCACAGATATTCATTGTCTGGTTCCTCAATTTTGCTCATGGCAGCTCTGGTAACAATAATTACAAGTCGCATGGCAATGGCATTAAATAAATGAGCTAGCTCTTTTTCTAATAAAGGAAAAGAATTATGATAGCCTTTTATAAATGCAAGAGCCGCCTCTAATGGATCTTGATGGCCCATGGTACCATAGGCACAAAGAATGGCTAGATCATTAATGGTTTGTGTGTGCATGGCATCTCCATAGTCTATGGCTGCTTTTGCTTTTGGCTGTACTATGCTATTGGTAACAATAATATTATTGTCATTAGGATCATTATGTACAATGCTTTTTCTTAAGCTAGTATAGGTGGGCTGATAGGCTTCAAACTTATCTTGAAACAGCATTAGTATTTCTTTTTCGGGAGCTTCAAATAAATGTAGCTGCTTTTTTGTCCAAAGAGATTGTGCAATATCCCAGTCAAAATTATAATGCGCTTCCGGGTGCTTAAAACCTTGTAATACTTTTGTTAAGGTGCCACATTGCGCACCAATACTAAAGCGTAAATCTTCTAATTGTGGGTTTACAGCACTCCAGACTTTGCCAGAAACCCAAGTAAGTAAACGTACACAACGCTTTTTTTTGTAACGATCTGTAATTTCAGAAATTAAATGATTGTTTTTATCTGTAACGGCTTTTGGAGCAATGATTTCTTCATCGCTATTCTCAATAAATTGCAATAAGTGTTGCTGGTATTCTAGGTACTTTTTGTTTTCTTCAACTCTAGAAATTTTTAGAATATACCCTTCTTCATTCTCTATTTTAATTCTAAAATTAAAATCAACATAACCAGGTAAAGGAGATGCAGTTCCTTTGATTAGATACAAGTCAAAAAGAATTTTTTCGGCTTCCGATGTAGAGATTTTCTGTTGAGCGTAATTCATACTCTAAAAATAGGATAAAACTTGAATAAAAACCCTTTTTATTCTTTGTAAATTTGTTCTAAATATAGCAAGATTATGAATGTGAAAGGAAACATTGTAGATATTCTTAATAAAAGAATCTTTAAAGGTGAAGTGTGTGTAGAGAACGGACAAATTTCTGCTATTAGAGAAGTAAATCACGAGGTAGAAAATTATATTTTACCTGGCTTTGTAGATGCGCATATTCACATAGAAAGTTCTATGGTAGTACCTTCAGAATTTGCAAAAATTGCGGTTCTTCATGGTACGGTAGCTACTGTTTCCGATCCGCATGAAATTGCCAACGTATTAGGAGTGCAGGGAGTATATTTTATGATTGAAAACGGGAAGAAAGTTTCCTTAAAATTTAATTTTGGAGCGCCAAGTTGTGTGCCTGCCACTTCTTTTGAAAGTGCTGGAGCTGTAATTAATGCTGATGATATTAAGTTGATGATGGAAAACCCAGACATCAACTATTTAGCAGAAATGATGAATTACCCCGGTGTGTTGTTTGATGATGAAGAGGTGCTACAAAAAATTGAACACGCAAAAAACAACAACAAACCCATTGATGGTCATGCGCCTGGCCTACGAGGCGATGATGTAACTAAATATATTGCTGCAGGAATTTCTACAGATCATGAGTGTTTTAGGTATGATGAAGCTTTAGAGAAACTACAAAAAGGAATGAAAATTCTTATAAGAGAAGGAAGTGCTGCAAAGAATTTTGAGGCTTTAATAGATTTATTACCTGAACATTATAATAATATGATGTTTTGTTCAGACGATAAACATCCAGATGATTTGCTGTTAGGACATATCAATCAATTATGTGAACGAGCAGTTGCTAAGGGAATGGATATTTTTAAAGTGTTGCAAGCAGCTTGTGTAAATCCTGTAAAACATTATAATTTAGAGGTTGGTTTATTGCAAGTTGGTGATCCTGCAGATTTTATTTTGGTTGATAATTTAAAAGAATTCAATGTTTTAGAAACCTATATTAATGGTGAGTTGGTTGCCAAAAATGGAAAAAGTTTTATAAAATCTGTTCCATTTGAAGTATTGAATAATTTTAACACAGATATAAAGAAAGTAGCAGATTTTAGATTGGCATCGTCATCTAAAAAAATTAGAGTTATTGAGGCTCTAGATGGAGAGTTGGTAACCAATCAAATAGCAGCAGATTCTTTAATTGTTGATGGAAATTTAGTGTCAAATACAGCAACTGATGTTCTAAAAATGACGGTGGTAAATAGATATAAAAATGAGACACCATCTATTGCTTTCATTAAAAATTTTGGAATCAAAGAAGGTGCTATTGCCAGTTCTGTTGGGCATGATTCACATAATATAATTGCAATTGGGGTTTCTGATGAAGCTATTTGTAAAGCGGTAAACTTAATTATAGAAAATAAGGGAGGCGTTTGTGCCGTAACCAAAACTACAGAAAAAGTAGTGGCACTTCCAGTGGCCGGAATTATGAGTGATCAACCAGCAGAGATCATTGGGAATGCTTATGCAGCTCTTGATGCTATGGCAAAAGAAATGGGCAGTACTTTGCGTGCTCCTTATATGAGTTTATCTTTTATGGCGCTTTTGGTAATACCCTCTTTAAAGTTATCTGATAAAGGGTTGTTTGATGGAAATACATTCAAATTCACCTCTTTAGAAATAGAATAAGTCTTCTCTAAGCGATCATTTTTTTCTTCAAATGCTAAAATCATATTAAAGTTTAGCCATTTTACATAGATAATTTTATTTTTCACTTTATTATAGCAAGCTATTTAATATTTTTAACGTTCTAAAATTTTTAAATAGACATGCACTACCCAAAAAAAGTAACTATTGGTGATATTACAGTTAGAGATGGTTACCAACATGAAGAAAAATTTATCCCTACACAAGCAAAGCTCTGGATGTTAGAGCAATTGCTTTTAGCAGGGTTTAAAAACATAGAAGTCACCAATTTTGGAAATCCTAAAGGAATGCCTCAATTTTCTGACGCCGATGATTTATTTAAAAAAATTAGAACCTCTAAAAAGGTGTCGCATTTATTGTTCGAGGCCTCTTTAACTGCCATTACCATTAGAGAAAAAGCAGTAGAGAGAGCTATACAGGCAAAACTAGAAGGCTATGGCCCTGATAGAATTTTATTAATGGTTTCTACCAGTGAATCTCACCATCTAAAAAATTCTGGCTTGTCATTAAAAGACTACTGGAAAATGGCTGAAGCTCAAATTAAAAAAGCCCATGATGCCGGTATTAAAGTAAATGGTACGGTGAGTACTATTTGGGGATGCCCAATAGAAGGCCCAACAGATCTCAACAAAGCCATAGACTATACACAACGTTGGTTTGATATTGGTGCAGATGATGTAGAACATGCAGATCATGATGGTTCTGCTTCACCAGATAGAGTATACAAATATTACAGTATGCTTCAAGAAAAGGTAGGAATGACAGACAAACAAATTGTTCATTTTCACACTACCAGAGGCTGGGGGATGGCCAATGTACTGGCAGCGCTTCAAGCCGGGATGACGCATTTTGAAGCTACCATGGGAGGTATTGGTGGCCAGCCTGCAAACTTTGTAGACGGAATACCAGTTGCAGGTACAGGTTCTTATTATTATAAAGATCCAAACTTAGTAGGCCTTGTCTCTACGGAAGATTTAGTAGTTATGCTAGATGAGATGGGAATTGATACTAATTTAGATGTTGATAAAGTGCTAGAAATAGGTACTATGAATGAACGAATTGTTGGAAGACGCTTGCGTTCAGAAGCTATTAAAAACGGCCGAGTTCCAAAGTCTTTAACAGGGAGGTAATTTGCAGTGCTCTGAGAATAAGGGTATCATTGCACAACTAAAAAAGCAGAAATGTCATTAGAACTAGACTTACAAAACAGAAGCGGAAATACCTGCGAACTATGTGTATCTTCAGAGAACTTAGCAATCTATGAGGTAAAACCAACCTCAACAGGAGGTGGAGGTATTGATGGAAGCTTGTTAGGGTGTGCTATCTGTATAGAGCAAATAGAAAACCCTGAAACTACAGATGCTAATCATTGGCGTTGTTTAAATGATAGTATGTGGTCAGAATTTAGGGCCGTAAAAGTGATTGCCTGGAGAATATTATCTCGCTTAAGAAAAGAAGGGTGGCCTCAAGATTTATTAGACATGCTGTATCTAGAAGACGATGATTTGCGCTTTGCAAAAGAAACAGGAGAACATTTAGAAGAGGCAGATAAGATTATACACAGAGATGCCAACGGTGCTATTCTTCAAGCAGGAGATTCTGTTGTTTTAATTAAAGACTTAAAAGTAAAAGGATCTAGCTTGGTTGCCAAACAAGGAACGGCTGTTAGAAGAATTTCTTTAGATCATGAAAATGCAAAATATATTGAAGGCAAGGTAGGCCCCACACAGATTGTTATTATTACAGATTATGTGAAAAAAATGTCTGAAAAGGAGTAATTTTAACTGACTAATCGTAGTTATTTCTATGAAAAAAATAATAAGTTTTATAATTTTAATTTCTTTTGTGTCATGCAGTCCCAAACTCTTTAAAGAAAAATGGACCAAAGAACAGGCTCCTGATTATTTTAAAGCGAGATTTGAAACTACGCAAGGAAATTTTGATATCGAAGCAAAAAGAGCATGGTCACCAAAAGCTGTAGACAGATTGTATCAATTAATTAAGAATGAATTTTATACAGATATTGCTATTTTTAGAGTGGTGCCAGGTTTTGTAGCTCAGTTTGGAATTCACAATGATAGTTTGATAAATGCCAGTTGGAAAAATTTTAAAATTGATGATGAAAAGGTTATTGAAAGCAATGATCTCATGACAATCTCCTTTGCTAGAGGAGGGGTAAAGACAAGAACTACTCAGATATTTATCAATTTAAAAAATAACAAACGATTAGATGCGCTAGCGTATTCTGGTGTGAAAGGGTTTCCAGTAATTGCAAAAGTAATTGCTGGGAAAGAGACTGTTTTGAAGTTTTATGATGGATATGGAGATAGGTTAGGCATGCGCCAAGATTCTCTTAATAGATATGGTAATAAATTTATTAGAACCAATTATCCTGAAATAGACTTTATTAAAAAAGCAACCATACTCAACTAAAAAAAGCCGCTTCTAGCGGCTTTTTTTTAGTTAGATAATTCTGTGAAATATTTATAGAAATAAGGAATGGTTTCAATTCCTTTTAAATAATTAAAAATACCAAAATGTTCGTTTGGTGAATGAATCGCATCAGAATCTAAGCCAAAGCCCATTAAAATAGTTTTACTGTTTAGTTCGTCTTCAAAAAGAGAAACTATAGGGATACTTCCCCCGCTTCTTTGAGGGATTGGCGCTTTTCCAAACGTTGCTTGATAAGCTTTACTAGCTGCTTCATAACCAATAGTATTTATGGGAGTTACATAGCCTTGGCCACCATGATGTGGTGTTACTTTTACAGTAACAGCTTCTGGAGCAATACTTTCAAAATGTTTAGTAAATAAATCTGTAATTTCATGCCATTCTTGGTTTGGAACCAAGCGCATAGATATTTTTGCATAGGCTTTAGAAGCAATGACTGTTTTTGCACCTTCTCCAGTATAGCCACCCCAAATTCCATTAACATCTAGGGTAGGGCGTATAGAGTTTCTTTCATTAGTTGTGTAACCTTCTTCTCCATAAACAGCAGAAATATCTAATGCTTTTTTATAATTTTCTAAAGAAAAAGGAGCTTTTGCCATTTCATCTCTTTCTGCTCTAGATAGTTCTTCTACTTTTTCATAAAAACCAGGAACGGTAATATGATTATTCTCATCATGCAATGAAGCAATCATCTTTGTTAAAATATTTATTGGGTTAGCTACTGCACCACCATACAAGCCAGAGTGTAAATCTCTATTAGGCCCTGTAATTTCTACTTCAACATAACTTAAACCTCTTAATCCGGTTGTTACGGAAGGAATATCATTAGCAATCATTCCTGTATCTGAAATTAAAATAATATCATTGGCTAATTTTTCGTGGTGGTTTTTTACAAACCAACCCAAGCTCTCAGAACCCACTTCTTCTTCACCTTCAATCATAAATTTCACATTACAAGGAAGGTTTCCAGTAGTGGTCATGTATTCCATGGCTTTTACATGCATATACATCTGACCTTTGTCATCACAAGCGCCTCGAGCAAAAATTGCTCCCTCAGGATGAAGTTCTGTTTTTTTGATAACAGGTTCAAATGCAGGAGAATCCCAGAGTTCTAGAGGATCTGCAGGCTGAACATCATAATGACCATATACTAAAATAGTAGGTAGTTTTTTATCGATAATTTTTTCTCCATATACAATAGGGTATCCTGGAGTGTCACATATTTCTACAAGATCACAGCCTGCTTTTTCTAGGCGATCTTTCACAATATCAGCGGTATTTAAAACATCTTGTGTATAAGCTGGATCTGCACTAACAGAAGGAATCTTCAAGAGTTCTATGAGTTCATTAATGAAACGATCTTTGTTTGCTTCTATGTATTTTTTGATGTCAGACATGGTTTATTTTTATATGGATTCAAAAATACTAAAATTCCTACGAATCCGCTTTGCGAATTCAGACGAATGCTTATATTTGCAATCCGAAAGCTGAAAATTATTTCAGTTTTAGTTGCAGGCGTGGTGGAATTGGTAGACACGCTAGACTTAGGATCTAGTGCCGCAAGGTGTGAGAGTTCGAGTCTCTCCGCCTGTACAAATAAAAACCTCATCATATTGATTTTCAATACGTTGAGGTTTTTTAGTTCTTAACATCTAAGGCATCTCGTAAGGCATTACCTATTAGCATAAAGGCCATTACTAAACTCATAATTGCCAATCCAGGAATAACCGCTAGGTAAGGTTTTCCTAAAATAATATAATTGTAATGATTTTTAATAATAGCACCCCAAGATGGGGTAGGAGGTTGTGCTCCAATCCCTAGGAAACTCAGGCCACTTTCTATAAGAATAGCTGCTGCAAAATTGGCTGCAGAAATAACAATGATTGGAGCTAAAATATTGGGTAAAATATGTCTGAAAATTATTCTAAAGTTAGAATAACCTAGAGCTTTAGCTGCCTCCACATATTGTTGTTGCTTGGTGGTTAAAACCTGCCCTCTTACAACTCTGGCAACTTCTACCCACATGGTTAAGCCAACAGCAATAAATACTTGCCAATACCCTTTGCCTAAAGCTAAGGTAATTGCAATAACCAATAATAATGTAGGAATAGACCAAGTGATATTAATTACCCACATAATTAATGCATCTATTTTCCCACCATAATATCCAGCAATTGCACCAATACCAATACCAATGAATAAGGATATAAAAACAGCAATAAAGCCTATAAAAAATGAAATTCTAGTTCCTATTAACAATCTACTCAACAAATCTCGTCCATATTTGTCGGTTCCAAAATAAAAAGTCTTTTTTGTAATGTATTTTTTTGGGGTATTATTTAGGACTGCTAAGCTGATTGTTTTTGTTAATCTATCACCTGTCTCTTATACACATCTCCGAGCCCACGAGACAGGCAGAAATC
>OJIO01001390.1_pt1 | contig 10740 bp, 9 predicted proteins | sample 1595621 | NCBI WGS metagenome assembly OJIO01 (sample SAMN05416776, study PRJEB24817) | seawater metagenome | isolation source: Sea water | place: Canada:Atlantic | collected 2013-07
CGTCGGCAGCGTCAGATGTGTATAAGAGACAGTAATAGAGGTATAATTTTTGATATTTTTTCCATTTTAATTGTTTTTGATTCTTTGTTCAAAATTATATGGAATACTCTATTTAAATTCTACCAAATTGACTAAAGGTCACTTTCATTGGTCTATCGGGTCTTTTCTTAAGGGAACGGTTACTGCAAGCGATTTCAGTTACTCCAGTTCTGCAATCATTTATAAACCCAGCTTATTTTTAATGTAGTCGCTTGTGAGATGTTTGACAACTTCAAATGGTTCACATTGCCTATTTTCAGATTCAATTTGAATGAGTCCGATTTTATTTGCAACCTTTAAAGCTGCAACATTTAAGATTGCATTCCTTTTACCAATTCCCAAAAGTGCTCCGCCCATAGAAACTTGGACACTGTTGCTTTCATTTTCAAAAGAATGATTAATCTTCTCTACACATTCGAGAAAAAAAGTGTTGTCTGGAGCGCTCTTCTTTTTGGATTTTGACAGTTCGTATGTGAGACCATAACTGCAGCTGCGTCGAATAGCATCTTTGCTGTCTTTCCACATCAATATTAAGTCCATAGCAAGAGGTGATTTGGATAATGGCGTTCCACAAGCGGAGAAAACATGAGCTAATTGTCCTTGGTTCAGACCCTCAACTTGTATTTCGGCTTGTTCTATTGTGATCTGCTTGGGGTCATCGATGAGAATCGAAATAATCTTAGCATCATATATATCACTTTCCCACAATTGAGTTGCTAGTTCATGATCTTTACCAATCTGTTTAGCCAGTTTGCGCAGAACAGTTAAACCTATACCAAAACTCTCTATCTTTTTGGCCCTGGTCTTCCTCTGTTTCCACTTCAGAATTCCTGACTCGTTCTCATTGGCTTTAAGGATCTCGATAACTTGAGTATAATTCATACGGGCATTTATTTATTTCAAATGACAGAATAACTAACAATAATCTAGAATCTAAGCTCTCAACTACCACCAACGGGGCTAGATTTTTTAATCATCTTGATTTTATTAGGCATTGCTAGGCACATGCATATTTACTAAAATAGCAATTTTCAAATAATTACCTTTATTTCCCAACCTCAATCCTTTGTATAAGCGTCTATATAGATAGATACTACGCTTCGTTAAAATCATTAGTTATGAAAATTAGTCATTTAACTTATTTAGCAATTGCAGCCATCCTTTATTTTGCAGCTTGCTCTTCTGATTCTAGTGACGGTTTAAATCATTCTAGAGTAATATACACACCGACTGGTTGTTGCTCCAATCTATACGCGCTAGACCAAGTAAATACACCTGACACTTGTGGATCTCCATATCAGTTACTTTATGGCATTAATTTAGATGAATTTGAAATTAAACAGAATTATTCTTTTGGAGATACTATAGCTATCAATTTTAATTTTAAAAATGAATGTGAAGCGGAATCGGACGAATACGATTGTCCAATTGTTTGTGACAAGAGACATGGTTCGCCCATTTACATTATTTCTATTGATTAATATTTGAGTAACGCCCTAGTTTCCAAATTAAAAACAATGTTGACCTACTTATTCAAAAAATAATCCATCATAGCTTTTGCCGACACCTCACCTTTTCGTTTAATAAAATCTCTAGGAGTATTATCTCCAATTTCATATGTAATTCCGGTAGCACCAAATTGTTTATTGAACCATCCACTTGATGTGGGTCTAGTTACCGCCCCAGGCTGCTCATTAATGTCGTCCATTTGTAATTCCACTCTTATACTTTCTAGCCACTTCTTCGTGAAATCAGGAATCTTCCTCTTTACGGATTCATCAGGTGTATAATAGACATCATGGTACGTACTATGAAAATCAAGCCCTAAAAGGACATTGTTTTTATTTAAAGCAACTTCGTTAACGATATGATTTGTTACTTGCGCTATTTCTGTTTGATTGTACTCACTCCAATCTCTATTTAAGTCAACACCACCAGTATTATGTCGATAATGTCCTAGATCAACCCCATCCGGATTTAAGAGAGGATACACTAGCACTCTATACTTTTCTAAAAACCCATTCGAAGATCCATCTTTTATAATCGATTCAACAAATGATTGCATGGCAAAATACCCAGTAACTTCAGGTGGATGTTGTCGACTTAAAATGACAATAGTCGGTTTCTTTTTATCATTGCCTATAGATAAATTCATAAAATACAATGGTCGGCCCAAAGCACTTTTCCCTATTTCACTTATTGCTACTGCCTCATTACCGTTAAATGAATTTACCCAAGCTCCTACCCTCTTGGTGTCTTGGATTTCTTGAGACGCCACCCATAATGTATCACTACTTAAATTAAGCTTAATCCGAGCATGTTTTTTATTATCATCTAGTTCTATGAAGCTTGTATCTAAGCCAGTCCAATTCTCACCATCCATACTTAACTTTGGATTGTAACGATGTTCATGGTCTGTATAATAGAGTTCCAATTCAATAGTCCGAGGTGTATCAGACCATATTTTAAACGCATACCATGGACTTTCATTAATAGGTGTATTTTCTGGGCTAATTGTTGTCCGAAATGTACTGTCGTTTAAAATAGAAAAGTTGCTTAAACGAGCCCCAGGGAATTTATTAGTTGAACCTACCGAACCTATACTATATGTTTTGACTGATTGATATCTTATAGGTTTAGTTTTTGTGTCAACTGGCTTTATGTAATCGTGATTCATATGCACCCATCCTTTTTTCGGAGAACTACAGGCAGAAATACACAATACGAGCACTATAAATTTAAAATATCTCATTGTTTATTTTTGGAAATTTATGATTAGCTGAGTTTTGTTTCTTCTTATCGCCATTTATGAAGACAAGATGACCAAAAAGTAAGCAATGTAATGAAGATTTCCTGTTATGTGCTAGATTCTAATTCTCAATAATTATTCTTTCCACAACTTTCCGACCCGATTTAAGATCTTTTATTTCGATCAGATATAAACCTGTTGGTATTGATTCCAATTTGATTTGACTTGAATTCATTGATGTTTTTAATGGTGTGCCTTGCAAATCAAACAAAGTAACTTGAAACTCCAATTGCCCAGATACATCAATATTGATAACATCAATGGCAGGGTTAGGATATATATTTAAAGTGGCTTTAGATAATTCGAAAATTGAAGAAATCAAATCATTTCCATCACAGTCTTCATCAATTCCATTGTTCGCAATTTCTTCTGCATCAGGATTAATATCTGGATTATTGTCATCGCAATCATCAATGAGAAGGAAGCCATCTCCGTCTAAGTCATCATCTGGGGTGAGTTCATCGCAGTCATCATCAATTCCATTGTAAGCCACCTCTTGTTGATCGGGATTTACATCTGGATTTTGATCGTTACAATCTACATCCGCAGTAAATCCATCTTCATCCGAATCTTTGTATTGAAATTCAATGGAAGCTGTCACTCCTGTGGAATAGGTATAAAAAGTGGAAACATTACTGGTATCCAGTCTGACAGCTCGAACCATGTACACATTTGATCCTACCAATGGACTAACATCAGCAAAGCTATTTAATTGAATAAAATCGGAGTTGAGTTTTGTAAAATTCTCCTCCATAAAAGCAGCTCGGTAGACATTATATCCTACAATTGGTTCTGAGATATTCTCTGCCCAGTTCATTATAATTTCAGTAGAATCATTATTTACTACATCCAAAGATTCGACTTTCGGAAGTACATAAGTTTTCAAACTTGGATCACCGATCAGCATGTTGCTAACTGTATTTGAGTTGTAGCCGTTAAATCCTAGCCATCTAGGCTCATAATTTAAAAATGTTCCTCCTGTATAGCCGTGCATAGCCATTTTATGACAGAATCCGAACGTCTGACCACTATTCAAATATTGAAATGGGTTGGTAAAAACACCCCATGTTGCCGCAATGGTATTTCCTTTTGATGCACAAGCTGCCGACAATAAGTTGTTATCATATGACCAATTACCAAAATAGCTACCTGATAAGGTTATAAAAGATACTTGCAAAGAGTCTTCTTTAAATTGGTTGCTCGTTACAATATTATTGCACGATGTAGCAGAACCAAAACTATCTCCAAATCCATGTCTATATGAGTTAGCGGTCGTTTCTATTCTAAAGTTTTTATTTTCTACCTGACCAAATTTTCGATCAAGTCCAGCAGCTCCAGATAATAACCAAAGATCTTTTTCCATATGTACAGGAAATACATTCTGTGATTGTAGGATTATTTCATTTTCAATTTGAGTAACCCCAGTTCTATAATTGATGTTTTTTTGCAAATACCGCTCATACAATTCTGAAGGTTCTTCCGTATACATGGGGAGATTCTCAAAATATATTCGACCGATTTCTAGCTCAGTAGGCGAAGGAGTATAGGTCTGATCAAATTTGCCATCTCCTGGAACATTTTGATGCCGTTCATAAATAGAAGATGTGTTTGATACGAACATATCTGTCCATACTCCATCTAGATCGGCATAATAAACATCTGCCATCCAAGCTCCCGAATGTTGTGGATGACCATCAGGGTAAATTGCTACACCACTATATGGTATAGGCACTTCACCTATGATAAAAATAGATCTAAGATCTCCAGTAGAACCGTAAAGGTCCTGAACCATTTGTTTAACCTCAACGACCGACTCAGATGAACTGACAGCCAAAGTACTGACCCTCCAACCATCTCCTCTTAATGCCATTTTATATTCTTCGAGCACAGGAGAAATATCAGCAAGAAGTTCATCATTAATTAAAATTAGAAGTCTCCCCTTCTGCTCGTCGTGATTTAGTTTAATTCCAAAATAGGCCGCCGCCTTAGGGTCATTAGAACTTTGTACCCCATTTTGCTTTGAAAAACAATAATGATATGGAATGCCTTCCATAAATGTAGAATTAGGCAGTTCATATGTGAAATCTGTCTGAAAATTATCAGTTTCTTCGGTCAATAGGTTTTTAGCATGAAAGGCCCCATCTGTATCATCACAAGTTTCTGATAAGTTTATTGTAAAAGAATTTGCACCTTCATCATAGTTAAATGGTTCAAAACTTCCATAATACTCACAGAATTCAGTATCAAAAACGTACTGCCCCCATATGTACGGAGAAATAATTGTGGCAATTGCTGTGAGTATAATTTTACATTTCATTTCATAAGCTTTTATGTATCAAAAATAGGCCTTTAACAGAATATAATATAATGCCATTCAAACTTATTGCCCAAACTTTATATCAATACCACTACCTGGATTATAGGTAGTATCGCCATTCATTACCGTATAGATCAAATCCATTGAGTCCGAAACTTCTGTCAAAGACCTAGAACTTAAACATGAATAAATAGTAGAATTGGCATCACATCCAAATTTTTCTGAAAAGCGATAAGATTTATCTCCCCAAGTTTTAGCCTGAGGTGTAGAATATTGAGTGGTGAAATCTGTCAATTCAAAACTCGTAGGATCATAAGAGACAATTTTGAATCCTGGATTGTTGTAGTGTTGAGGCGTTATTCCTGGTGCAGAAATAGCGACTTCGGTGATTGTCTTCCCGTCAGAGGCATATAATCTTCTTACTTCATCCATATGGGTATGCCCGTAAAGAATTCCGACAATTGTAGTCTGAAAACTGTCACACAAAGTAAGAAATTGATCTTGCCATTCAACACCCTTAGCAGGGAGGTGCGCCCACATATTGGTTGAGCCCTCATGAGTTACTCCATATGCATCTTCTCCTGGTGGAATGTGCATTGCGATGTATACTTTATCTCCTGCTACTTTTGCTGCGCTTAGCTCTTCACCGATCCATTTCATTTGTGTGTTACCTGCATCGGTCTGATCAACACCATCGAGCGCATGATATTCTTTTCCCAAAATAATGGAATTCATTGCTATAATTCTAAGACCAGCTAAAGCATTAACAGAGTAGTAGCCCATTGAAGGATGCGGTGATGACTGAATGCATGGAGGATTGCCACAATGAGCGTTCGTATTTAACGCAGGGAAAGTAACAATAACACCTGCAGTATCTACGAGGGATAAAGGTGTATTGCCTTTGCCATCTGTAAATGAATAATAGTCTCCTCCAATGGCATCATTATTTCCTGGCATATAGAAGAAAGGAATATTATTATCATCCACCAGAGATCGCATATCATCTAAAATCGTTTTAAGATTCTCTGCATGAGTTGCACGCTCTGGCGTATTAGGAGCTAGATAGCATGAGCTATGCTGACAACTATAATGTGCTGGAAGGTCACCCGTATAGACAACAAATTGTGGTGCTGGATTAGAATTCAGTATGCTCGATAGTTTGATCTTAGTAATATTCCATAGATCAGTTCCTGTATCTCCACCATATGTGCAGGTATCCGCAAATGCATTCAAATGGACATCAGACAAATGGATGAAAGTTGGATTTGATTTGACTTTAGTTTCTGGTTCTGTAACTTCTGCCTTTTTACTTTTGCAGGATATGATGATTAAACAAAAGAAAATAAGGGGTAGAGGGAAAATGTTACGTTTCATATTCAGTTGGTTTTTTGAAAGTTTGAAAAGCTGATTAGTATTTTATTATTTACTTGAGTTTCTGAGTTTTTAAGATAGTTGTTTATTATTGATTAGTTGCGTATTCATTTGCTCTGTATGTAATCCATATTGCACTTTTAGCATTGTCATTCCGAGTGAAGTCGAGGAATAAAATGCATTTTCATCCCTTCATGTGATTGTTTAAATCCCAAATCCTCATAAAACTTAATAGCTTTCGGTCGTTTTTTGTCTGTGGTTAATTGAAGTAAATGTGCTTTCCTTTCTTTCGCTCTATTGATTGCCCATTCAAACATTATTTTTCCAATTCCGAGCCCTCTTTTATCCTTTCTAATTCTTACAGCTTCGATTTGCGCTCTGATTCCACCTCGATAAGTTAAGTACTGTATAAAGGATAGTTGAAGCGTTCCAATTATTTCAAAGTCTTCATTTTCGACAACAATTAATTCCTGATTTTCATCGGCATCTATTTTCTCAAAAGCCACTAGGTATTCAGATGGTAATGGAATTTGAAAATTTTCCCTTTTCTTACCCAATTCATCATCCGCAATCATTGCTACTATTGCTGAAACATCATTTTTGTTTGCTTTTCTAAAGTTCATATTACAATTCAGGCTTTTCGATTATTGCTATTGGTTAGTATAAATACAGTTTAATGCTTTTCATCATTGTTAAACAGCATATTCTTATTTTCAGGTCAGTAAATTTTGTAATTCCGAGTCGTCTACAGACAACGAGAGCAAATAGTCGTTTTTATCTTCATCTAATTCTCTTGAGTTCGCACCACTTTTCAAAAGCAATTTAATACAACTCATCTGATTGTGTTTATTTCCAATGTCGTTCGATTGTAAGGAATGAATTGCCCAGCCAAATGGAGTGCTTTTATACTTTGCGTCGGACTCGTCAATTTCTGCATTTGCTCTTATCAACCTTTCCACTAATTTGTCACGTCCACAAAAAGCTGCCCAATGTAAGGCTGAAGCACCATCATTTTTATAGGTATAATGAACATCTGCACCATTATCAATATAGAATATTCCCACTTGTTCTGCATGAAGGCTTGCTGCGGCTAAGAGTGGCGTTCCTTCATTTTTATGTTTGTCACCATCAACGTTAGCTCCATTTTCCAAAAACACTTTTGCAAGATCAACAGCTTCATAATCTGTAATTTTGCCGGTGAAAACTGCGTCACATATCCTGTGCAACGGGTGTGCTTTTTTTCTGCAGAATATGTCAAATGGAATCGTAATTCCTTTGTTTGCCAGATTTGGATATTTGGATAACAATTGCTTTAGCCCAGAATAATCTTTATTCTCAATCAGTTTTTTTATTCTTGGTTTGAATAAGATCATTCTTTGATTTATGCTTTTGTGGCATGTTAGAGATAGGCTTTTATTTATACTTAAACTTAATTGGAACTACAAACTCATTTTCCACAGGTTTACAGTTTATCAATCCAGAGCACCAATTTCCATTTAATAGATTTACTGCCTTTAACGCTTCTTCCTCTAGCCCATCACCCAATAGTGTGTCACTCACAATTTCAGTTTTCAATACTTCACCTTTGTCGCTTATTAAAATTCGTACAACTACTGTTCCTTCTGTACAATTCTCTTTTGCAGATTCGGTATATTTCAAATCCTCATAGATATCTTTGATAAGCTCGTCTCCCATGCATTCCCATCGCTCTTCGTCTTTACCCATATGTTGGCAAGATTTATAATAAGGTGGCTGTTCATCTTTAAATAAACAAGGACATTCAATATTTAAATCGACTTCATTTTCGCTATGACATGACACCATGCAAAAAGCCATAAATAGAAGTGGTAGATGTGTAATTAATTTCATATGTCTGTTTTCATAGATTTATAATAAAATAAACATAAAAGCTGATTATTCCGTGTCTCTATACTTTTCAAACCAAGCCAAAATACTCGCTAGTTTGCCAATCAAATTACTTGGCCTGTTTGCAATACCATGTGAAGCCCCGGGTATTCTTACCATAGCAGTTTCAACGTTTTCCAATTTCAATGCAGCATAAAATTGTTCTGATTCCGCAATTGGTGTTCTGAAATCTTGTTCACCAGTAAGTAGCATGGTTGGTGTTGTGACATTACCAACATAGGACAAGGGTGAGCGCTTTATGTAGCTATCTGGATCTTCCCATGGTTTTTTATCAAACCAATATTTTGAAAAGAATTGAACGTTATCTGCATACAATACAAAACTATACCAATTGATAACCGGTTTGGCCACAACTGCGGCTTTAAATCGATCGGTCTTCCCTACTATCCAAGCCGTAAGTACTCCTCCCCCACTTCCACCAGTTACAAACAAATTTTTATCATCCACAAATCCCTTTTTGATGACGGCATCTACACCTGACATGAGATCATCATAGTCATGATTTGGGTAATCGTGATGTATCAAATTTCCAAACTCCTCGCCATAACTTGTGCTCCCTCTTGGATTAGCATAAAGTACCACATAACCAGCAGCTGCGAATGCCTGTATTTCGGCTGTATATACAGAGCCATAACTTAAAAATGGTCCCCCATGAATTTCCAAAATCATTGGATACTTTTTACTGGGATCAAAATTTGGAGGAGTCACTATCCATCCTTGTATTTTGCGTTTATCAAAAGACGATTCCCACCATATTTCTTCTACATCTCCAAGATTCCTAAAAGAGAACAAATCATCATTAAGTGCAGTTAAGCGCTTACTGGATTTCAAATCTGCAGCACCGAGGTCAGAAGGGTGTTCTGTTCCACCAAGTGTATAGGCAAATTTATTCGAGTTTGATGCTGAGTAGCTGGCCGCATTATAGGGCCTTCCTAGCGAAAGGCCACCTAAGTTTTCAGTTATAACAGATACCTTTCCAGCTAATGTAATGTTTGCTAATTTGTCATCTCCTTTATCAGTATATTGAAAGTAAAGACTCTTTCCATCATTGCTCCAATTTACATTCTGAATACTTCTATCAAAATCTTGAGAAATCAATTCAGAATTGGTCCCATCTGCATTCATGATATATAAATTAGTAATTTGATACCCTTGGTATTTATCATCAAATCCTAAGTAAGCGATTTTTGTTCCGCTTGGTGATAATACTGGATTATTATCAGGTCCATACCGATTCGTTAATGGCCTAATTATTCCATTTTCTAGGGATATCTGATAAATTTCTCCGTCAAGAGGTTCTATTTCTTCTGGTTTGTGAAAATTCGCATTGAAGTAAAGTGACGCATTGTTTTTTGACCAAATCGGTCCACCATGATCAAATTTGCTAAAGGTCAATTGTCTTGGTGTACCTCCTTCAATTGGTAAGGTGAATAATTGAATATTACCACTTTTTAAATATCCCTGTCCATCGCCACGGTAAGTCATGTCGTCAATATATATTGGTGGAGTATTCCATTTAGCTCCTTCTGGCTTGCTCGGCATTTTTACAATTGATTCATGCTTTTTAGGTACAAACATGTTAAATGCCAAGGTCTTATCATCATATGACCAAGTAACATTATTTGGCACCTCTGTTGTGTTTGTTAATGGGAGCGTTTCTTTTGTGTCCATCCACATCATATAAAGCTTCATCTTCTCATCGGCCATATTCGATTTGAAAATTATTTTTTTCCCATCTCGTGACCATCTGGGGTAAAAGTTGTTATGATTTCCGATGGTGAGTGGTCTATTATTGGAACCGTCAAAATTCACAATCCATAGGTTTGATAAGTTCTTATCTGTCATTACATCCTTGAAATTCCGAACATATATAATTCTAGATCCATCAGGAGAAATTTGTGGATCGGACACATATTCCATATTAAAAATGTCAATCAGTTCTAAGTTCGATTTTACTTGGCCATAACTGAATGGTAGAATTACAAATAAGAGTAGGGCTGTTTTAACTAAATGTTTCATTAAATTTCTTTGAACGATTAATTAAGTTCTCATAAATATAGACAAACGATCTTAATATGAATAGTACGATTTTGATTGAGTGGATTTTTTCATAAAAATCAAACCTCACAACTCATACTTCTTTACAGATTTCTCCTTTTCAGTATATTTCTCCTTTTCAGTATATAGTATTACAACTTTTGAAATAAAGGCACATCAATTTACTCACTATCTGTCTCTTATACACATCTGACGCTGCCGACGAAGAGGATAGTGTAGA
>OJIO01001391.1_pt1 | contig 10737 bp, 10 predicted proteins | sample 1595621 | NCBI WGS metagenome assembly OJIO01 (sample SAMN05416776, study PRJEB24817) | seawater metagenome | isolation source: Sea water | place: Canada:Atlantic | collected 2013-07
TCTTTGGTGATAGTTTTTTTTCTTATTTGTCTTTATTGCTTCCATAACTATTTATTTAAATTATACTTCTCTGTTAGCAAGTAATCGTCTAAAGAAACAGAACGAAATAATGATTGATTTTTGCGCTAAAAAGAATTCCCACCACGGCATTTATTGGCCAGAGGGTTTGCGGAGCCGTCACTCACATAAGCTTGGGCCGTTATGCCCTCATCTATAAAACTTGAATTCAAAGAGTTCATTCCCCTGAAGATTAATGGGGAGTAGAAATTGGAACAACATCCCTAGAGCGGGAGGTTGCAAAAAATGCCCACTTTTAGTACTATTTGACAATAGATTCTTGGTTACTTTTTCAATTGACCAAACTGAAAACGTGGGCGAAAAATCGTTCTCTCGTTTAATAAATTGCATGATATCGCTATTTCAAATTTTGAATAAAAATAAAAATTAACAAGAATTTTGTGCACTTTACAGACGATATTCGTCCCTATCTTGTGTGTAGTACAGTTCTACGCCAAAATAAATGCATATGAAATCAACAATTACTTCAGTATTTACAATCGTTTTTCTTCTTTTTAGCTTTTTAGGAATTTCTCAGACATCGTTGGAAGGAATAATTACTGACGCCGAAACAGGAGAACCGATTTTATTTGCGACAGTTTCAATTTATTAAAATGGTGTATTGATCATTGGTGGAGAAACTGGTCTAAATGGAAAATATTCTATTTTAGATTTACAACCTGAAGATTACAATTTAGAAGCAAGTTATATAGGATATAATACTCAAAAGCAAATTGGTGTTATAATTAAAAAAGATTCAATTCACAGGTTCAATTTTACTCTTAGTCAAGGTCATTTATTAGATGAAATAATTGTAAAAAAGGAAGCTCTATCATTTCCAACAAAAGATATTAGAGGCATAGCAACTTCTATTTCTGGAATAAGTTCTGATTCTAGAGCAGCCTCAATGACAAGTACTCGTTCAGGTATTAGTGAAGTTTCTTTTGTTGATGGTGTTAGACATTCTGGATCTATAACAAGAACAGAACAACCTTTACCTTCTAGTGGACAAATAACAGTTGGAGAATGGAACAACCTACATAATTGGAAAGATTGGATGACTCTTTTAGCAAATGAAGAGTATGATAAAATGACCAAAAGATTCGAGATTTATCCAACTCAAAGATATAGCGTAATAATAATTAATGAGGATAATGCAGTAATTCCAAATATACTGGTCCAATTAATAAATAATGATCATAATATAGTCTGGGAAGCTATGACCGATAATGCAGGTAAAGCATAACTATGGGCTCAGCCTTTTCTGATTAACGATGAAAAAACTTATCATATAATATCAGAAGGAAAAAAAATTGATAACCCAAAAACAATAGATAAAGGGAGCAATACTATAATAATCAAACATGACTGTGCTACTACACAGAAAATGGATATAGTATTCACAGTAGATGCGACAAGTTCTATGAGTGATGAAATACATTACTTAAAATCAGAATTACTAGATGTTATAGACAAAATACAAGAGACAAATGATGATATAGAATTTCGAACAGGATCTGTTTTCTATAGAGATTTAAGAGATGAATATCTTACTCGTGTTTCACCACTTTCAAGTAACAAAGATGACATAATAGATTTCGTCATGAAACAAAATGCAAGTGGTGGCGGTGATAAACCAGAAGCTGTTGACGATGCATTAGAAGAAACGCTGAATTTGGATTGGAATATAGATGCCTTAAAACTAGTATTTCTCATTCTTGATGCACCTCCGCATGAAGATGAAGAAACAATGAAGAATATCAGACGTCAAATTAAAGAAGCTGCGGAAAAAGGGATTAAACTAATACCAATTACCGCAAGTGGAATAGGAAGAGAAACAGAGTTCCTTATGAAATTCTTGGCAATGATGACTAATGGAACCTACGTATTTATAACTGACGATAGTGGCATTGGTGAAGCTCATTTGGCTCCAGTAGTAACAGATTATGAGATAGAAAAACTAAATGATTGTATGGTTAGGTTGATTACACAATACAGTAAATCATATTCTTGCAACAATGACTATCTCTTCAACAGTGGCATTGATATTAAAATATATCCAAATCCAAGTACTCAATATATCAATATAGAAACTCAATATACCCCTACAAAAATCAATATTCTAGCGTCAAATGGAATGCTTGTTAAGTCAGTAAAACCTGCTAATAAATCAACAAGTAAAGCATTAGAGGATTTAGTAAACGGAGTATATACAGCGGTCATCTATGTTGGGGAAACTGTACTTACTAGACAAATTATTCTACTTAAGTGACAAGATCAAACCTACTTCCATCCATTATATTTAATATTTCTGAGCCACCTTCTTTATGCTAATGATTTTGATTCTAACACAGAGCATTTACGATATTTTAGTTTTTTCACTTTAAACTAAAATATTGGTTATACTCTCTATAAAGAATCGATATCTTTTTAAAAGATATTTGTTAATCACTATCGATATTCTCTAGTGATTAACAAATATTTGAATATCTATTCAGCTCTAATTTCATAATAATAACCATCAAGATTTCCCTCCATTTCAAGGCTACTTGATGTCACTTTAAGATCAAAAGAAGAACCCTCTAGAACAATATCTTCACCATCATTTTTAATCACATAAGTAAAATCTTCAATACTTACACTACCATCATCGTCTATATACTCCCAAGTTGTCTCTCCTGATGCAGCGTCTTTATCAGGATCGAATTCCATAGTTACTTTTTGAAACAACCATCCTATATACTCTGTACCATCTATCCTTAGTGAAGTAACCCTCCATTCACCTTCGATTTTGTCATTTGCTCTTACATTTTCATCTACTTCTTCAACTGGCACCATTGGTGAATCATCACCACAAGAAATGGTTAGCATAGAAACAGAAATCAAAAGAAAAGAGCTTAAAATAAATTTTAGAATTCTCATTAGTTTATATTTTGTTTATGAATAGTCATAAATGACCTTTATATCAATAACAAAATTAAAAGTAACTGCATGGAATAATAATGATGTTAATCAATTAGACAAGTGACATTAATCACATATAGGCCGTTTCTAGTCAGAGTACTTTATAGAGAATGCTCAAGTATCAATAATAATGATAGCTTCTAAATCAGTGAAACCAACTAATAAATCAACAAGAATAGAATTAGAAGATTTAATAAATGGACTGTGTACAACTGTCATCTATATTGGGAAACTTACTTACTAGACATATTATTCCGCTTAAGTGATAAGATCAAAACTACTCCCTAATACCAATCATTATATTTAGAATTTCTGATGCAGCTTCTGATATGATAGTACCTGGACCAAAGACAGCTGCAACTCCATGTTCAAATAGAAACTGATAATCGTTAGGCGGTACTACCCCACCCACAATTACCATAATATCATCTCTACCTATTGACTTGAGATATTTAATAGTTTCTGGTACCAGTGTTTTATGACCGGCTGCTAGAGAGGATATTCCGAGTATATGCACATCGTTTTCTACAGCTTGTATAGCCGCTTCTTGTGGCGTTTGGAATAATGGTCCGATGTCTACATCAAAACCTATATCGGCAAAGCTAGTAGCGATTACTTTGGCTCCCCTATCATGACCATCTTGTCCTAATTTGGCTATCATGATTCTAGGTCGACGACCGTCCAGTTTTGCAAACTTATCAGAGAGTGCTCTCGCTGATGCGAACTTTTTATCCATAGTTATGGCTTTAGAGTATACTCCAGAAATTGTAGGGTTATCGGCAACAAACCTGCCAAATGATTCTTCCATTGCAAAGGAAATTTCTCCAAGTGTAGCTCTATGTCGAGCAGCTTCTATTGCCAATTGTAATAAATTTCCTTGTCCAGAAACTGCAGACTTATTAATTTGATCCAATGCTTCTAAAACATGACTACTATTCCTTTCATCTTTAACTGAGTTTATTCTATTGATTTGACTCTCTCGAACCACTTTATTGTCAACTTGCAATATATCAATATTTGCTTTCTTATCGTTTTGCAATATATTTACTCCCACAACGTACTCTTGATAACTATCAATACGAGCTTGTTTCTTTGCTGCAGCCTCCTCTATTCTCATTTTAGGTATACCCTTTTCAATGGCCTTAGTCATCCCTCCATAAGAATCTATTTCTTTCAAGTGAACTCTAGCTCTCTCCACCAGTTGTTCAGTTAAGTATTCTACATAATTCGAACCACCTAAAGGATCTATTCCCGCAGTTATTCCAGTTTCTCTTTGTAAATACTTTTGAGTCTCTCTAGCTATCCTTGCCGAGAAATCAGTAGGAAGAGCCAATGCTTCATCTAGCGAATTAGTATGTAAAGATTGTGTGCCGCCAAAAGCTGCAGAAAGAGCCTCTACACAAGTTCGTGTAACATTATTAAATACATCCTGTGCAGAAAGAGAATACCCACTGGTTTGACAATGTGTACGAAGTGCTTTTGATTTAGGATTTTCTGGATTATACCTTCCTACTATCTCTGACCATAATAAACGTCCTGCCCTCATCTTTGCTACTTCCATAAAGAAGTTCATTCCTATACCCCAGAAAAAAGAAAACCTTGGCACGAATTGGTCTATTTTTAATCCAGCCTTTAGACCTGCTTCTATATATTCTAACCCATCCGCAAGAGTATATGCTAATTCGATATCCGCGGAAGCACCGGCTTCATGCATATGATAACCTGAAATACTAATGCTATTAAACTTAGGCATGTGTTTGGCGGTATACTCAAATATATCAGAGATAATCTTCATAGATGGAGTAGGTGGATATATATAGGTATTCCTAACCATAAACTCCTTAAGTATATCATTTTGAATAGTGCCCGAAAGAAACTCCATGTCCACTCCCTGTTCTTCAGCAGCTACAATAAAGAACGCTAAAATTGGAATCACAGCACCATTCATAGTCATTGACACAGACATCTTATCTAACGGAATTCCATCAAAAAGAATCTTCATATCTTCTACACTATCTATGGCCACCCCAGCCATACCTACATCACCACTTACCCTTGGGTGGTCACTGTCATATCCTCTATGCGTAGCTAAATCAAATGCAACACTTAATCCCTTTTGACCTGCTTTAAGGTTCTTTCTATAGAATTCATTACTCTTTTCAGCCGTAGAAAATCCTGCATATTGCCTAATTGTCCATGGCCTCGAATTATACATTGATCCATATGGTCCTCTTTGATAAGGTGGTTCTCCAGCCAAATGACCTTTACTACAATTATGGTCTTCATTAGAATAAGACATTTTAATATCTATTTCTTCAGCAGTTATTTTTGAATTATTACTATTCATAATGTAAAGATATAATGTGCTATTTAATCAAGCCATATCTAGTCCAAATTATTATATAAATAAACTAAAACAAATATGTTCCACGTGGAACAATCACTAAATCCACGTTACATATTTGTTCCACGTGGAACAATTAACTAAAATTTCACAAGAACTAATTAATCGTTAAATAAGACATAACTAGAATAAAAACTGATACATCTATTCACTTATAAAGTCTTCATTCAAACAAACATACTATATGACTTGAAATTATAAAACCACTAACTATGAAAAAGATACTATACATACTGACAGCAATAATGATATTTACCTCTTGTAGATCAATCGATAAAATGATAGAATCCGGAAACTACGACCAAGCATTAAGATATGGTGTAGATAAGTTAAGAGGTAAAAAGAATAAAAAAACTAAATACATAAAAGGTTTAGAAAAGGCATATGTGAAACTTAATAAAAGAGATTTGGATAACATTGCTCACCTGAAGTTAAAGGACAATAAAAATAGTATGAATAGGGTAGTTGACATTTATCAAAAAATGGAAGATAGACAAAACTATATTTATCCACTTATTCCGCTAATAAGTAAAGACGGATATCCAGCAACCTTTCAAATAAGAGATTTTGCAACTCTCATAAATAATTCAATGAAAGCAGCATCTGAAAAACATTATCAATATGCTACAAATTACCTCAATAGAGCAAAAAATCTAGGCGATAAAGTTGCTGCAAGAAAAGCACATTCTGAATTTAATGAAGCTACATTTTACTTTGATAGCTATAAAGATAGCTATAACTTAAAAAAAGAGGCATACGAACTTGGTCAGACTTACATCCTCATAGAACCATATGTAAGCATAGCCAATGCAGCTCTCTATCATACTGCAGAAATTATAAGCCAACTTCAGCTCAGCAATCTAAATACAACCTGGAAAAAATACTTTACTGAAGATGAAGGGCAAAACATTGACTATGTAGCTACTATTGAAGTAACTGAAATAATACCAGGAACAGAAAGAGAAAAATTTTATTCATTCACAAATACAAAAGAAGTAAGTGATGGCAAAAAATATTTAAAAAGTAAAAATGGTGTAGTAGTAAGAGATACAATGGGCAATATTATATATAAAGAAAAGAAAAGAAAAGTTTCTGCCAATATTGAAGAACTACTAAGAGAAAAGATAGCACAGATGAGTGGAAAAGTAGTAATAGTGGATGCCAATAATAATAGACATATAAACACTATTCCAATAAATATAACCTACATATTCGAAGATTACTCTTGTAGATTCAGTGGAGATAAAAGAGCTCTTACAGGTGAATATAAGAAAAGAATAAAAGAAAATTGTGCTCCCTTTCCAACTGACTATGATATGACGACGAACTTAACAAATGAATATTTGAAAGTGGCACAAAAAAGTATAAAGTCAGAACACCTTATATAAGAATATAAAAATTAGATGGGATAGTTAGTATTAAGAATCTGAGGCAGCAATTGTCTCGGATTCTATTATTGTTATAGAATATAAAAATGACTTAAACGTTGCGTTAAACTCAACTAGTCGTTCCACCATTAGAGCATGGCCGATCAAGGAATTCATGGACGATACCCGGAATTATTAGGAATAGTTGGTAGATTGAAGTATCGTTCTACTTGTGAACGAAAACTATTACAAGATTCTAGTGAGGTTGTAAATCTTTGTGCTACAATAGCATCGGAAATAAGGTAGAATGATAAGAATGCTGTACTATACCATGATATTGGTAAAGTGCTAGATGATGAGCCAGAATTACCACATGCTATTCTTAGGATAAAAATTACTGAGAAATACATAGAAAAACCCTATGTATGTAATGCAATTAGTGCTCACCAAGATGAAATTTAAATGACTTCAAAATTATCTCCAATAGTACAAGTTTGTGATGCTATCTCAGATGCTAGGCCTGGTGTTACCCTAGAAGTAATCGAATCCTAAATTATTAGAACTAAAAATTTATAAACAATTGGAATGACTTACCCTGGAGTTCAAAAAGATTATGCGATACACGCAGATAGAGAGTTGAGAGTTATAGTTGAAAGTGGGAAAGTAACAGGTGCTCTAGCTGATGTTATTTCATTTAAAATGGCCTAAAAATCTGAACAAAAACCAATTATTCAGGACAAGTAAAGGTTACTGTGATTAGACAAAAAGAGCTTTAAGTTACGCTAGTAATAAATATATTTTTTTAATAAAAAAGGTGTCTTTCCTTCTTTTTAGGGTAAATATCTTTCATAGTTAATAAAATACCTGTTTCTTCAACTCCTCCAAAATCTGGGTTAATTGCAGTTCCAAACGACTTCATGGTTGGGGATAGTTTCATGTAGGTACTAATAAGAGGCGGAATATTTTCTCCAAACTGTTTTAAATGTTGATTTAAAGATCTTATCCCATCATTAAAATTTTTGCCAGTAAGTACTTCTTTTATTCCACTTAAATCTCCTTCAATAGTAATAGGGTGTATTGGTGTAACGAGCTTTTTAGAGTCTGGGAAGTAATTGGTCATGAAATAGAGTAGAGCATTTCTTGCATCAGTATTGTATGTGGTGTACATCGTTACTTTACCAAAAAAGTATTGCATGTCAGGATACTTTAAAACAATAGCTCCTAAGCCATCCCATAAGTTATCTAATATAAACAATCCCTTTCTCGATTTACCAGCTTGGTAATCAGGGTGAATCCAAGAACGCCCCAACTCAATAGTATAAGGTAAATATTCCTTAATAAAGCTTTCAGAAAAGTTGAAATAATGTTTAGTGGATAGTTGTATTTCTTTTGCTTGGGCGACTTCATCACAATAAATAAAACGGTATCCACCCACAATAAGCTGAGCATCTCTATCATAAACAATTAGCTGGTCATAACAGTTTTCTGAAGTGTCAAAATCATCAATGTCTACCTCTTTTCCTGTGCCACCACCAGAGGCCGAGAATGTTATTTCTCTCAGTCGTCCTATCTCTCTCATTACATTAGGAGAGTTGTGATGATTTACAATGTAAATTTCATTGCCAGCTTTGTTTGTCTTTCTAACAAAGGTATTGCTATTCAACTCTTTATTAAGAATTTCAGGATCAATTTTAGGTATAATATAACTTTGGTCTATACTCATAGATATTCCTATAGAAAAACCAAAGATAACGATTAAAGGTTGTTTTTAATGCAAGATGAGGTACAGTTTTTAACAATTTGATTTTAAACTATAAACTTTTTTCTTCATCCATTCTGCCCATTCTTTATCCGTTTTAGATTTGTCGAAAAGAGAAGAAAGAACGGGTTCTCCAAAAATAATTTTTAAGTGTTTACTTTCTTGTTTGAAGAACTCATCAACCAAATAGAACATTTCTATATTTGCTTTAATTCCAATCTTTGTTCTGTAGTTTGATAAGCGATAGAAAAAATTTGTAAGGTTCCCTTCTACATACAAAGGTATAATCGTTTTGTTGTGTCTTTTTGCTCTAGTAATAAAGGATTTTTTCCACTCTAAATCTTCAACCTTCCCTCTATTTCTTCTGCTAACTAATCCTGCAGGAAAAATAAATACTGCATTGTCAGACGCAAACAATTCATCAACCATAATTAAAGATTCTTTTGAGTTGCCTCCATATTTGTTTACACCAACAAAAAGTCCTTTTAAATTTTTAAAGTTGAGGAGTAGATCGTTTACAACAAATTTAATGTCATTTCTTATTGGTGCAACTGCAGTTACTATGGCTACGGCATCCATACCTCCTAAAGGATGATTCGCAACAAAAATATAACCTCCATCTTTTGGTATGTTCTTTGTACCTTTTGTTGTTACTTTAATGCTAAACCGATTAATGATTTTATTACAAAAATCGTAGCCATAATTATCTTTATTTTCTAAAAGAATTTGATTGATTTCATCTTCGTGTACTATTCTCTTTATGTAACGCAAAATAAATTTTGGTAGCCATTTAAGTAGTTTAGGATTCTTACTATGAATAACTTTATCTATATCTATAAATTTATCGTCTTCGTTCATTTAACCATCAGCTTAAGTAACAAAAATACTTTTTTATATTGCGTTCCAAAAGATTAATTTCATCCAATCGATTTTAAAATTTTTGGTTATAGATAGATCACATATTAACTATTATTTGATCCTTATTCTACCATAGAACAATTGCATAAGTAAAGCGCAAGCAAGTAATAGGTGTAAAGGTTGAGACAGTGAAGGTACATCTAGATACACCATTGTTATACCCAAACTTATAATCAAAAGTACACTAATTACTATCCATTGAGTCGTTTTAACAAATCCTAAGATATCTCTTCCCTTGAAAAATAATACTATAGTTCCTAACAATACAATCCAGGAAAAACTTCTGTGTATAAAAAAGATAGAACCTAATCTATCGATCCATAATTCCCTCTGCTCGTAAGATAATGATTTAGAAATTACATCAATCTCTTCTCTTACTTGAGTTCCTAAGACTATCTGGATAAACACAATAATGACCATACCATTCATAAGATGTTTAATAAATGGAGTCACTTGTATTTTATCTTCTTTAAGTTTGGAAATATTAATAAGTGGAAGTGCAGCTATGACCAATGCTCCAATCATATGGATAGTAATTTTTACAACAGATAAATTTTCATCTACCACCATTTTACCCAACCATCCCTGGATAGCTACTGCAATCAATAATAATACTGAAACTAACACCAAAGATCTTTGAGATGCATATCTAATCGCAAAATACAAAGAATATATTGCAGACAATACAAAGAGTAAACCAAAGGCCTTAAGTAACATTGAAGCACTTAGAATAGCACATATTATCAACGCCACAGCAAATCCAAGATTAGAAATTAACAAAGTTTTCATTCTAGACTTGCGAGAACTGAATTTAACTGATGTCCATACAGCATATCCGAATATAAATAGCCCAAGAATAGCACCCAGTAACCGATTTATATATTCGATCCAAGTATGATAAACATTGAAACTATGATCGATATCTTGTTGGCTCAAATATTTTTCAAAATCTACAGGCAATTGACTCGCATCAGTAGGTGGTATCCACATACCAAAACAAGTTGGCCAATCAGGACAACCCATTCCACTTTGTGTCATTCTTACAATGCCTCCTGCAAGAATAACAAGAAAGACTGCACCCATGAGAAACCATGAATATTTAATGTAAGATTTAATGGATGTTTCAGTCATAAAAGTTCTTCATATTTTCGAATAGCAAAGGTAGCATTCAAATTCTAAAATTCTATTTGAAAGTTATCCACCTCTTTTTGTAATAGAAATAATCCTTTTTTATAAATAATGAAAAACTCATTATTATTAGTCCTGTT
>OJIO01001396.1_pt1 | contig 10727 bp, 10 predicted proteins | sample 1595621 | NCBI WGS metagenome assembly OJIO01 (sample SAMN05416776, study PRJEB24817) | seawater metagenome | isolation source: Sea water | place: Canada:Atlantic | collected 2013-07
AGATTTCTGCCTGTCTCGTGGGCTCGGAGATGTGTATAAGAGACAGTAGCTGGACTTTTTCAGGCTTTCATGAAAGAAAATAATCCAATTGGAACATCTTTTTTAGGCCACCACATAGATTAATATCTCTTTATTGACAGGGGTTAATCCACAAGTAAATTAATAAAGCTCAGCACACCTTCCAAATCTCCGGTATAGGGGGAGCATTCACTATTGACTGACTTATAAAAGTAAAAAAAACACAACAACCTACTCTTCAAAATCTTTAGCATATGCAAAAGGAAGATTATTACTATTAATTAAAGAACTGAAATTTGGCTCAATACTCGAGTTGTCAGATACTATTTTACCATCTTTGACCACAAGCGTAAATCGAAGATATTCCTCTTCTCTTATCCCATGCGCCATCCATCTCATTAGGTACATTCCGGTATCAATTTTCAATCCATTTACTTCTTGACAAGCAACCTGGTAGATTGAAATCTTTACACCATCTTTATCAAAAATATCTTTGTAGAAGGTCTCAATTTCATTTTTTCCTTGCCTTGTTTTATTAGAAAAAGCTGGAACTAAGATGGCATCATCTGCATATAATTCCATAACAGCTTTAAAGTCGTGTTTATTAATAGCCGTATGCAATTTATGTAGAATAGGGATATTATTATCTATATTTTTCTTATTGGTAAACTTCAATTCTTCCAAATGATAGTGTTCTAAAATAAAAGGAATTACGGACCTTTTCGAATCCATATAATGGTCTTTACCAATGTGTTCAATAAAGTCTACTTTTTCTAGCACTTCTTTTATATGGGGATTCGCATTTGATACAAATACTTGGATATTCTTACCTATGGCCTCTTTGATAAGATCTTCCAATGCGTACGCTCCAGATAAGTCTATCATGGTAACATGACTCATATCTACTATTAGCATTTCATGTTTCGGAGCTGCAGCATAGGCACTCATTAAAGGTTCTATAGATCCAAAGAACAAAGGCCCTTGAGGCTGCAAGACGCTGACTGGGAGTTTATCCAATTCTTTTTTATTCTGCCCTTTCGGTGCAAAATCTGATTTTGAAAGCGGAATGGTTTTATGCTGATAAGTCGAGCTAACTTCTTGGACAAAACGGAAAAAGGCAAAAACGACACCTATCGCCATAGCAACCATCAGATCTTCATAAACAGTAACAAATAGTACGATTATAAAAACCAATAGATCCGTAATTGGAAGTTTTTTCAGTACCGGAAGAATTCGATAATCTAAAATGTCAATTCCCACCTTAAATAAAATAGCCGCTAAGCAGGCTGTAGGAATAGCAGCAACTAAAAATCCAAGCCCTAATAAGATAGTCAATAATGTCAAGCCATGGACGATAGATGCCAATGGAGTCTTCCCGCCAAATTTAATGTTAGCAACGGTACGCATGGTTGCAGTTGCAGTTGTGACACCACCAAACAATCCTGCAGCCATATTTGCCATTCCTTGCCCAAAAGTTTCTCTGTCACTACTATGATGAGTCCCAGTCATATTATCCGCTACAATACAACTCAATAAACTATCTAAAACTGCCAAGCCTGCCAAAGCCATTGCTGGCCCCATGAATTCACCTATACGAGTTAAATCAGGTATGTAGAAATTAAAGATTTCACCTTCGCCTGCACCACCCATTTTATCTCCAATGTAAGGAATGTCTAATTTCATGAAGTAGGAAATACCTGTTCCTACGATTAATGCCACTAAAGGAGAAGGAATATTTGCTAAGAATTTGACTTTCTTTTCAAGTGGAACCCATAAGAACAGTATCAATAAGGAGGGAATTGCAACATATAAGGCTTCGACATTAATATTTTGGATGGTATGGCCAATATTTTCGAATACACCATGTATATTTTTTTCAGCTTCTAAGCCTACAAAGGCATTGACTTGAGTGAGAATTACTATCACCCCAATGCCACACATGAATCCAGCAACCACAGAATATGGGGTGTAATGAATAAATCGAGAAATCTTCAACATGGAAATTCCTACTAATATTAACCCACTCAAAAAGATAATAGAAAATGCCGCGACTAAATCGGGGTCAGTAGTAGTGCCAATTACAAAAACGCCCATAAAGGCTGCAATTTGAGCTGCTTTAGGTGCAGTTGGACCACTTACACCTACCAAGCAGCCACCAAATAGACCACCGACCACTCCTCCTGCTATTGCTCCCCATATACCTGCAACTGGACCCAATTGAGACATTTCGCCAAAAGCAAGTGCCAATGGCAATGCAATAATTGCTACTGTAATCCCCGCTAAAATATCGGCTCTGATGTTGGTATGGAGCGTTTTAATATTATTCCATGGACTTATTTCTTTTAGACTGCTTTTTATAAATGTAATTAAAGACTTTAAAGAACTTCCCGAGGAAACTTCAATATTTTCCAAATGTCCTAGTTCGCGGCCTAATTTATCCATGCTGATATTTAATTTTGAATGAAGCTGCAAAGAAATATCATTTAGTTTTTATAAAAAATGATATTTAGTAAGTAAAAATGTGATTAATGTTACATTTGTGATTGATATAAGTTACATATTTAACATTGCGCAATGGACATCAATAAATTACAGTTTGAAAGCGACAAAATACTGACGGCACTTTCTAAAAAAGACAAGGACTATTTTCTCAGTTTTGCAAAAAAACTAATCTTCAAAAAAGGGAAATTGGTGTTTTATGAAGGAGGAATTGCAACAGGCGTATTTTTGATAAAAAGGGGGCGAGCTAAAATTTTTAACACAGGGATTTATGGCAAAGACCAAATTTTTTACATCTATAAAAGAGGAGACTTACTAGGTTATCATGCTTTGTTATGCAATGAACCCTATGAAGATTCATGTGAAGCACTAGAAGATTGCGAAATACTATTTATAAGTAAAACTGATTTTGACAACTTGCTCCAAAAAATAGATAAGCTCAAATTATTGCTTATTCAGAATATGAGTCATGAATTTGGGGTGTTGGTAAATATGATTACCATATTAGCTCAAAGAACATTAAGAGAAAGGTTAGCCTTATATTTGTTGATTCTGGATGAGCGTTATCATAACGATGCCATCCAAAAATCAATAATAAATCTGCCTAGAGAAGATTTGGCTAATATTATTGGTACAACCAGAGAAAGCTTGGGGCGGTTACTAAAAGAATTTAAAGATGAAAAATTAATTGAAATCGATAAACGGACTATTGAGATAACAAAAAAAGATACCTTAAAGAAAATTGCTAGTTCATTGAATTAAGAAAGCGGACATAAATTGATTTGCAGTAAAATAAAGTGTTATAATTGTTAACATTAAAATAGACATAATGAAATCAAACATCATCTTTCCTCTCCTAGCATTTATGGTAGGAGCTGTCAACTTAAGGGCTCAAGAAAAACTGAAAAAACAGAAATAGAGCAAATACAGAAACATTGATAGATTATATAGAAGGTTCTACGAATGGGCAACCCAATAGATTAAATGAAGCATTCCATCCTGACCTTAATCTCTATTATGCTAAAGCTGGAGAATTAAAAACTTGGAGTGGAAAAGCATACATAGATGATACAAAAGAAGGTAAACCAACAGGGGAAGTAGGAAAAATAATTTCAATAGATTACGAAAATGATATTGGTGTTGCAAAGGTGCAAATATCCGACCCAAAAGGTAAAACGCCTTATATTGATTATTTTATGCTCGTTAAGTTAAAAAACAGATGGACGATAATTCATAAAATGTTTACAAAACGTGTGAATAAATGAAAATGATAATGAAACGAAACATTGTTCTGATACTATTTATAGTTATGTCAACCCTTACCTTTTCTCAAACACCCAAGAAGTCTGAATCCGTTTTGGTCAACGGGAAAAGCATTTATTATGAAGTTTATGGTGAAGGAGAACCTTTGTTTCTTTTGCATGGGTACACGCTGTCTTCTAAATCGTGGGTTCCTTATGCTGAAGACTTTCAAGATGAATATGAAGTATACTTAATTGATTTGACAGGGCACGGAAAATCTGAGGCTTTCAAAGAAGATCTATCGATAAAATCAGTAGCGGAAGACCTTCATTTATTAACCAAGCATTTGAAATTAGATAAAATAAAAGCAATCGGATTCAGTTTTGGAGGTGATGTACTGTATCAACTAGCACTTCTAAATCCAACATTAATAGAATCAATGATAACTATAGGAGCTGTTGGAACTTGGACAGTCAATGATTTTCCTGAATATCAGGATGCTTTTACATTTGAAAATAGGGCCAACTTTCCATGGTTATTGCCTTATCACGGTACAGACCATAGGATAAAGACCTTAATGGAACAATTTAATAACTATACGGTAAGATTATCCAATGAAGAATTGCAATCGATAAAACCAGAAGTACTAATTATGATTGGTGACGATGATGAGGGTATGGACTTTGAAGAAATTGCACGAGTTAAGAAATATCTGCCTGATTCTGATTTATGGATATTACCAAATGTATCACATGGAGCTCATGAAGGGGAAACCAAAGAAGAGTTTATTATCAAATCTAAGGTCTTTCTATCTAAGAAATAAAGTTGCCATAATCTAACCTTTCAGATAATTAAACAGGTGTTTTTACCCTAATTCATAAAATGAAATTTGGCTATATTGGGACCAATGACTAAGTTTAATTCTATGTCATTATTTCATACTACTTAGAAGATATCTGACCTCAAAAAAACCAAAATTATGCGAAAGAAAGAAATTGCCTCAGTTTCCATTTATCCTCCAATCGGCATTGCTCGAGTTGGTAATTCAGATGATTATTTTTATGCGTCTGATATTCCTGGAGTTGCCCCTCATCCTAAAGGAGGCTTTAAGGATGATGAAGGACGTGTTAAAAAACAAGTTGCCAGATTTAGAATATATGCATTCGATAAAAGAGGAAATGTAATTAAAGAACTTACGGACAAAGAAGCAAAAATTAAATGGCGTGTTCATGTGGCAAATATAAAATCTGCATGGTACCAATTTAATAATGCTTTAGACCTTCCTGGAGCGTCAATACCTGCCGCGTATAGAAATGTTAAGGTAACTGGAGAGACAAGAGATGAGTTGGTCATAGATCCTGGTTCTGTAAGCATATCAGGCACTAATACTTCTGGATCTAAATATGATTTGGACAAAGGAGAATTTTATGGGACCAATGTCAAATTAGGACATTTGGAGACGGACAAAGAAGGCCGATTATTATTCTTTGGAGGCAATGGCGATGCTGCTTCTTATGACAATCTACCTGCAACCACCTTTGCAAATAATGATGGTTTTCATGATGATACATGTGATGGAGTCATAAGAGCAACAGTATCAGTAGGTGGAGAAATATTTGAAGCGACACCAGCTAATGTAGCGGTTACTCCACCAAATTTTGGCCCTGGATTATTTGGGGTAGTCACTATGAATGATGTAGTACAAGATCTATTTATCAGAGAAATGAAATATCCTGATATTGCAGCTAAAGGAGTTGAGTTTTGGAGAGATATTTATCCTATTCTTGAACGAATGACCGATACACAATGGGTGAATTCAGGGTTCTTTATGTTGTTTGGGAAAAACTCACCTTCAGATTTTACTGATCCAGATTTACTAAAAATACTTAGTAATCCTTCTAAAAAAACGCAACCAGAAAGAAAACGGGTTTTCGACTGGTTTAGAAATCCTGAATCAAATGACTATGAACCTACAAAAGTACCTCCTTTTTATGGAGATGGTTTTGGTGAATATCAAAATATAGCCTTAGTCGATCTCCCAATAACAATTACCCAGTACGCTAGATTGAAAAAATGGAAGGACGGTAAATTTAAAGCTACTAAGCCTGTCGCTCAAAAGCCATTTGTAAAAATGACACCTGCAGAGCAGATCAATGCGCTCAACCAAGCTCCTATGGAAGAATGTCTGGGTGGACCTTTTCACCCAGGGATAGAACTGACTTGGCCGATGCGTGAAAATATCATGTGGAAAGAACCTTATAGATTGAAAGTTGTCAAAGAGGGAGAATCTACTCGATTGGATTTCGGTCCTTTGCTATCTCCCGCTATAGCGCTTGGACCCAATGGCCCTTTATCCAAAAGTGGACCTGGCTCCTTAACTAGATGGCTAGGTGTTCCATGGCAGACAGATGAAGCAAGCTGTTTGTCGGGATATGATACTTCGACTTATTTGCCACTCCCTTCATTTTGGGCAGCTAGAGTTCCTAATCAAGTTTTAAGTGAAGACAGTTATGCTAGAATGGAGGATCCAAAAGTCAATATTGCACAACGACTCAAGCATTTTGATTATCGACAAGACTGGTTAAGAGACTTTGGCTCAGATTATCAAAAGAAAATCAATCTGATGATTTCTGAATGGCATGAATTAGGAATAATTACTCGAATTGATGAAAAAACACCGCATAATATCAAAGGCTTTTTACCGGATGAGGTGTGGAAAGAAACTGGAAGACATTTTACTGATGGAGATCCGACAATCGAACAAGTAATCTATGCTGAGAAAAAAGAAATTTCTTCCTTTAAAGCAGCAGCAAGGCATGTTTTAAAAGCTAAAATAGGCGGACCAAAGAGAAGTAGAAGTAGAAGAACTTTTGACCGTGGCGAAAGATAGTTCTTCGAATGAAAAATATTCAGTTGTTATAATCGGTGGTGGTCCAGCAGGAATTGCCACCGCTTTGACATTGAATGCACTTGGCATATCTAATTGTGTCGTTGATGCTCAGGCTTCACCTAATCGAAAATACGGAGAAGCACTACCTCCTAATGCTAAACCTGTTTTAAAGCAATTGGGAATTCAATCGCTGGTTGAGCACAATAATCACCTCAGCTATTATGGAAATCAGACTTCATGGGGTAGTAATCAAATGAATACAAAAGAGTTTATTTCTGAACTCCATGGAAGCGGATACCTTTTGGATAGATTATTTTTTGAAAACCAACTTTGGGAATATTATAGAACTCAAAACGGGAAGATTTTTAATGGATTCAAGGTGAAAGAAATTGAAAAAAAAGGACATGGGCATGGAATTGTTTTAAACAGTCATAATAACAATATACATCTGAGCAGTGATTTCATCGTGGATGCAACTGGAAGAAAAGCATCCATAAGTCAAAAATTAGGAGCTGTTAAAAAAGAGTTAGATACACAATTTGCTATGACATTCACATTAGAACTGAATAAGCCAATAACGCGCAATATTATTATTGAATCTGTTCCAAATGGCTGGTGGTATGCATCTCCTAATAGCAATCAAACATTGACTTTGATGTTTTTTACATTAAAAAAAATGATCCCCAAAAAAGGAGAAGTCAATGATTTTGTAGAAAAAGAAATGAAGTCGAGTACGACCATTTCAAATTTTTTGAATGCTTCAAAATTAAAAGAAACTGAAGTGAAAATTATACCAGCTGGTACAAGTCGATTAGATCAACCTTATGGGTCAAACTGGGTAGCTGTCGGTGATGCCGCATGTGCCTATGATCCCATTTCATCTTATGGGATTACCTCAGCTTTAGCTTCAGGATATTATGCCGGACAAGCTATTGCAAGTCATTTATCTGGGAAAAAAGAGGCGATGATTTCTTACCGATACATCATTGAGAATGCATTCCAAGCCTATTGTGAAAAACTGATTAATCACTACAGAGAAGAGAAGCAATGGTCCGAAAGTTACTATTGGAAAAATAGATTTTCTGATAAGAACTGAGATTGTTTTTGAATTAACGATTGACTGTAATTAAACAGTAGATTGTCTATTCTTCTCGTATAGAACTCATGTTTCCTCAATGGGTAGTTCTTTTATAGACACTTGATAATTCCTATTCAAATACCAAGTCACAATTCCAGGCACCAGAGCCGCCTGAAACAAGAAAAACCATAGCGTCGCCCAACCTCCTAACTCTACACCTTCACTACTTGAAATGAACAGTTGATTGCCTAGAGGTCCTGCGGAGAAAAGGACAATAGAAATAAGAATCCACCCAAAATGAAGTCCGATCGGGGCGAATATTGACTTGGTCTTTGCGAATGCATAGGCAAACATCCAACCACCTGCACCAGTAACTAATAATACATAAGTCATAGGAACGATACCTCGACCAAACATGTCATAACTGAACCAATGATATATACCAAATACGAGATAAGTATGTTTGGATGTGGCACGGAAGTGACGATGTTGCAAAAGGAGAAATACTAGAAAATAATGGGAAAGACTTTCTTGAATTTACGTTTTGGGCTGTACTGTCAGTGTGGAAGTCCAGATTGAACATGGAGAAAATGTTATTGAGTTGACTCAAAAAAACATTGCTTTAGATGAAAAATCTAGAATGCATGATTATGTTGGCTGCTCAAGAGGGTGGACTTTTTATTTAGTAAATCTCAAATCGATAATCGAAGGTGGGATTGATTTGAGGAATAGGAATAAAGATTTATTTGACGTAATAAATTCATGATCATTGGCTAGACATTTATAGTCGCTAAGCGCCATTTCTAATTCTATGCAGTTGGAAGCTTAGGAGAAGATATAGTTAGGGTGATGCAATACGCATCATTATCGATGATGACAATAATCATTGTGTTTGCTTATTTTAATTCCGAAATTGTACAACAATTATTCATTTTGCTTTAACTCAATAAATGGCATTTGTAGATTATTATAAAATCTTAGGCGTTTCTAAAACAGCAACTGAAAAGGAAATCAAAACTGCCTATCGGAAACTAGCCCGTAAGTATCATCCTGATTTAAATCCAGACAATAAAGAAGCTGAGATAAAATTCAAAGAAATAAATGAGGCAAACGAAGTTTTAAGGGATCCTAAAAATCGTAAGAAATACGATGCGTACGGGAAAGATTGGAAACACGGAGAAGAATATGAAAAAGCCAAACAGCAACAGCAAAGACAGTCACAACGACAGTCGAGCCAACAAGGCTTTTCAAACGAAGAATATTCTGACTTTTTTGAATCCATGTTTGGTGGAGGAGGAAGAGAAACATTCAGCCAAGGTCGAAGCCCTAAGTATAAGGGGCAAGATTACAATGCAGAATTGCATCTGAATCTAAAAGATGTGTACACCTCTCAACAGCAAATTCTTACTGTAAATGGTAAAAAGATTAGACTGACAATTCCTGCGGGAGTTGAAAATGGTCAAGTGATAAAAATTAAAGGTAAAGGAGGGGTAGGAATCAATGCTGGTCCAAATGGTGATTTGTATATCAAGTTTATTATCGATAATCAAACACAATTCAAACGTGTAGGCAATAATTTATATCAGAATATTGATCTAGATTTATACAAAGCGATTTTGGGTGGAGAAATCACTGTTGATACTTTTATAGGTAAAGTAAAACTTAAGATAAAACCTGAAACACAAAACGAATCGAAAGTAAAATTGAAAGGAAAAGGATTTCCCATTTATAAAAAAGAAGGAAAATTTGGGGATTTGATAATCACATATCATATAAAGACACCTATAAAATTAAGTGAAAAAGAAATAGAGTTGTTCAAAAAGTTGCAAAAAATTAGAGCATGATGAATGAAAAACGTTTAGTATCGATACAAACCCTTTGTTCGCATTATAATATTGAAATTTCATTTGTAGATGCTCTAAACCAAATGGGACTCATCCATATTGAAATTATTGAGCAAAATCATTATGTACATCAAGACCAAATTAGTGATCTAGAAAAGATAATCAGGCTGCATAATGAGCTAAACATGAACTTAGAAGGCATTGATGTTGTATTTAATTTGTTAGAGAAAGAACGGAAATTGCGGAATGAATTAAACGTCCTTAGAAACAGATTGAAGCTTTATGAAAATGATTGAAAATCAGCATTAGAATTGTAGTGTGCTAATGTCTCTATTTGGTCGTCACAGCTAGATTGTGTCTACATTTCTCGGAAGTATTTGCATACATGTAGAAGGAGAAAATACTGAAACTAACAATGAAATAAAGGAAGAATTAACCAATTAGTTGTAAACCAACCTTAGATTCAACTTAGGACAAAACCATTAGTCAAATATTAATTTAATCAATCCTCGATTGACGTTGTCAATAGTTACATTTGATAAAAAGGAAATCTTACGCAGAATTAATTTCAGCTGTAAAGATTTCCTTTTGATTTATTGATTTTAATTAACGCTGGATAGACATAAGGTAAGCGATTAATTCTGCAAGTTTACCTTTTATTTGTGCTTCCTCTAGGTACTCCTCCTTTGAGAAAACTTCTCCCCAAATCGGCATCTCTCTTGATCCATGTGCTTTAGACATTTTTCTACCGTCAATAATATTTGCAATTTCTAAAACTGGAAACTCATTACTTTTTCTTCTGTCCCTTATGAGTGTCAAATTCGCAGGTTGAATACTTAGGGAGTCAATAAAAATCCCACGCCCGTCATCCCCGTGGCATGAACTGCAATATTTTTGAAAATGTGCTTTTCCAGTTATTGCTTGATTTGCTCTCGAATTTTTGGGGGGCTTGGAATCACAGCTCGTTGCAAATGCAATTAGAATGGCCGCAAAAAATGTAAAAACGAATCCAAAGTTTCCTAAAGTACAGTAGTTATAGTTTTTCATTTTTAAAAAATATTAAGTGGATAAAAAAATTATTCCCATAATATATCGACTAATTTAAATGTTTTAAATGATATTAATCATAGGCTGTCTCTTATACACATCTCCGAGC
>OJIO01001399.1_pt1 | contig 10691 bp, 4 predicted proteins | sample 1595621 | NCBI WGS metagenome assembly OJIO01 (sample SAMN05416776, study PRJEB24817) | seawater metagenome | isolation source: Sea water | place: Canada:Atlantic | collected 2013-07
TCTGCCTGTCTCGTGGGCTCGGAGATGTGTATAAGAGACAGCTCAAGTATATAGCGCAATTGCGATTAGAGCTTCCAGAAGGAGAACAAAACCTTAAGGATTTTGTCAACCAAAATCATCCATCACCACTTATCACAGATGCGACTTACGAACTAGGAGACTACTTCTATAATGAGAAGCAATATGCATCCTCTATTGAATATTTTGATAAAATAGATATAGATGCATTATCCGAACTTAAAATGAGTGAATTGGTATTCAAGAAAGGATACTGCCACTTTGTGAAAAAGGAATTTGCAAATGCACAATACAACTTCAGTTACTCGAAAAATATACAGAATAAATTTTTCTATCCTATCAACTACTACTATGGGATGTGTGAATACTTCAATGGCGACTATGATGATGCGGTAAAAAGTTTTCAAAGGGTTGAAGACAATTATATATACAAATCTCAAATCCCTTACTACATCGCACAGATTTACTTTGCAGAGAAAAAATATGATCAGCTCATCAGTTATGGTGAAAATGCAGTTCAAAAACGTGATACTAAAAAGAAAAAAGAAATCCGCCTTCTTTTAGGTCAAACATATTTCCAGAGAAATAATTACGAAAAAGCATTGCCCCATCTCGAATACTATGAAAACAATACAGATGCATTGACCTTAGAAGAGTTCTACCAATTAGCATTTACACAGTATCGATTAGGATATTGCGACAGAGCGATTGACAATTTTTTAGAAATTAATCTTGAAGACAGCAAGCTAGGTCAAGTCGTAAATTATTACTTAGCAGATTGTTATGAAAAACAAGGCAACAAACAATCATCAAGAGCGGCATTTAAGAAGGTGAGTCAGATGGATTATGATTTAGGGATGAAAGAAGAAGCAACATTTAACTACGGTAAACTTTCCGCTGAAATGGGACTAGAAAGAGAAGCCATAAATGTGCTCATGAATGTAGAGCAATCTTCTCCTTACTATACAGAAACACAATCAATCATAAATGACATCTTGGTGAATACTGGGGATTTTGACAATGCAATCAGCATACTCGAATCACTTCCGAACCTCAATACTGAGCTAGAAAAAACATATCAAGACGTAACATTTAATAGGGCGATCCAACATCTTGCTGAAGGCAACCCTCAGGAAGCCAAATCAATGTTTTCTAAGTCATACAAATATTCATATAATAAATCCCTCGTAGCCCAAGCCAATTATTGGGAAGCCAATATGTTATCCAATGAAGGAGAATATGAAAATAGTATAGCTGCTTTTGACAAATATCAACGATCCGCTAAAGACGCATCAAATCTGCCAGAAGAAGCACAGACTTATATGGGGCATTATAATCAAGCATACAATTTTTTAAAAACGAATCAGTTTGTAGATGCCGCCGCAGAATTCAAACGAGCAATTATTGGTATCAATAGAAATGAAGATCAAATAAAAAGTAATTCAATATTAGAAAGAGTATTGCCTGATGCATATTTGAGAGCTGGAGATTGTCTATTCAAAGTTAATAGATATGATGATGCTGTAACTTACTATGATCAGAGTATTGAGAGACAAGCAGTCGGTTATGTTTATGCTTTGTATCAAAAAGGATTAATTGAAGGATTAGTTGGCGAACCTTATCAGAAAGTGATTACTATGGAAAAGATAACAGACAATCATCCAGACTCTGATTATGCTGATGATGCATTACTTCAATTAGGTGATACATATCTTTCACTTGGAAGTCCAATACCTGCAGCTAAGGCATTCAGAAAACTAAGAACAGACTATAAAGGCAGATCGAACCTTATCAACGCTGCAAACTTAAAACTAGGTCTAATCAATTATAATGAGGGAGATGCTGAAGGTGCTCTTGCTTATTACAAAAGCGTATTCACTAATAATCCTAATCCAAAAGAGTCACAGGAAGCGCTCATAGCAATCGAAGAAATTTACATTGATGATCTTGGAAAATCAGATGAATATTTTAATTTTTTACAGACAATACCTGGCTATGAAATCTCTGCATTTACAAAAGATAGTATAAACTACAGAATAGGTGAAATACAATATCAAAATGCCAATTACGATCGAGCAATAACGGCTTTTGATGATTATCTAAAGGTTTACAGTTCAGGATACTACAGACTTAACGCTAGATATTTCAGAGGAGAGAGTTTATCAATCCTAAAGAAATACAACTCAGCTTTGAGAGATTACGAAGCGATCATCAAAGAAGGTATCAGTGATTATTATGAACGAGCAACTAAGAAAGCTGCGCTGATAAGTTATAATCACAATCAGAACTTCAATAAAGCGTATATGTACTATGGGCTCTGGGAAAAGCAAACTCAAAATCAAGAAGATAAATATCAAGCACAACTAGGGTTGATGAGAAGTGCCTTCCGTAGTGGAAATGATAATGGAATTAAGACGTACAGCAACAAAGTGAATCAAAATCCTCTTGCTACCAATCAAGATAAATCATCAGCAATGTATTATTTAGCCAAGGTGTCCTATAGAACAGGCCAACTTGAACAAGCTGCTGTAGCATTTCAGCAAGTAGCTTCACTCTCGAATAACAATCAAGCTGCAGAATCGCGATACATGCTGGCAAAGATAGCATTGGATAATAACGATCTAGTTAGCGCAGAAAATCAGGCGAATGCTGCAAATGAAAAAAACAAGAACTACCCTACTTGGATAGCGAAAAGTATCCTTTTATTATCAGATATATATGTAACTAAAGGTGACTTACTGAATGCTAGAGCAGCTGTAGAAGCAATTATAGAAAATTTCAGCTCTGACGAATCTTTGTTGAAGGAAGCAGAAGAAAAACTCAAAATAATAGAACAAAAAGAGGTAGAAAGTAATAGAATCAAAACTGAAAACGCAGATGGAACTTTGGAACTAGATACAAGTGGTAACTAATCAGCTATTCAAATTTTGATTTATTAAAAAGGAAAAATGAAAAAGATATTATACTATATAACCGCTACAATATTCTCTTTTAATCTTTGTGCGCAAGATACGCTGATCACTGAGAAGGATACAATAATCACCAACACTGGCAAAATAGAAGTAGATCAAGTAGAAGTTATCAAGGCATTTGAGGCTAAACTATCTGATGCTAAAAGGATCGGGTTCGCACCAAAGGTAAAAGCTGTTGTCCCAGTTGAGAAAACTTACAATTATGACATCACAATTGTACCTGTAGATATTATCTACCCAGATCCCATGATTAGACCATTGGCAATGAATTCGGATGCACCTAAAAATGTGGCCCACTTTTTCACTCGTTTAGGATATGGGGATCTTAAGTCTCCATACGCAGATGCTAGTTATCAATATGTAAAAGGCGATGAATATGATTTCATTATAGATGCGCACTTCTACGGGGCTGATGATAGTGAAGAAATCGAAAATAGAAAGTTCTATGAATCTGCTCTAAATATCAAAGGAGGTTACAGGATCGGAGAGAATAATAAAGTTAGTTTAGCCTTGGGAGGCAAATATGATATCAGAAACCTGTATGATACTTTAAAAGCTGCTACCTATCCAGATTTTGATATTGTAAAAAGAAAAATTCTTAATATTGGTTCTGAATTGGCATTTCAAAATATAGAAACCACTAGTGGTGGATTTGATTATATATTTAATATAAATGGTGGTTTCACTAATTTGGGTACAAAAATTAATGCTTCAGAAGTCAGGTTTGGAACAGGATTGAAAGTACAAAAAACATTCTCAGAAAAATTTTCAATCCTATTAGATGCAGATGCTAGTTTTTATGACATAGACGAATCTTCATCTGACACAACATTACAACAGCAGTTTACGATCAAACCAGGCATTCGATTTAGCATAGGATCATTTACAATGAAAGCACTGGCCGATGTATTTATTGATGAGCGAGGCACTAATCCTTTCATAGAGGCTGAAGCCAATTTAGCTATTTTGGAAAACAGTTTACAGATTTACCTAGGTGTTGATCAAAAAGTACAAATAAACTCTCTTGCCAATAAACTCCGAAGTAATCCATTTGTAAATAGAACAGCTCTGGAGCATAGGAATACAATTGCAAAGCAATATTATGCTGGAGTCAGAGGCAAGATGAAAGACTTCTTGACGTTTAACTTTTCAGCTGGATATGAAAGTATAAAAGATCAAAGATTTGACACCGACCAGTATGGCATATTGATGAGATCAATCTACGATGATATGACCAATATTTTTATCAATGCGAATTTAGAATTCAAAGTGAATGACCATATCTCAGTTGGTGGTATTGTAAATCAAAACTTCTTCGATCCAGAAACGCTAGGCAATGTTATTAATATGGCTTCTTATAGCTACAATGCTTATTCAAAAATAACGCTGCTAAGCGAAAAATTGGTGATAAAAGCTGATATCAATCTTGCGGATAAGATATATTGGGAGGATTTTGCATTTCAGGAACAGTATTCAGGAAACAAACAATTGGACCTAAGTATAGGAGTTGATTACTATTTCACTAAAAATATAGGTCTATGGATAAGAGGAAACAATCTACTCGATAGAGAATATCTAAAATACCATTACTACCCTGGATTTGGAAGAAATCTACTTGGTGGCATCACTGCAAGATTCTAAATACTGAAGTCATTTTTCAGAATCTAGATTGATCATACTTTGCAGTTAAAATAATTAATGATTTGTGTACATTTGTTCCATATCAATATTTACCATACATAAATGACTGATTCAAAAGTATATATTGCGCTAGAACATCTCTCTGTTTATGAATTAAATAGTTTTAAGAAGTACTTGAGTTCTCCATACTTCAATATGAATGAGAACTTAATTGCTATTTACGAGATATACGAGCCTCTCTTAAAGGGTAAACTCAATGATAAACTGAGCAAGGAGCTAATATGGGAAATCATATTTCCAGGAAAAAAATATAATGACACAAAATACAGAAAACTACATTCTGAATTATTAAAAACATTCGAAGATTTCATAGCACAGAAAGCTTTTGACAATAACAAGTTTCTCAGAGCAAACCTAACACTTCAAGCTGTACGAACAAGGAAGATTGAAAAATTGTACAAATCAGTATCAGCCTCCTCGGATAGAGCAATTGAACGTCAATACAACCGATCAACCGAATACCTATATGCTAAGTATTTTAATGCAAATGAAAAGCTTCAATTCTACTCTGATTCGCAGCTACAAAGAAGAAGATCAAAAAACATAGCTGGTGATTTAAACATTTCTGAAACTGTAAAATATTTAGACCAATTCTATATCGCAGAGAAGCAAAAGCATTATGTGAAATTATTAAGCTGGAAAAAGGTCTTAAACTTAGAACAAAAGATAGACTATATCGATCTATTAAATGAAATGATCAAGAATGAAGAAATAGAAAACATACCTCCTATTGCTATATATAGTACTATTTCAAAGATGTTTTTGAATCAGAATGATGAAGAAAGCTATTTCAAATTAAAAAATCAAGTTGACGAATTCATTGACAATTTTCCTGATGATGAAATCCGTTATATTTATTATGCAATTCTTAATTTTTGTGTGAGAATGGTTAACATGGGTAACTTGTCTTTCCAAAAAGAGACTTTGGAGGTTTATAAGGAAGCCCTAGCAAAGAATACATTATTCCAAAATGGATATCTAACTACCGTAAGTTTCAATAATATAGTATTTTTTGCTCTAAGAGTTGGAGAATATGATTGGGCTGAACAATTTGTGGCAAACTATATGGACAGACTCAATGATACTGACAGGAATAGTTCCGTAAGTATTAGTCTAGCACGAATAGAGTTTTATCGTAAAAACTATGGAAATGTAATTGAATTGCTTCAAGAAGTAGAAATGAATTCTGCGGTATACAACTTAAACTCAAAAACAATCCTTTTGCTTTCGTATTATGAACTAGATGAATTTGATGCTTTAGACAGTTTTATAAACTCATTTCGTGTATACCTAAACAGAGAAAAATCTATCTCTGCACGTAAAAAAGGAACTTATAAAAATCTATTAAAGTACGTCACAAGGCTTATCAACTTACGAGATAGTGATAAAAGTGGCTTGCTTAGTCTAAAAACTGAGATAGAAGAAACTTCAGGTGTAGGAAGTAAACCTTGGTTATTACAGAAATTGGAAGAAAAAATGAGCTAGGTTAAATACTAAATTTTAGCAATACTCCAACCATGATCCTGCATCTTGATATCCTTCAATTGGTGATGTAGAAGTTCCGTTTTCATATGAACTGATAAAAGTAGAAACCTCGTGCGTTAGATTCTCGAAGCAATCTCTAATTAGGTCAGATCTAAAACCAGTCACTGCCATTTCTGCTACAAAACCAGCTGATACTACCCTACTAATAACCCGTCCAAGATCAACAAGTTTTCTTTGAGGCAGCTTACCTTCAATAGTAAAATTAAGCATAGATTTAAATCGATCAGCTACATGAGCTGTAAGTTCGTGCTGTGATAAATATTCAAACAAGTTTGGAATCTTCTTTCTACCCATCATCTTAGCTACCATTTCTGCAATCTGAGAATATAACATCTCATTAGATCCTTCAAATATCTGAAACGGTCTAGAATCAACGATTCCTCTTGCTCCTAGGCTTTCTTCTCTATATCCATTTGCTCCGCTTAATTGCGTAAAGGTTTGAGCTGATTCTTGCATCAAGTCAGTTACATAAGCTTTCATGCTATTGGCCTCTATAGCATTTCCAGCTACATTTACATGTATACTGCTCATAGAAGAACTTTTCCAACACATAGCAGAACAAACTGTAAATGCACTTTGAATTCTGGAAATCGCATGTTTAATTTGATCTAATTCCATTAGGGATTTCCCACCTACTATTCTTTCATTCGTATATTTGATTGACTCGTCTAACATTCTCTGTATGAATCCCATTGCCATTCCAGGAAATTGAAGTCTACTTCTATGAAGGAGATCAATCATTAGTTTTAGTCCTGTAGATTCCGGAACTAATTTATACGCTTCTGGCACTTGTATATCTACTTTATTCAAACCATAAGGTATAGGATATAGTCCAATATTATTATAAAGTTCTTCGACTATTATTCTTTGATCTTTTTGTTGTTCATCACAAATAAAGAAGTCAATATCTCTACCAAGTTCTCCATTATCTTTTGTCGGTCGACTTGTCATCAACCAATAATCAGCGAGCCCAGTAAGTCCTTGCCAATGTTTTGTTCCCTTGATATGGTATTTATCTCCAATCTTTGTATTGCTTGTTTGCATGCTTAACGCATCACTTCCATAATCAGGCTCGGTGATCATCAAACCACCCATATTCTGCTTCGTCAAAAACCGATCAAATATTCCTTGCTTTACCGACTCCTGACCATACTTAGCAACTGGCTCTAAAAATAATGCAAAGTTAATCCCAAACGTAAGAGAAAGTGGCAATGATTCATACGACGAAGCAGCCAACAACCCTAAACATTCTTTCACTTTTGCTCCTCTACCACCATATTTCTGTTCTATAGCAACAGACAATGGAGCATCTGCCATTATATCTCTCAATACCAAATATGGAAATCCTCTCTTTTGAGTGAACTTTTCAATATTGTCTCTTTCGTAGAAAACACTCTTAAGTGTTTCTTTATAGTTTTTTAAGAAATCGGCATATGGGATAGTAGACGTATCAGTAGTAAGCATATAAATTTTTTAATTCCAAAGTCTTCAAAAAACAATCAAAGATTAGGCTAATTTTGTAGCATGCAATTTAATAACAAAAATGTTAGCAAATGCAACGAGAGAGGATAATGTGAAAGAAAATCTTTAATGATAATTGTTCTAAATTATAATTAAAGCAGTAATTTTTAAACAATCCAACTACTTTGACAAACTTTCCCATAACAATTCAACTACATGCTTTGCCATGGTTCCTGTACCATCTAGTATTTGATGCCTACAACTGGTTCCACTTGCAACTATATGAGTACTTGACTTTGCTTTTCTAATAGCTGGAAATAACACCAATTCCCCGATATCCATACTTATTTGATAATGCTCCTTCTCATATCCAAAAGATCCTGCCATTCCACAACAGCCAGAAGGAATAATTTCAACAGTATGATTAGATGGAACAGATAACAACCAAGCTACTTCATTTATATCTGTCAATGCTTTTTGGTGGCAATGTCCATGAAGTAATATCTTTCGATCAGACAAGTCGAACAATTCTGAATTTATTACTCCATTCTTTACTTCACGATAAAGAAACTCTTCGATTGTTAAACAATGCTTAGCAACTGATTTTGACTTATTGACTAATTGAGTTTTCACCAACTTAGGGTATTCATCCCTAAAAGACAGGATGGCTGATGGTTCTACCCCTATCAATGGAGCATCTTCAGTAATTAGATCAGCAAATATCCGCACATTCTCATTTGCAACATTCACGGCAATATCTAACACCCCTTTTGAGATCGCTGCTCTGCCACTTTCAGCATGATCTATCATCTTCACATCATAACCTATGGTAAGTAGTAATCTTAATGCCTTCTCCCCTATCTCTGCATCATTGTAGTTTGTGAACTCATCGCAAAAGAAGTATACTTTTTTAATTTTTGGAATACTTCCATATTTCTCGATGATCTTACCAAACCTTCCTTTCAATGGACGCGAAGCTATAGTAGGAAGAGATCTTTTTGAGTTTATACCCATTATTTTTTTGAGCACTGTACTTGTCAGGTTTGACTTCATTGCCCAATTGGTCAATCCTCCCAAAGTAGATCCTAATTTACTTAGCCTATTAAAATTCGCGAAAACCTTGGACCTTAATGGTACACCATGCGTCTTTTGATATTGATGCAGAAACTCCGCTTTCATGGTACTCATGTCTACATTAGAAGGACATTCAGTAGTGCAGCCTTTGCATGACAAACACAAATCCATTACTTCTTTTAACTCCTTGCTATCCCATGCGTTTTCACCTTCAGGTCTCGTTAATACTTCTCTCAAAGTATTTGCTCTCCCTCTAGTCGTATCTTTTTCATTTCTAGTAGCCATGTAACTTGGGCACATTGTTCCACCAGCCAATGGTAATTTCCTACAATCTCCCGAACCATTGCATTTTTCGGCAGCTCGCAAGACCCCACCTACCACATCAAAATCAAAAGTTGTATTATATGATTTCTCCTCATGATTTGGCTCAAATCGCAAGTATTCGTTCATTGGAGGTGCATCCACTATCTTTCCTGGATTGAATATATGATGCGGGTCCCAAACTGATTTTAGTCTTCGAAATTCAGAAAAGATACGATCACCAAACATCTCTTTTATAAAAGGTGCTCTAACACGTCCATCTCCATGCTCTCCACTAAGAGACCCGTTGTATTTTTTGACTAATCTTGATGATGCAAGACTGATATCGTAAAACATTTTTCTATCGTGCTCTTGCTTCAAATCTAGGATTGGGCGGAGATGAATTTCCCCAGCACCTGCATGAGCATAGTATACGGATTTTTGTCCATAACTATCCATAATCTCAGTAAATTCTCTGATATACGCACTCAAATCTTCAATAGCTACTGCTGTATCCTCTATACAAGCAACTGCCTTTTTGTCTCCAGGTAAATTAGCCAATAAACCCAACCCCGCTTTTCTCAAATTCCAAACTTGATCTACTTTTTTAATAATTATCGGATATGAATATCCATGCTCTTCATTTCTTAATGACAGAATCAATCGATCTACCTCCGCTTGAGCTTGCGAGACTGTCGCTCCTCTGAAAGACACCAACATCACAGCCTTAGGGTCACCTTGCAAGAAAAAGCGGTCAGGCTCATACAATCGTTGGCCTTTTGTGCAGTCCAATATGGTTTTATCCATTAATTCGCATGCAAAAGGAAGATGTTTCATTATCGAAGGCGTAGCTTGTAAACTGGCGTCTACAGAACCAAAATGAATGGCAGTCAACACCTCACATTCAGGTGGACAATCTACTAATCCAATTGTTATTTCTGTCGTAAAAGCCAATGTTCCCTCACTACCACACAATAGGTTACAAACATTAATCTCTTCGTCTTTCTTTTTAGAGATCAGTTCATCAATCGCATAGCCAGTATTTCTTCTTTTGATAGAAGACTTAGGGTATTGTTCATCTATTTCAGCATGTAATTCACTATCAGCCATCAAATCTAATAAATACCTATATATATCGCCTTCTAATGTTTCAAGATCACATTTGGCTTCAATTTCCTTTTGAGATAAGGATCCAAATTCCACAAGACTTCCATCAGCAAGAACAGTTTGTAAGGATTTGACATGATCTCTTGTATTTCCAAATACTATGGAAGTACTTCCACATGAATTATTCCCAACCATGCCACCAATTGTCGCTCGATTAGCTGTCGAGGTATTGGGACCAACTATTAATGCATATGATTTCAGTATATGATTAAGTTCATCTCTTATTATACCAGGTTGAACCGTAACCGTTTTGTTAATTGCATCAATGTTGATAACCTTGTTCATGTACTTTGATACATCTACAACTAACCCTACACCAACACATTGACCAGCCAGTGAAGTCCCACCTGCTCTAGGAATCATGGGAATCTTACTTGCATTGCAATACTTTACTATCTGTATTATATCTGTCTCTTATACACATCTCCGAGCCCACGAGACAGGCAGAAATCT
>OJIO01001407.1_pt1 | contig 10648 bp, 10 predicted proteins | sample 1595621 | NCBI WGS metagenome assembly OJIO01 (sample SAMN05416776, study PRJEB24817) | seawater metagenome | isolation source: Sea water | place: Canada:Atlantic | collected 2013-07
GAGATTTCTGCCTGTCTCGTGGGCTCGGAGATGTGTATAAGAGACAGAAGTAATTGTGGCTTTCCCAATTATTATATTGTATGAAATAAGTATTATTATATCAAAAAGAGTACTGCGCAGACAAGCAAAAAGAAAAGAAAAAGGTAAAATTTAAGGGCAGTGTTAACCTCCCTAGACTATCTTTAAAAAAACAAATACATTTGTAATTAGTAACGTTTATTATTTAACAAAGGACACATGAAGTTAAAAGCTGAAAATTTAATGAAGCAGTACAAAGGCCGAAAGGTCGTAAAAGGTATTACTGTAGAGGTAAATCAAGGCGAAATTGTTGGTTTGTTAGGCCCTAATGGCGCCGGGAAAACAACTTCATTTTATATGATTGTGGGCCTTATTAAGCCCAACGGTGGTAACATCTACCTGGATGGAACAGAAATCACCAAATACCCGATGTATAAACGTGCTCAAAACGGTATTGGCTATTTAGCACAGGAAGCTTCGGTTTTTAGAAAGCTAAGCATTGAAGACAACATTTTAAGTGTATTACAACTTACTAAACTCTCTAAAAAAGAGCAGCTCATGAAAATGGAATCTCTCATTGAGGAGTTTAGCCTAGGACACATTCGTAAAAGTCGTGGAGATTTACTTAGTGGTGGAGAACGAAGACGTACAGAAATTGCAAGAGCATTAGCTACAGATCCAAATTTTATTTTACTGGATGAACCTTTTGCAGGAGTTGATCCAGTTGCTGTTGAAGATATACAAAGAATCATAGCCCAACTTAAGGATAAAAACATAGGTATTCTAATTACAGATCATAACGTTCAAGAGACACTTGCCATTACAGATCGCACCTATTTAATGTTTGAAGGAAGTATTTTAAAGCATGGTGCACCCCAAGAACTTGCTGCAGATGAAATGGTACGTAAAGTATACCTAGGTCAAAACTTTGAGCTACGTAAAAAGAAATTAAATTTTCAATAGTAATTCTAGGCTACCAACTTCAAGAGCCTAGTCTAAGGGTTTCCAAAAAAGAGAAACCAAAATATACAAAAAGATAATTATTGGTATTGCTATAAATTTAAGCACTACCAAAAGCAAGATACTAGCTATCAAAAACAGATAGCGTACTGCATTGTCTTTAAAATTCCAGGTTTTAAACTTTAGCCCAAAAAGAGGTATCTCAGCATTTAAAAGCACACAACTCACAAGAGTTATTATAATCAAGAACCAGGGAGCTAGTATAACATCACTCATTTGTTGACTTGCTTGAAAACTTATAATTAAAGGTAAACTTAAAATTAAAAGCGTATTTGCTGGAACTGGCAAACCAATAAAACTTGTTGTTTGCCTTGTATCTACATTAAATTTTGCCAACCTGTAGGCAGAAGCCACAGCAATAACAAGGCCTAAAAATGGCAAGTAACTTTCTATAGAGAGACTCTTTGAGGTATCATTAAACATTGTGTTAATATCTAGACTATTACCAGTGAGCGCCTCACTAAGTAATTGCATCATAACAATGCCAGGAAGCACACCACTAGTAACAGCATCTGCTAGGCTGTCAAGCTGCAGACCCACTTGGCTTTGAGCATTGAGTAGTCGTGCTGCAAGACCATCAAAAAAATCTAAAAAGATGCCAGCAAAAGCAAAAAAGGATGCAGAAACTAAATCTCCGGACACAGCAAATATAATTGCTACACAGCCACAAAGTAGATTTAAAGAGGTGATGATATTTGGTATTTGTTTAATCATTTATATAAGGTATTAAAGTACTTTTAGTTTACAAAACAAAACACTGTTTGCCTTGTTATACTATAATTTTTTTATGATCTATTGCAAGCTTACTAACAAAGACACCTAAAGAAAAATTCAATACAACTAAAATAGTTTCTTGAATGTAAATTTACATGGTACTTTTGTAAAAATAGCAAACTATTTTGCTCTAGCGCCCTATAGGTACAATATGTTACTAAAATACGAGTTTATTAGGGTATAGAAAAAATCATTGTTGCATAAAAAAAATACATTGAAAAAAACATTGTTTTTTGGGATACTACTGGTATCTGCTTTACTTTCTGCACAAACAGCTGTTAAATACTCTAATGAGTTTTTAAATATTGGTGTAGATGCTGGATCTTTTGGAATGGCCAATGCGGTTGTGGCCTCTACAAATGATGTAAATGCTAGTTATTGGAATCCAGCAGGTCTAGTAAACCTTCAAAGCAGTGAGTTATCTCTCATGCATGCTTCTTATTTTGCCAATATAGCTAATTATGATTATGCTGGTTTTGCAATGCCGCTAGACAATCAAAGCGCTGTAGCGTTATCTATGATACGATTTGGTGTAGATGATATTTTAAACACCACACAACTTATTGATAGCCAAGGGCAAATCAACTATGACCGCATCAGTCTTTTCTCGACTGCAGATTATGCCTTTACAGTAAGTTATGCAAAAAGACTACCTCTAGACGGCCTTAATATAGGCATAAACGCCAAGGTGATACGCCGCATTATTGGAGATTTCGCCTCCTCATGGGGCTTTGGTTTAGATGCAGGAATACAATTTAATAGTAACAAATGGCAGTTTGGAGTAATGGCTAGAGATATAACTACAAGTTATAACACCTGGTCTATCAATGAGGAAAAATTTTCTGAAATTCAAGGAGCTGTAGCGGGGCAAAATCAAGAATTACCAGAAACCACAGAAATAACTATCCCAAAATTACAGATTGGAGTATCAAGAAAGTTTGTGTACCGTCATGATTTTACATTTTTAACAGAGATAGACATAAACATGCGTTTTACCCAAACCAATGATCTTATCTCAACATCTTCTGTGAGTGCTACCCCTGCCATTGGCTTTGAATTTGGATACATAAACATGCTATATTTAAGAGCCGGAGTGGGTAATTTCCAGAACGTTCAACAATTAGACGGCGCTCAAAGCACTGGTTTTCAGCCAAACATTGGGGTTGGGTTTGCCTACAAAGGAATACAGATTGATTATGCCTTAACAGATATTGGTGATCAAAGCGCAGCTTTATATAGTAATGTATTTTCATTAAAATTAGATTTAAGTATCTTTAGAGACTAATATTTGAAATACAATTTGCGCGTGCACAAATCCTTCCTTACTTTAATTCTTTTACTTAGTTACTTTGCAGCATTTGCTCAAATAAACACACTTGCTAAAGATGCAGAAATTAGCATCATCACCATTGGTCCGGGAAAACAGTTGTATGATTCCTTTGGCCACAATGCTATAAGAGTTTCTGACCCAAGTAATGGCAAAGATTTAGCATTTAATTACGGAACTTTTGATTTTAATACACCAAATTTTTATATCAAGTTTGGTCAAGGAAAGCTTCCTTACGCATTATCTGTAAGTACTTATGATAGTTTTCTGAGAAACTACATCTCTGAGAAACGATGGATAAAGCAGCAAAAGCTTGACATTACCTATGGAGAAAAGATAGCGATTTTTGAATACTTATTAGACAATGCTCAACCCGGTAACAGAGAATACCAGTATGATTTTTTCTTTGATAACTGCGCCACAAGAATACGCGATGTAATAGCTTTAAATTTAGGCAGTAAACTCTCCTACCAAGAAAAAAAGTACGCTCCTTCTTTGTATAGTTTTAGAGAACTTATACAACAAAGACTTCACTGGAACTCTTGGGGCAGTCTAGGTATTGATATTGCTCTAGGCGCTGTTATAGATAGAACTGCAAGCCCCTGGGAGCACCAATTTTTACCAGATTATGTGTTAGAGAGTTTAAAATCAGCAACAATTACTAGAAACGGCAAGACAACTGCTTTAATAAAGAAAGAAACCACCATTAACAACGTTAGTCCAAGATCTGGAAGTGCTGCTTTTTTACTGAGTCCATTTTTTGTTTTTTTAATACTAGCCATAGGTATTGTATATAGAACACTTAAGGACAGTAAACAACAAAAACGCAGCAGATGGTTGGATGGTATTCTATTTTTGATAACCGGTATTATAGGAGTTTTACTTCTTGTATTGTGGTTTGCCACAGATCATACCGCAACGGTTACTAATTATAATATACTTTGGGCATTTCCTTTAAATCTTATATTTTGTACTCTAGTGAGTAAAAAAGTTCCAAAAAAATGGCTAATTAGTTATGTGTCATTTTTAATTATTCTTTTAACACTACTAGTTGTGCATTGGTTTACTGGTGTTCAAGTTTTTGCTCCTGCGCTACTACCCCTTGTAATAGCACTTTTTATAAGGTATGTGTATCTAGTTAGGTATTTAAAAAGGTAACTAAAACACGCCTTATACTGCCTTTGAACAGAGGTATCTATAATTGTAGAATTTGCTGATAATTATAAAGTATATTACAATTTAAGTAAGCAAAAACACCTTAATTTGCATAAAAATCAAACTGTGAATTACCTCTCTGTTGAACATGTTGCAAAATCTTATGGTGAACGTATCTTATTTGAAGATATCTCCTTTGGTATCAATCAAGGACAAAAAATTGGATTTGTCGCTAAAAACGGAACCGGTAAAACGTCACTTTTAAATATCCTCTCTGGGATAGACACTCCAGATAAGGGCGCTGTAGTGTATAGAAAAAATCTAAATGTTGCTTTTCTCTCTCAGGAACCAAACCTAAACACAAGTCTTACCATTGAGCAGACTATTTTAGCAAGCGATAACCCAGTGTTGGAGGTTATTCAATCCTACGAAAAAGCAATTCTACACCCAGAGCAAACAGAAAATTACCAAGCCGCTTTTGATGCTATGGATGCTCATGATGCCTGGGATTTTGAAACAAGATACACCCAAATATTATTTAAATTAAAATTAGAAAATCTTAACAAAAAAGTAGGTGATTTAAGTGGAGGACAAAAAAAGAGACTTGCCCTTGCCAATGCACTTCTCACAAAACCAGATTTACTGGTAATGGATGAGCCAACAAACCACCTAGATCTGGAAATGATTGAGTGGCTTGAAGCTTTGTTTGCAAAAGAAAATCTCACTCTTTTTATGGTTACCCATGACAGGTATTTTTTGGAACGTGTATGTAATGAAATTGTAGAATTAGACCAAGGTAACCTCTATAGTTATAAAGGAAACTACAGCTATTATCTTGAGAAAAGAGACGCTAGAATAGAGGCTGAAACTACAGAGACAGGCAAAGCAAAACAATTATATAAAAAAGAGTTGGATTGGATGCGCCGCCAACCAAAAGCAAGAACCACTAAAAGTAAATCTAGAATTGATGACTTTAGTGAAATCAAGGACAAAGCCCATAAAAGACGTAACGACCACCAGGTAGAGTTAGAACTTAACATGGAGAGACTTGGCACCAAAGTAGTTGAGATACACAAAATAGCTAAAAGCTACGATAACAATACTCTTTTCAATGGTTTTGAATATAATTTTCTAAGAGCAGAACGTATTGGAATTATAGGAAAAAATGGTACTGGAAAATCTACATTTTTAAACATACTAACGGGCTCACTAAAGCCAGATTCTGGAAAAGTTGTTATTGGCGATACTGTAAAATTTGGATACTATACCCAAAGAGGAATCAATATTAAAGAAGGACAAAAAGTAATTGATGTTATTAGAGAGTTTGGAGATTACATCCCATTAAAAAAAGGACGCCAAATTAGCGCACAGGGTTTATTGGAGCGTTTTTTGTTTGATAGAAAAAAACAGTATGACTTTGTAGATAAATTAAGTGGTGGTGAAAGAAAAAGACTTTACCTGTGTACGGTGCTTATTCAAAATCCAAATTTTCTTATTTTGGATGAACCTACCAATGATTTAGATATTGTAACACTTAACGTATTGGAGAGTTTTTTACTAGATTTTCCTGGATGTCTTATTGTGGTAAGTCATGATCGTTATTTTATGGACAAGATCGTAGATCATCTTTTTGTATTTCAAGGAGGAGGCGAAATCCTAGATTTCCCAGGTAACTATAGTGATTATAGAACCTATGAGGATAGTAAAATTTCAGAAAAAAAAGATAAAGAATCGCCAAAAACAGAAAAGAAAAATTGGAAAACAGCTACCACAAAAACCAAACTAGGGTATCAAGAACAAAAAGAATATAACCGCCTAGAGAGGGACATTGCAAAACTGGAAAGGGATCGCGACTCTTTACAACAAAAATTTGCCACAGAAAATTGGGACCAGGAGCAAATTAATAAGCAATCTAAAACATTGCAAGACATCATTGATGGTTTGTCTGAAAAAGAAATGCGCTGGTTCGAGCTCTCTGAAAAAATTGAATAACAAACACACTTTAGCGTGCTGTACACTTTAAAATCATACATTAAATTTATACTGAAATCTACCAATGAGCACGGGGTACACTCCCCTTTTGTATACTCGCTACTCACAAAGTGTATCTACAAAAAACAGCACAAGGACACAAAACAACACTTGATGTCTAAAAAAAAGCAAATCATACCCTATAAAATAGCCTCTTATTTTAAATCTAATGAGATTTTAGTGGTGAGCAATTCAAAAAACGCAGCTTCGCTCTTCTCTTTGGCAAGACCAAATAGCTGTGTAAAATCTGTGGAAGATTTTTTTGAGACGCAAACATCTGAAAAACAGGTTGATTTGGTTTATATAAACACCACAAATAACAACATTAACGTAGTATCTCTATTTGAAAAACTGCTCCATAGTGCACACAAGAACTGCGTGTTTATTTTTGAAGGCATCTATACAAATACTGAAAATACTAAAGCATGGCAACACATGATAGCCTCCCAAGATGTAACAGTAAGTATTGACGGGTTTTATTTGGGGCTTATTTTTTTAAAAAAAGGGCAAGAAAAACAACATTTCAAACTGCGGCTGTAACATTCTAGGCTACCCTGCGACCTATGAGTGTGATTAATTCAAGTGAAAAATGTTTGTTATTCTAAGCAAACATGACCACAGGCAGTGCCCTTAATTATTAAAAATTCAGCTATATTTATAGCATAAGCAATAAGAAATATGAGTTTAGTTATAGACATCAAAGCAATACGTAGAGATTTTCCTTTAGGACAAGAAATTGTTAAAGTATTAAAGGGTATCGATCTTCAAATTGAGAAAGGTGAGTATGTTGCCCTTATGGGACCATCAGGTTCTGGGAAATCAACCTTAATGAATTTGCTTGGATGCCTAGACACACCAACTGCAGGATCTTATCTTTTAAGTGGACATGACGTAAGCAACATGAGTGATGATGAGTTGGCAGAAATACGCAATAAAGAAATAGGCTTTGTATTTCAAACCTTTAACTTGTTGCCAAGAACTACAGCCCTAGATAATGTGGCACTTCCTATGGTGTATGCAGGGGCTACAAAAACCCAAAGAACAAAACGCGCTCAAGAAGTATTAACAGAAGTTGGCCTGGCAGATAGAATGGACCACAGACCCAACCAGCTATCTGGTGGACAAAGACAAAGAGTTGCCGTAGGTAGAGCGCTAGTAAACAAGCCCTCTATTATATTGGCCGATGAGCCAACAGGGAACCTAGATTCAAAAACATCTCTGGAAATCATGGCGCTTTTTGATGCTATTCATGCACAAGGAAACACCGTTATTGTAGTAACACATGAGGAGGAAGTTGCTCAGCATGCCCACAGGGTAATCAGACTCCGTGATGGCCTGGTAGAAAGTGATATTAGAATTAAATAATTGCAATAAGACAAAATTTGTCTAGCCCAAAACAGCCAAACTGATAAATACGCAATAACAAGTAAGTAGAACAAGGCCTTTAATGCGCCCAATTTCAAACTTATTTGGCAAAAAAGCCAAGGGTATTAACACCCCAGCAAAGCCTAACATCCACCACAAATCATTAGTGAAGAGTTCTTGACTTTTTACAGCGATGGGCTTTATAATAGCAGTAATGCCTAAAACAGAAGCTATATTAAATATATTGGAGCCAATTAGGTTTCCTAAAGACAAGGCTTTCTCCTTTTTTAAAGCTGCAATCACAGAGGCAGCAAGTTCTGGAACGCTCGTCCCTACAGCTATCATGGTAATGGATATAATACGTTCGCTAACTCCTAAAGTGCTAGCTAAAACTACAGCTCCATCTACTAGCCACATACTACCAAAATAAAGAGCAACTGCGCCAATTAGTAACCATACTATAATTTTAAAATTAGAGATTACCGCCAACTGAGCATCTACTTGTTGAGAGACATCACTATCTGGGCTTTTATTTACTCTGCCAATTAACAGCACCAAATAAATAATTAATATCGCTACCAAAGCAACACCTTCTAGGCTAGAAATTTCATTACCACTTTGCATAATAAAATACAAACCAATAGAGAGTAACATGAGTACCGGCCAGTTAAACTTGTAGAAGTGTTTATCTATGGAAAGAGGAGTTATAATTGCTGTAACCCCTAATACTAAGCCAATATTAGCAATATTAGACCCAATCACATTTCCTAAAGAAATGTCACTAAACCCATCTATGGCGGCTTGAACACTTACTAGTAATTCTGGGGCAGAAGTCGCAAAAGAGACCACAGTTAGCCCTATGATCATCTTAGATAGTTTTAGTTTTAAAGACAAACCTACGGCTGCTCTAACCAAAAAATCTCCACCAATAACCAGTAAGCCTAAGCCAAGAAAAATAAACAGTATGCTCATATAAGTAATATATACTGCGAAGATAAATAAACGGTGTTTATTTATCTTAAAAAACCCCGAACAACTACAATACTAGACTGCCTTATTCTACACTAAGCTCACAATGGATAGAAAAACTAGAGATAAAAGACACAAAGTAGTAGAAAGGGATACGCAGGATTTTTTTTATTTTGTATGTTTACAACGTGAAAAAACTACTATTTAAAACCCTAGCCAAAATAAACAAAGCGATACTTCCAAGTTTTACAAAACAAAGGCTTGATTTAGCAAAAGCATCAAAAATACAACTAGCACTTTTTGGTTATAGACTATGGGTTACAAAAAATGCCTTAGATTAGTATTGCAGTATTGATGTAATAGGGTATTGGTGTATTTTTTGGGCTCCTTTTAAAAAGTCTAACTCAATTAAAAAATTACACTGTACAATAACTCCTCCTAGATTTTCTACCATATCACACACAGCCCTTGCAGTACCACCGGTGGCTAGTATATCATCATGAATTAATACGCGATCTCCAACAGCAATGGCATCTTTGTGCATCTGCAGTGTGTCTGTGCCATATTCAAGATCATAGGTTTGAGAAATAGTTGTATGAGGTAACTTGCCCGGTTTTCGCACAGGTACAAATCCTGCGTTTAATGATTGTGCTAGGGTATTTCCGAAGAAAAAACCACGGGCTTCAACACCCACCACTTTATCAATCTTTTGATCGCCAACAAGGTCTAATAACCGATCTAGACAAACCTTAGAGGCCTGCGGGTTTGACAACAAAGGTGTTATATCCTTAAATACGATTCCCGGTTTTGGAAAATCTTTAATATCGCGTATATAATCTTGTAGTTGTATCATATGTACTGAGTAAAACCAATAAAGGCTTACCAAAGTAAGCCGAAATACAAAAAATGTATGGAGAAACTGTTACTTAAAGCTCTCGCTTACCATAGCTATAATAGCTAAAACCAAACATACTGCTGCAGTTCCAATTACAAGTCCACCTACTCCCATATTATAATATTTAATGTATTAATGAATAACAAAAATAATTGATTCTTACCAACTCTCATCGACTTGTGCCATTTTATTTTGTTTGTTAGAGTGTTTGTGTTTTTACATAGAATGTAAGGCAAATTAATTGAAACCTCAAACAAAGTAAAATGGTATTTTATGTATATATTTATACAAGTAGTTTTAAACTATACTAGTATAAATAGATATGTATACCACTGATTCTATACAACATTAAATGCGCAACAACAACTTAATAGAATGATTGAGGAATTAAAAAAAAGTTACAACCATATTTTTGAAGATGCATTAATTAATGAAATAGTGCAAGTAGGAACTTTTAAAGAAGTTCCTGCTGGTTTTAAAATGATGGAAATAGGCTCTTATGTAAAAGCAATACCACTGCTTGTCTCTGGAGTCATAAAAATATTAAGAGAAGATACCAATGGAGATGAGCTATTGCTGTATTACCTTGAAAAAGGAGATACCTGCTCTATGACAATGACCTGCTGTATGGGGCAAACAAAAAGTGAAATAAGAGCGGTGGTAGAAACCGATGCAAAACTTATAATGATACCTGTCCAAAAAATGGAACAGTGGACTGCAAACTTCACATCTTGGAGAAATTTTGTTTTTGAGAGTTACCACAACCGTTTAAATGAAATGCTTCATACCATAGATAGTATTGCTTTTGATAATATGGACCAAAGATTGCTTAACTATTTAAAAGAGAAAGCCAGAATAACGCAAAGCAAGATAATAGAAAACACACACCAAGAAATAGCCTATGACCTACATAGCTCAAGAGTCGTAATCTCTAGACTTTTAAAAAAATTAGAAAACATTGGAAAAATCAAACTCCATAGAAATTACATACAAATCATTACATTAGAATAGCAATGTAACTTATGTTACCTCTAGATAAATAAAGTAAGCTTAATTTCGCACACAAGATTAATATCTGTCTCTTATACACATCT
>OJIO01001410.1_pt1 | contig 10635 bp, 7 predicted proteins | sample 1595621 | NCBI WGS metagenome assembly OJIO01 (sample SAMN05416776, study PRJEB24817) | seawater metagenome | isolation source: Sea water | place: Canada:Atlantic | collected 2013-07
TACACTATCCTCTTCGTCGGCAGCGTCAGATGTGTATAAGAGACAGGTATTGGGACAGTGTAGATCTATATGTTGGTGGTACAGAGCATGCGGTAAGTCACCTACTCTACTCGCGTCTATGGCACAAATTTTTATATGATTTAGATATCGTTCCTTCGAAAGAGCCATTCAAAAAGCTGATTAATCAAGGGATGATTCAAGGTGTCATAGAATTCATCTATTTACAAAAAGAGAAAGGTGAAGGTGGGCAAAACATCTTTGTGAGTCAAGAGGTGGCTGAAAGCAATCCAGATACAGAATATGCGATGATACCTGTACACATTGATTTCATCTCATCATATGGATCAAAAGACAGTTACTTAGATCTTGATGGTCTTAAAAAATTCACTGAATGGTGGCCTTCTTATAAAGGTGCGAAATTCATAAGTGCTGATGCTGAATATGTAGATGGAGGACAAGATGCAGAAATCAAACTCGTCACTAAATCTGAAGTAGGAAAAATGAGTAAGCGTTACTACAATGTTGTCAATCCTGATGATATGGTAGAGAAATATGGTGCCGACTGTTTTCGAATGTATGAGATGTTCCTTGGACCAATAGAACAATCAAAACCATGGGATACCAATGGTATAGATGGTGTTTCTAAGTTTTTAAGAAAGTTCTGGGCTTTGTTTTATACAGAAGGACAATTGATTGTAAATGAAGATGCATCGAAACCAGAATCACTTAAGGCACTTCATCAAACGATAAAGAAAGTCAGTGACGATATCGAAAAGTTCTCTTTCAATACATCAGTGAGTGCATTCATGATGTGCGTCAATGAATTGAGAAGTCAGAAATGTCATTCTAGGGCTATATTGACTCCGTTGGTTCAGTTGTTGGCGCCATTTGCACCATTCATCGCTGAAGAGTTGTGGCAAGCACTTGGCGGAGAGGGTTCTGTACATCATTCAGAATATCCGAAATTCGAAGAGAAGTTCATCAAAGAAGATAGCATCGAATATCCGATCTCAGTAAACGGCAAAAAAAGAGATGCACTTAATATTCCTGCTGACGCAAGTAAGGATGAAATCGAGAAGATAGCATTGGCGTCTGAAGTTATACAAAAGTGGATTGAAGGAAAGGAGATTCGAAAAGTGATAGTTGTGCCAGGAAGAATGGTGAATATTGTGGTGTAGATCAATCAAACTTAAGTTTACGTATGAAACAATTACAAACAATTGCATCTTTTGTTCAGGCACATGAGGCGTATGTTTGTGTAGGTAAGTTGAGAGAAAATGGAATTGACTCATTTATAAAAAATGAATTGACCACTCAAACATTAAGTATGATTTCGGATCAACTAGGAGGTGTCCAACTCCAAGTGGATTTAGAAAATGTAGAAAGGGCAACTAAAATACTGATTGATCAAGGTTTAATTGAAAGACCTAACACATCAACTAAACCTGAAGATTTCTTATTAGTAGACTTTACTTCACGAATACCAATATTAAATAAAATCCCTATTCAGTTTCAATTAGTAGCTGGATTAATGACAGTATTTACTATCATCTTTTTGATTGTGATAAGTTTTGCAGTTATAGAACAAAATAAACCTCGAAAAATAGACTTCTTTCAAGAAAAGCAAAAACTGGTTAACGAACTTTCTGAAACGGATCAATTAGATCCTCAAATGGCATTAAAATCGATTGATGATCTATTAAAGATAGAAAAAAATGATGGCGACCTATATACACTTAAATCTCAGGTTTACATATATCTAGAGGAATATAACAATGCGATATCCGCTCTTCTCGTTGCCAAAAAGCACAAGAAATTTTTTAATATTAATGACTATTATTTTCTTGCAACATCCTACCACGAAAATGGTGATCAAGAAAGTTCAATAAATACCGCAGATGAAGCTCTTATTAAGACTAAAAATTATTCCGATGTTGGATTTATATATGAATTGATAGGAGAGCTTGAGAAAGCTAATTCCTGCTATGCTAAACACCTTAAAAATTGGATAGATGAAGACCAATTTGCTTATCAAAAAGACGATTATAAGTTTATGTTAGATATCATGGATAGCCTATCTTTAGAAATTAAGAAAAATGATGAGTTCAAAAAGAACAAAAATTAATTGTCCTTCATGTGATTCAGATAACACTGGAAACACTAAAAGATTAAAGCCTGGATTTGGTTGGTTATTCTTTCTTTTAGATTTTACTTTTTTGAATTATAAAAAAGAATTCTACTGCTAGGATTGTGACTTGACATTTGAATTAGACAATAAAGAATGATTTGGTTAATTGTTTGATCTAATCTTAGATTGATAAGCTAGGATCTTCCCTGATCTCGCATATCAATTAAAAATCACTTACTTCCAAATAATCTTTATCACTACACGTCCTATCCCTGTTAGTACTTTTAGTCGATTACCAACATCACAATTATTCAGTATTTATTATTGATAGTTCCGCCATTCATAGTTGAAGGAAATTTTCTTATGTATTGATGTATAGTGACTATAAACATTTATCTATGAAACCAATGCTATTTACATGGATAGTAATCCTATTGCCATGGACACTTCTACCTGCCCAGAACCTGATTCGCAATTCTTCATTTGATGAAGTACTCCCTTATTCGCACGGAGTCAATGCTTCGTCAAAGCGTCATCATTTTACTGATAATACTCGACACTGGGATTCTCCGACAGAGGGAACTCCTGACATTTGGTTAGAAGCATATCGATCAGACACACTACTAAACAAAGGAATGGAACCCATCAAACCTAGGACAGGGGAATCTATGATCGGGATAAGAATTTACGGCTGCGATAAAATATATGGTACTCACTGTAGAGAATACATCCAAACTAAAACCATGTCTACTATCAAGGCTGGAGAATGTTACGAATATGAGTTTTTTTGCTTTGTCAACACTTTCAGGGATTAGAATTAACAATATAGGAATAGGTTTCTCAGAACTCAAAATGAATGATTTGACAACCACAAAAACAATGGACTTGGATTACATATTTCAAGAAGAGGAAATCGTACACGATGGTGTTGGCAAATGGGTAAAAGTCAGTTCTAGATTCACTCCTGAACAAGATTACAATCATGTAATTATTGGAAATTTCTCTAATGATGCAGATACTAAAATCAAGCAATTAAGCAATGGAAAGTCTCATGCCTACTACTTTATTGACGATGTAAGTGTCTTCGAGGTCGATTGTAAAACAGGAAAAAGAGAAATAGAAACAAAATCATTTGTACTAAACAATATAAATTTCACTCATGATTCTTTTGACATTAAAAAAGAGGACAAAAAACTAATCCTAGCTATTTATAATCAAATAACTAAAAGCACCTATTCGACTATATCTATTAATGGTTATACCGATGATACAGGCACAGACACTTATAACATAAAGCTATCACAAAAAAGAGCGGAATCAGTTCTTGAGGAATTAATCAACCTTGGTATTCCTGGTACCCAATTGCAAGCAACAGGACATGGTAACACAAATCCTATTGATTCGAAAAACAAGGCAAATAATAGAAGAGTTGAGATCATTGTAGAATAACTATCTTACTTCTTTATTCTACTATAAAGAGATCTAAAATTATTGCCGTGTCACTTCAAAAAACATCTGAACACCTTCTTCTTGCGCTTAAGACTAACAAACCTTATCAGCAATTTGTGGATGAGCTCTCGATTATTCCTGTTTCAGATATAAGCAATCAAATCACAGATGATAATAAGAAGAAAGCTTTTTGGATTAATATCTATAATTCCTTTTTTCTGATCTTGAGAAAACACCAAAAGGTAGAAAAACCGAACATCTATACTGATAAACTGATTACGATCACTTCTCAAAAAATGACTTTGGATGAGATCGAACATGGGATATTAAGGAAATATAGAATTAAAAAATCATTGGGTTACTTACCAAATTTGTTTGCTCCCGCATGGATAAAGAACTGGGCTGTTCATAAGATTGATTTCAGGATTCACTTTGCTTTGAATTGCGGTGCGGCTAGTTGTCCTCCTATTGCTTTCTATAATAATACTCGGATAGAAACTCAACTTGAGATGGCTACACTTTCGTTTTTAGAATCCGAAACTAAGATTGATAAAGAAAATAAAAGACTCCACTTAAGTCAACTTTTCAAGTGGTATATGGGTGATTTCGGTGGTAAATCTGGTAGCAGGAAGATAGTTTCAGAATATCTAAAGACTAACGTAGTTAGATATAAGATTGAATATACGCCATACAATTACACAGAAGAGTTAGATAATTTTGTTGAATTATAAAATATGTTTCTTCAATGATTATTTAATAAGTGGAGCATTAATTTCAATACCCCAAACCAACGGCATCAAGAAATAAACGACCAACACTACCAAGATTATTGATATAATATTCAGCCAAATTCCTGTTTTGACCATGTCCGATATTTTTAAATAACCTGATCCGAATACAACAGCATTAGGTGGAGTGGCCACTGGAAGCATGAAAGCACAAGAGGCAGCCAAAGCAGCGCCGACCATAAGAACATACGGATGCACTCCAATAACTAATGCCAAAGGAGCTAATATTGGTAATATCATGGCGGTAGTCGCAATATTTGATGTTATCTCTGTTAAGAAGTTTACAGCTACAACGACGACAATTAAGATCAAAATGATGGATGCGCCTTGCATCAGAGATAATTGAGATCCGATAAATTCTGCCAATCCACTTTGTTGGAATCCCGTTGCTAAGGCTAATCCGCCACCAAATAGAAGAAGAATACCCCAAGGCAGTTTCACAGCTTCATTCCAGGTGAGAATTGTTCTTTTCTTATCGCTAGCAGGAATAATGAAAAGCAAAACTGCAGAAATCATTGCTATAATCGTATCGTCCAATGCAGGAATCCATTGATTCAATAATGATCTGCTCATCCATAATACAGCGGTGAGAATAAAAGTGGATAACACTACCCTTTCTTCATAAGATGTCTTTCCTAACTTATCAAGTTGTCGTTTAATCTCAGCTCGTCCTTCTTCGAACATATCTTGCCCCAAATCAAAAGCAAATGAAGTCAGATACTTCCAACAAATTGCCAAAAGAATTAAAGACAACGGCAAGCCTAGCAAAATCCACTGGCTGAAAGTAATCTCAATTCCGTATTGTTCCTTTACTATTCCAGCAAGAATAAGATTTGGGGGTGTTCCTATCAATGTTGATAGACCTCCGATCGATGCACTATAAGCAATAGCAAGCATTAAAGCTTTACCAAAAACTTGAACCTCATTTTTTTTGGTCGATGGATCATCCTTCATCAATGCTAATATAGCCATCCCAATGGGTAACATCATAACAGACGTTGCAGTATTAGATATCCACATGGACAGAAATGCAGTCGCCATCATAAACCCTAGGACTATCTTTTTGAGGTCCGTCCCAATCAGATTGATTATGATCAATGAGATCCGTTTGTGCAAATTCCATCGTTCGATCGCAATAGCAATAATGAATCCACCGATATAGAGAAAGACATACTTATGCCCATACGATGCAGTAGTAGCTTTGATATCCAATCCTCCAGAAAGCGGAAATAATATGATCGGTAATAACGAAGTGACTGCTAAAGGAATACAATCAGTAATCCACCAAATTCCAACCCATAGTGTGCAAGCCAAAACAGCATTCGCCTGTGTGGATAGCCCATCTGGATGAAAAAATAAAAGTGTTATTAGAAACACAACTGGCCCTAAAATGAGTGGAAATAATCTGTTTCTATTAAGCGCTTGATTCATATAAGTCCTAGACTATGGTCTATCAAATGTCAATCGATGGCCTAATCCTTGTTTGATTTCATTCACTTTATGCATGACATAGACTTCTTCTCCATTCACATAAGTGTTTGATACTTTGCCCGTAAATTCTTCACCTTCTAGTGGACTCCAACCACACTTGTATAGCACATTTTCAGGCGCTACTGTCCATTTATAGTCTGGATCAATAATGGCAAGATCTGCAAATTGACCTTCTTCAATATATCCTCTGTGTTGAATTTGGAAACATTCAGCAGGAGCGTGAGACATTTTCTCTACCACTTTCTCCATCGAGATCTTTCCTTGTTGGACCATACGCATCATAATATCGATAGCATGTTGTACTAACGGCAACCCTGCAGGTGCTTGCGAATATGGTTTTGACTTCTCCTCTGCTGTATGTGGAGCATGATCGGTGGCAATAATATCCAATCTATCATCAAGTAATGCTGGCAATAGGGCGTCTCTATTTTCTGATGCTTTAATGGCAGGATTACACTTAATTTTATTCCCCAATCGAGGATAATCATCCGCTGAGAAGTACATATGGTGTACGCATACCTCAGAAGTAATTCTCTTATTACGTAATGGCATCGTATTCTCAAATAGATCTAATTCTTTAGCAGTAGATATATGTAGTATGTGAAGTCGAGTATTATATTTTTTAGCCAATTCTACTGCCATAGAAGAAGATAAATAACATCCTTCTACGTTTCTTATTATTGGATGATAAGTTGCATCAAGATTGTCTCCATACTCTTCTTCATACTTTTTCATATTTGCTCGCACAGTAGCTTCGTCTTCACAATGAGTAGCGATAAGCATATCTACATTGCTGAAAAGCTTATCGAGTGTTTCTCTGTTATCTACAAGCATATTACCAGTAGAAGATCCCATGAATATTTTCAACCCACAAACTTGAGTTTTATCGGTTCTTAATACTTCTTCTAGATTATCATTACTAGCTCCCATGAAGAATGAATAATTGCAATACGCTGATTTATCTGCAATCACATACTTATCTTGAAGGATGGCTTGAGTCAAAGCATTTGGCTTGGTATTGGGCATCTCCATGAAGGTCGTTACACCGCCTGCGACTGCTGCTCTGGATTCTGAAGCGATATCGGCTTTATAAGTGAGCCCGGGCTCTCTGAAGTGAACCTGATCATCAATAATGCCAGGGATAATCCATTTACCGTCCATATTAATCTCCACAGCATTTGCTCTTGAGATATTAGGTGCGACTAACTTGATTCTTTGATCCTGGATAAGTACATCTGCATAAAACGACTTTCCTCTATTAAATATCTTTCCTCCTTTAAGTATTTTCATATTCTTAAACTTCTTATCGTTTCCAATTATTTATAAACAACTACACTGCCGTTATTGCTCGCTATTATGTAATATTTCTTTCCTAGAACCATAATAGATTTTATCGCTCTTGCATCTCCTTTTATGTTTATCCCAGATTTTTCAATGCTTTTGATTGCTTCAAAATTCATTTTTCCATCACCCAATAAGATCAGACCTCTTCCTGCATCATAACTAGGTGTCTCTGGTTCAGCATTCAGTTTATTCCCTACTAAAAATAGATCTAAGTGTCCATCCTTATTTACATCAGATACTTCCATATCCATTATCGGAAACCACTGAGCAGCATCTGGTAATCTCCTCATTTCAAATCCTTTGTCTCCATTATTGATTACGACATAAGAAGAGAAATCATTCACTGATTTAGAATAAGAGGATTCTATCTTGGCTTCTCCAAGTATATCCTCAATAGACGATGTTGCAAATCCTTCATAGGTAGGGAATTTATCTTTTAGCAATGGCATTTGTTGAGAAGAGCATTCTTTACCACGAACAGGTACGGTCTCATCCTTGTATTTTTTAGTTAATACAATATCAAGACTACCACTTTCATCAAAATCTGAAGCCAAAACTCCTAGTGGTTTGTCTGTACTTGGATGAAACTTAGAATTTTCTCCCATGTTTCCAAGGATAAAATCCATATCACCATCCTTATCAAAATCACTTGCAACAACACTTTGCCACCAACCAGAATGATCTTGAAGTGCAGGCACATTTAGTTCTTCAAATTTGCCTGCATTATTTATCAAAATTTTAGGTGCATTCCATTCTGATGTAATTATTAGGTCTTCCCAATCATCTCCATTGATGTCCACAGCTTCAATATCAGTGATCATTCCAGGCAATTCAGGAAGTACTTTGCTTGTTTTCTTTCTAAAATATTCACCATAATTCTCTAAGTAATATGATGTAGATGACAATGGATACTTACCTGGCTGATTTCTTCCTCCAACTACCAAGTCTAGATCACCATCTTTATCAACATCTATAGTAGCTATTGCTTTTGTGCTAGACGAAATTGGAGGTATCACTGATATTTTCGATGTGAAATTTCCTTTTCCATCATTTTGGTAAAGTCTATCTTGCATGAGTTCCGGATGGCCTTCAATTTCTCCTCCTCCACCTGATGCAACATATAAATCTTGATCACCATCATTATCATAGTCAAAGAATATCGCTCCTAGGTCTTCAAATCTTCTATCATTAAGAATTGTTGACTTTGTATCTTTTTTCAATTTACCTCCTTGACTTATGAACAATTGGGGTTCACTGGTATTTGACCCACCTAAGAAGACATCATCCATTCCATCTCCGTTGATATCTGCCACTGCAAGTGCTGGTCCCAGGTCAGAATACTTATGAGGAAGTAATATTTCCTTATTGAAATCATTAAATCTCATTTCTTCATGCCTTACCTTTTCTGTAAATAATTCCTTCGATGATTCTAATAATGGTTGAATTGAAGCTTCTTCACCTGGATCAGAACCATTTCCTTTTTCCAAAGTAACAGTTCTATTGACACCTTCAATATTGAATATTTCACTGCTGCCATCTGTCCATTTAACCTTTACACCATTCACACTGTTAGCCTTTCCCAATCCAAAATGTGCTATTGGTTCTACACTAGATTGATATCCGCGAGAAAAAGTATAAGTAATAGATTGGAGACCAGCATCAGTTTGCAATGAAACTACAGCATTATCAGTCAGCTGATTATCTGACTTTAATTTTACTTTCAAGAAATTGTTACCAGAAGAAATATTTTCAAGAAGCGTTGCCGTTTGGGACAAGTTATTTATGACAATATCAAGATCACCATCATTATCAAAATCTGCATAAGCACCTCCATTTGAGAAAGTAGGTTGTAGATCAGACCATTCAGAAGTGATATCCTGAAAACGGCCATTTTGATTTTGAAAAATTCTGTTTTTCACCGGAGATGATTTGATTATTTCCATGAAATAATCAAATACTTTATCGTTCCAAACATCCCCATTTTGACTTTTAAATTCCGCTACTTTTCTTTTAAAATCATTATCCTTTGTATCTCTGAAATAGCCATTGGTAATGTAAAGATCTTTGAAACCATCATTATCAAAATCAGCAAGTAACGGCGCCCAACTCCATTCTGTCTGTCCTGTGCCCATGAAATTACTGACCTCACTAAACGCTCCATTGCCTCTTCCTATTTGCACAGTGTTAAACATATATGCTTTTGTCAGCCCTTTTTGATCGTATAAGAAATTAAATTTCCTGCTATCCATAGATGCCATCAATGTCTTATTCCTTACATGATCTTGAGGGGTCATATCTACAGCTACCATATCCATTAGTCCATCATTATTGAGATCAGCTGCATCGATCCCCATAGAATAGAACGAAGTGTGACCCATTTTATCCTTTGACACCTCTGTAAATGTGCCATTCCCATTGTTCATGAAATAATAATCAGGAATATCATAATCATTGGAAACATAAACATCTATAAATCCATCATTATTGAAATCAACAGTGGATAACCCGAGGGACACTGATTCTCTTGAAACTCCAGCTTTTTCAGTAACATCTACAAATTTATTGTCTTGGTTCTCATAAAGGGTACTTCTATATTTAGACCTTTCGTTATGACTTTTATTTGCATTTGAGAAAAACGCATTAATATCTCCATCAAAATCCATGTGATTGTTCACCCATAAATCTAAGTCACCATCATTGTCATAATCAAAAAATGATGAGTGCACACTTTTACTATTGCCGGCTATTCCATATTTTCGGGCTTTATCTGTAAAAGTAAGGTCTCCATTATTTATTAGAAATTGATTGGCTAGTCTTTCATCTGACTCTTCGATTCCAGAGCTACACACATAGATATCGAGAAATCCATCATTATTGATATCGACCATATTGGCACCAGTGGACCATTTCGCTATATTTGGTAATGCTGTTTGTGATATATCCTTGAATTTCAGATTTCCTTCATTGATAAACATTTTATTAGGCACGTCATTACCTGTAAAAAAGATATCCGCTAATCCATCATTATTGAGATCTCCAACTGCGACTCCACCTCCATTTAAAAAATAATCAAAAAACATAGAATTCCTAGAAGTAGACTCTTTGACTTCATTCGTAAAATTGAGATTGGAGCTTGCTACATCGACCGTTTTAAAAATCTTGTTTGATAAATCTGAGGATATCGAATCTGATTTTTTATTCTCGTCATTTGAACAAGAAAAAAATAATAAAATCAATGCTATAAAATATAAAAATGCTTTTTTATCTCTCACTCTAGGTTTGTTTATTAATCACTCTACAAAGTTAAATTGTTATGTGACTAAGTGAAAATTATAATTCATTATTTGATTCTAAAACCCAATAAAAATCAAAAGCAAGAAGAATGCAACTAACCCAATTACAAATAGTTGTACTTATAAAATCTTAATTCCTGTC
>OJIO01001414.1_pt1 | contig 10603 bp, 8 predicted proteins | sample 1595621 | NCBI WGS metagenome assembly OJIO01 (sample SAMN05416776, study PRJEB24817) | seawater metagenome | isolation source: Sea water | place: Canada:Atlantic | collected 2013-07
AGATTTCTGCCTGTCTCGTGGGCTCGGAGATGTGTATAAGAGACAGATATAAATACCATTCTGCAATGAAGAAACGTCAATAGTATTGATAGCCTGTGCAGAGCTTCTCAAAACTTCTGACCCCGTTATGGATTCGATTATGAAAGAATTAATTACATTCTTGCTTTCAATATTGAGTCGATCATGTACAGGGTTAGGATAAATGTAAATTTCGTTTGCAACTTCTTGTTCTTTGCTATCTCTAGTTTTAGCACTTGGCAATTCAAATGTACTCGTGTAGTTGTAGCCATGTAAGACCAATATGGATCTGGCCCATGATCTTGAAGTACCTTTCACCCCTTCTGCGTGGGTTATGACATTGGACACTTGACTGTTGGTCAATTGATCTAATGGAGTGCCGTTCACAATTGTATACAAATTGACTAACCTATTATAGTCAGCCACTTGATAACTATCCATGTAATACTTAGTAGGAATGTTATTCAGAATGTTAGTTGCACTAGTCCAATTATTCTGTCCAACATAATAATTGAATGCTGCATAATCTCCGACTATGCTATTAAGTTTCATCAGGTAGTTTATATAGCTGGCCTCATTCCAAACTGTTGGATAGAGTTGATAAGTCGCAATGATATCCGCTAGTACATCGTCATTCTGTTCCCACAGTCCAGTACCTATCTCTTCTGCGTATGGAGTAGATAGTGATCCATTGTTATTGTTTTCTAGATCTGTGATATCATTCTCTATATCCGTTTGTCTAGTAATCTTGGTGGGAAGATCAGTAGGTACATCATCATGCTGTACACCTGTACTTGGGTCTGATGGATCTGTAGGATTTAATCCAAATATTGTAGTAGTTTCAGTTCCGCAAGTATAGTTAGCTCTATCAAATTTTAGTACTCCTAGAACCTCATTAGGTTCATCGAATGGCTGCATACTATGGTAGTATTCTATGTTCGTACCTAATGTGTAATCATTGATGATATCATCGTTCGTTCCATTCAGCCATTTATTAGCTGCCGTGGCTAATTGTTCATTTTGATCAAGATGAAACTGTATTTGCCGTATCCCAAGTCTAAACTCATCTATAGACCATACCGCTTTATCACTGGACTGGAAATCATTGCAACTAAAATATAGCCCTCGCTTAAAATTCAAATTGAAAGTGCCCGTTGGGAACGTGGTAGAATTTTGATGATCTCCTACTATACCATTCGGACTATTGAAAAGGTTGTTCCTAATCTTATTGTTAATCGGTCCTAGATCATCTGCAAAAATATTGACAGCGGTTAACAAGCTAGCATTCTTAAACTCATTCTCTTGAATATCCGCACCAAACATTAATCCTTCTAGATAAATAGCTACTTGATTATTTATCTGACCATCTTGACCAGTACAAGAACTGATATTACCCGTCGATATTCCAGAATTATCAAATACATTTTTCCATATTGTAAAGTTACCTACGGAGTTAGAATATACACCTCTATAACATCCATTGAAGTTGCTGTTCCAAACAAAAAATGGCTTTTGTCCTGTTGCCGCATTGTTCTTAACACCATATCCTAGATTATTAAATGTACAACCCCAATGAACAGCAAAAATACTATTTTCAGCTTCTATGCCGATTCCATGGTCTTCGATACATGGACTGTTCGAGTTGCTAGTAAAGTCAGAAAACATAAATGTTGCCATTCCATTCCATCTATTTAGACGCACAAATGATTGAAAATCTGGATTGTGGTTATTGATGAAATTGGTTGATGTCACTAAGATGTATGACCAATTTTGTATGGGAGCTGCATCTATAGAAATATTACAATTGTCAAATGTCATGTTGTAAGTATAAACTGTGGCCCCCGATTGAGACTGAGATGGACCATATGTTCTGACCCCAATTGTTGCATTCTCGATCAATGCATTATTTTCTCCTGTAAATGAGGCTGCGTTGGAGAAAGATGGATCTCCATACAATTCGACACCATCCCATTTGTCATCTCCTATGGAAGTAAGAGTTCCTCGTAGATTTAGTCTACCGCCTTTTTCTACGATCAATCTACCACCTTCGCAGAATCTAAGTGTCATGCCGCTTTCTATTGTAAATGTCACATTTTCCTCTACTGTAAGGTCTCCAATTATATCCATAATAACTGGTGTGTTATTATTTGACCAAACAGTATTTGAAGATATCACGGGGTTCTCAGCAAATCCGCCTAGAGGGGTTAATCCTGTTTCAGTTAAATTAGATAAAGTAGAAATATTAGTCCTTATATTTTGCATGCAATCACTCATTCTCGCCAATTGGTCAGACGAGAGATAACTATTTATATCTATTGCACCTGTTTGAATAGTCATCAAATTATCATTGTCATCATTTAGATCAGGAACATCTAAAGTGCAAGTATTTGGTGTGGTGCCAACAAGTGCGTAGTCTACTGGAGGCGTATCTCCACAAAAATCACCTTGAGTAAAGTTTTCTGAAGGTCCATGACATCCCACCCAATTACTATTGCTAACAAATGAATCGGGTCCATTGGTATGGAAGACATTGAGCCAATGGGCAACCTCATGAGCAAGATATTCTAAGGGTTCATCATACTTAAATACTACACCATCTCGCTGACTTTCATTGGAGTTCTGATTTGCAGGGTTCATACAAGAAAAAGATGGTGGATCGGTCGAAGTTATTACTGAACATGGCGTGAAGGCATATCCCGCTGAAGCCCCATTATCAATATCCACCACAGTCCAGATATTAAGATACTGGTTAGATGGCCATCTAATTTGGCTTTTTAATTGGAAGTCTTCTATTGCACTAAAGGCACTTCCATAAGGCTCAGTGGTATAAACATCATTTATAGCTATTCCACAATAACCGTCAGGTGACATCCTTGCCAGTTCAAAATTAAATCGAGGAGTATATTGATCGTAGTAATCATCTAAATCACTAATCAAATCCATTATCTCTTGATTCGTCATCTGTCCTTGGCTTCCATTATGCATATTATGCACTACCACAGGTATTGTGTAGGTTTGAGCATACGAAATAGTTCCTATGAAACTAAAACATAGCATGCTTAAATAAAAATAATACTTTTTCATTTTTAAAAATTTAATTGTTAAAAAATAATTTCAAAAAGGGTGTTTTGAAAATTAAGTTTCAACTCTTAAAATCTAATTGGGTTATCTCTATCTCCTTTTACTTTCTTTTCGCAAACTTTGGCAATATTGCGCTTAGTTTACCTCCCAAGATAGTTGTTTTTGGTTACCGTTTTAGATCTTAATCGATGGTAACAAGTGTATATATTCACCCCACAATCCAACTTCCACATATATCTGTTATGCGATCCACCCGTCATAACTGACAATCAATTACTTAACTAAATGTCTATTGAATCTTATTTATCCGTGTTTAAACGGGTACTACTCGTATATATACGGATAATGCTGCAATTGATCTTTAATATTAACACTACATCAATCTAAATATAAAAATAAGTTTTAGCTCTAAGCATTTTTTTTGTTTCTTTCATTTAAGCATATTTTTTCAGTATCCCACCTACCCTTTAATCTTAGAATTCTCAAACAATATTTCCTGCTCACAATTTCCATTTTCAAAACATGTAACCATAATAGTAGGCCTCCCCAACTCTGTTGTTTCTACAAAAACAGCTTGAATTGAACTGAAGCCAATATCATCTCCAATTTCATATCCATTATTCACAAATCTTAAAATACTCATTGCCGCTTTTGATAAAGAAAAATTAGAATTTGGATTTGAATGCTCCTCAACAAATTTTTCATAGGATTGTCGTTTCATCTCTACCAAGAAAATAAAAAAAGCCATTTCTGCTTCTCTGTCTATCAACAATCCTTCAGTCCAACCTTCTGTCCAATCTTCCTTATCAATAGTTTCATCTCCAGCAGGTTGATAATATAATGTATCTGGATAAGGTACTTTAACGATTAGAGATCGTGCAATAGCTTTTCCATCTCTCAAGGAGTCAACTTTTTCTGAACTAATTATGTCATCGACAAAATATCCAGACTCTGTCAGATACTCTAAGTTTACTTCTTTCCGAATGTTTCTAATTCGTTGCCACGGGTATTCCTTTACGAATTCTCCAGTTTGTATAACTCTTATTTTATCTGTAATTGAAATTTTATCACCTTGTACAAATCTACCTTTATCAAGTTTGGTTGTTTTTATTTCGATTTGAGTGTTTCCTTCAAATAAACCTGTGAAACCAGTAAGCTTTATTATAATAGCTAGGACTACTAAGAGGATTAGTAGAATCAATATTTTTCCTAGGTGTTTCATCTTTATATCTTTGTGCTATAGCGCTCCTGTTATATAAAGCACTAATCGTTCAGCTTTCGCTATAATTGATTTTGACGCGTTATCAATCTAAATATAAAAATAAGTTTTAGGAGTAAGTATCATTTTGATAATATACTTATAATCAAGTTCATAATTCAACACTAATTGCATGTTTTCATAGCTCTTTTCAACTATATAAACTCAATCCTATCATCAGCCAAAAGTTTTTAAACCTTAGAAATCATTACTGACAAACCATCTGTCCACCACTTCTTAAGATGAGTTGTGCTCCGGCACCATTTAAAACAGCTCCCGGACTCTGGCTTAATACATAAATGCTTCCTGCATTATCAATGAGGCTATAATTTTCTAGAAAATTATTTACACGGATTGTCAACTCAGCACCTGTCTCTATTTGTATGTCTTGACAAACAAATGCACCTCCAGAAGGATTCTTACCTATGGAAAAGAGCCCTGAATTTAATTTTGGATAATTAGTCAGCCCTGATGGAATAAGTGTTTTGTTCCGAAGCCTAGGAACAGCCAAGACATTCCAATTTGTACTCGAGCTCCAGCCAGTTCCTGTTATACCAGTCCAGATGTTAGAATTTCAGATTCGAAATGATAACCGTCTCCAATATTTCCTGTGTAATAATTCGTATTTTCTAATACAGTCATCTCGTTGTAGCCGTCTAGGGTGTTGCCCTTATAATAGTTAGTAAGGTTGATGCTATTGACAAAAGTGTATCCGCTTTCATCTCCACCCTTATAATAATTCGTGGCATCAAGTATTTCATTCATTCAAAATCCATCACCAGAGCCGCCTGTGTAATCATTACTTGAATTATTCAATGAAACTAAATTGTATCCATCTGCAAATCCTCCGGTATATTGCCCAAAACAAATTATGGCGATAAAGGACAATAGTATTGTGCTGTATAATTTCATTATAGTACGATTAAAGTTTTAACACCTCTTCCTGAACTTTCTGGAGTTCGGATATCCGTTATAACTGTCTTATTTCTTGAAATTGGGTTAGCATTGAAATTTGTTCTTGCTTTATTGGAAGGTCCGAGCCAAGTTGTGTTTGTATGCTTACCTGTTATGGATAAAACGCCATCTCCATAATCATCTTCATCTAAGGTAAAATCGAAACCGAGCACTTCATTTAATACATGCAAATCCATTGCTCCATAAAAAGTCGCTGAAGCCATAGCTCTATTCGCAGAGGTGGGCGTAGCAGAAGCTCCACATCTCATGGAATTAGTATTAGAATGCAATCCTGGTAAAACATTTACATTGCTAAAGGTTTCATTTGCTTGTCCATTATTACTAATTGATCCAGGAGAATTAAGACTAGTATTTCCCCATGCGTATTCACCAGCAACAGGCATTTCCGTACCTCTACATAGTTTCTCAAATTATAAATCTGACATCACCCGCATAGCATACCAATCGATAAAGGCTGCAACATCACTTCGTGATAAATAATTGCATACAATATTATTGCCATCATTATTTTCGTTGGGAATATCATCATCATCAAGGTCGCAATAAAAAGTTATCCGACCGATTCCGATAGTTTGATCGCATTTTATAGGATTTCGATTGACAACACTGGAAGTCCCGCTCATAACATATCGATTAGTAACTGTGGATACTGATGTCCCTAGATCAGATTGTGTCCGTGTGTTTTGTTGGACTCTGGTCAGACAGTTTAGGAAGTCTATATATTGCTCTGTTGAGATTTTATATTTCATCGCCCAGAATGCTTCATATCCATTTGGGTAATCCGCGCTCATATCAGGTTGTACTATAGATCCCACTTGATCAAATTCTCCAAGGCCGCTTTCCCTTGTATAAGCACCTCCATTTGTGATTTCAAATGGAATTAGTGTATCGCCATTCATATAGTATCTTCCTTCTGATATCGCATCCCCAGCCTCAAATGTTTTAAAAGGCGCGTTAACCATCTCTGTTCCGAAAACTTTAAAGTCATGTTTGCTTCCAGTCAATGTTCCCAATGTAACCGTGACAGTTATATTCATTGTAGTATTGGTATGGGGAGAATTATCCCAGATCATAACACCTTTTTGATCAGTTGACATGAAATAATGTTCGCTACTGGTGGCAGCAACCACATCAGCATGGTGCCATTGATCCGACTCTGCTAGAGCATATTTTACAATGATCCAGGCACCATCATAAATTGTGCAAATACCGCCTACATCTTCTACCAAAAAACTATTTTCCCAGCTTAGGTCAAAACTTAATACAGAGGTAATTTCATTGCACGAAAGATTGGTAATGTCAAGCCCATTGGACCTGCTTATGTTGCTGCCCAATAACAAAGTAAAAAGGAGTATGAATTTTTGCATGATTATATTATTTTCATGCAATTTACGTTTGAAGGCTTTCACTTCTTGTCACCCATTCAGGTGATATTTAAGTATTCTGTTTGATTGTCAATTTCTACTTACCTACATAAACTTTCCCATTTTCCTCCATTTTCAATCTGTCACTATCGTAATCAAAAAAGCAGTATTTGCCTGCACCCAAATATTCTGAGTATTATGAATTTCTTCATTTGCAATTCGGTCATCAAGTACAGTATCTATAAGAGCTTTCTCACCCTTTATTTTGAGAGATAAGGTAGCTTTCATGTTAGATAGCTCATTGATATAGGATCCGAGCATGACTAGTTCACAGTCCTTACCTTTAGCCGCTAACAAGTATATTTTCCCACCATAAGGGAGCTGATAATCTATAACTTCATCAAAATCCAATTGGTTAAGATCAGCCATCTTTGACCAAAGCTTAAAAGCCATTGCTGTAGGCTTTAACTCTCCATTTCCATGAATCATCCCTACCCCAGCCTGTCCAAAATTATCTACATGTGTACTCGTAATTGTTGTTCCATCTTCAGTCAATATGATTGGAAATCCGACACCATTGGGTACAAACGGTCCGTCGTTACCTCTGTAATAGAATGCGTCTTTTAGATTGTCAAGTTTCTGGAGCGTAATCCATAGAGAAGTAGCTGTTGCAGCTCCTATTGCTAATAGCGAATTTGGTATTACTCTCCCATTTGGCAATGTAGTCTCTGTTCCAAAATTGATAGCATATTCCGAGATAACTTGCTCAGTATGAGAATATCCAATATCGTCTAAATAGGTTTGAATAATGGTATAATTTCTAATAAAATCATCTGGATTGTCTGAATATAAAGTCCAGCAAATAAAATCCATCTTGACATTATTTTTTTTGACATAGTCAAAGAATAAGTCCATCCACCTTTTATTACATGGATGTTGAACAGAATCAGCACCAGGATTCCAAAGGGCTGGCCCACCAATTTTAACTTTAGGATATAGGGTTTTGATCTCTTTTGAATAAATTGCAAATAGCTCAAAAAACTCGAGTGGAGTTCCATCCCATTCGTAATTGAGAAACTTGGTATTCAAGAAATCAGAGTCGCTACATGTCAGTGCATCAGGACAAAGTGGAACGGTATTAATTGTTTGTATGTTTGGCTCATTCCAGAATTCTACGTAACAATCTTCGTTGGGCTCTATGTTCCATTTTTTCCAAATGTGTTCAAGAAATTTGATAAATAATTCTGGTGCTACTTTCCTGCTTATCTCATTAAAATTGGGCCAATAATTAGTCGGGTTATCTGGATTCAATTGATACCCAATGAGTTTCATTTGCTCAAATGGAGCCCAAGATGCCATATTTCTCCAACCTTGACCGAGTTGCAACTGACAACTGAATCCTCCATCCACAACCTTTTGAAATTGCTTATCCGTCTCAGTCCAATAATAATTATTTTCATCTCTAGGATCAGGAATATTTAAAGGATCTGGGATAGGAAAGAATTGCGTCATATCTCCTGCTCCACAATTATCATGAAAACGAATAGACCGTACACCAATGTCCTGATATTGATCTATGACATCTACAAATCCTTTTGTAGGCCCTTCCACTTCTGGCCAAAAAGCACCTGGCCCTCCATTCACACATAAAAAGGCTTTATTTTTTTATTACTATCCATTCGTTTATTTTAATTTCTATTGAAACATATATTTATTATATCCCCTAAGATTCATCCTGATCGGCGTTATAGTCTTCTCAATTAATCAGCTTAAGGTTTCTTTCCTTTTTTAATCTGCCTCCATGTCAAATGACCATCTTCTTTCCACTTCAACATAGAATACATGTAATCTGAATAAACAGCTGTATCAGGATGTAGGCCTTCTTTAAAAAGATTTAAGGGAAGGTTTAGAATATTGCCAATCGTATCGGGCTCCATGAAGTATTGATCTTTATTGGGTCCTACTAACAATGTATTGGGTAATAATTGGTGATGACAACCGATACAACTTGATCCCTTTTGATCAAAAGATTCGAGCGTGGTGTTATAAAGCCTCTTAGGGTAATATACTTCTGTCTCTGGTTTGGTCCATTGCGTTGAGACCAATTCATAGTTGGCCCATACCGTATTTCCTAATGCTTGCTGATAGTACCTATTTAACGCCTTGGTAGGTATCGTAATAGAATCGTAACGTACTATCTGGCTAGCGTCATTTTTACTGTCAGTAAATGGATTAAACCATTTAGGGTGTACAAAAGTATCTTTACTAGCAACTATAATAGGATCATGATTTATATTTTCGTTAGCCTTTGGCGGCTGATTGTTTACTTTAGTCTTTCGATCTGCATAGTCGAAAAAATTATAATGTTTATCCTCTATGTCACCTCTTTCTGGACAGTTATCTATATGTTCAAAAGTAGACCAGATGAAACCTTGCTGATCTTCTGTTTTGTATGAGATGTGCATGCCTACTAGCCCAACCTGTACTAACGAACATTGAGGGACTATTGTAGTAGTATCAGCAAAATTAACATTGTTAAAAATCTGAGCGCCCCAAGCTGTATGGAATTTCGAAGGATCATCTCCTTCTCCCATGATTTTCCATGAAGTTTTGAGATGCATAGAACCATTGTCGTCTTTCAACTGATTGTATTTCTTTTTTTCGAAGGTGATCACATCTTTGTCAACTGTATAAACTCTCTTTTCTACAAAGTTTTTTTTAGCTTCATTGATACCTTTCCATAAAAACAGGTCAGCATCATTCACAAAGTCAAAAGTAGTTTCATTAAATACCACACTAGACCAGACGTATTTTCCGTTATGGTCGATCACTGGCACATGCGGTTTCGCTCCATTCGAAGCTTGTATAAATTCATCCAGCGGTATAATGGAAGCTAAATTAGTAATTCCTTCCTTTTCTGCCTGACTTATAAGGTTGGGACAATCTTTTGTCCACCTCGCTCTACGTTGCTTGTCCAAGGATTCATGATCGCCCCAATCTACCGGTCTATACTTGGTAGTTTCGTTCCTTAGGTTGAGCAGAAATAGATCGTAGTTGAAAGCATAATTTTCAAAAACGGGTCTGTCATCTGTATTATCTAAAATGTTTCCATTAAAGATTGGTTTTAGTCCATCTGCTGGCCAGCATAGAGCTATGAAAGATTCCCATTGTTCCTTATCGAATTGTGCTTGGATCTCAGCAATAGTTCCACTATAATCAATGTCATGGACTGGAAATTTAGGAGATAATGAAACATCGGTTTTTGAGGTACAACTGCTGAACACAGTAACGAGGAAGAATATGCCTATGAAAAAAGAGGCAAGTAACAATCTTGTTGGTAACATATTCATTTTGTTTTGGAAGTTGTTTCGTGCCTTAACTCCTTCTTCAAAAGCAGGAAAGAACACAAATGATTGTTTAATACATAACACAAAAAAGTTGATCTCTCCCAAAAAGATTATTATCATGTTTTAATTGATATAATCTAAAAACAATTAGTCCTAAAACACACCTTAATCTACTTATTGGGTTTTTGGGATTTCTCCTTTTAGATGATTTCAAACATAAAACAATCAATTGATAATTTCAAGAGTAGTTATACCCTATTTTTAATCATAAGTATTTATAATGAAAGTGATTTATTACAGCTCCGATTAATCGTTTTGAGCGATGAAAAAGCAAACACAGCTGAGCTGTTATTTGATTTATGAGTCTTAAAATTCGAGAGAGTTTTTAGCTAGCTAAATCAATTATTAAATATATTAGTTTTAATGGAAACCCTACCGAAAACATGATTTTTGTGCAGTGTTATCATTTGGCCTTCCAGCTTTGGAGAAGTTTATTTACTGACATCTAAATTTCTTCTAAAATGGATTTCCCTGTTGATTTATCTTTTGATGTCCATTGC
>OJIO01001416.1_pt1 | contig 10593 bp, 6 predicted proteins | sample 1595621 | NCBI WGS metagenome assembly OJIO01 (sample SAMN05416776, study PRJEB24817) | seawater metagenome | isolation source: Sea water | place: Canada:Atlantic | collected 2013-07
AGATTTCTGCCTGTCTCGTGGGCTCGGAGATGTGTATAAGAGACAGAATTTATACCGGATGTTTGGCGCAGGGTGCATATTATATAGAAAGTAAAGGAGAAGTGGCCATTATTGACCCCTTACGTGAGGTTGAGCCATATATAAAAAGGGCCAAAGCGGATAAAGCGACCATAAAATATATTTTTGAAACGCATTTTCACGCAGATTTTGTGAGTGGACACATTACCCTTTCCAAAGAAACAGGAGCCCCTATTGTGTATGGTCCCACGGCCAACCCTTCTTTTGACGCCATCATAGCTAAAGATGGTCAGGAATTTAAGCTTGGGGATATCACCATTAAGGCATTGCATACCCCTGGGCATACTATGGAAAGTACTACCTATCTATTAAGGGATGATAAGGGTAAGGATTATGCTATATTTTCTGGGGATACCTTGTTTTTGGGTGATGTAGGTAGGCCAGATTTGGCGCAGAAAGCAGCCAATATGACCCAAGAGGATTTGGCCGGGTTATTGTTCAATAGTCTAAGAACCAAAATTATGCCTTTGGCCGATGATGTTGTGGTTTATCCCGCACATGGTGCTGGTTCCGCCTGTGGCAAGAACATGATGAAGGAAACCGTGGATACCTTGGGCAATCAAAAGAAAATGAATTATGCCTTGCGTGCCAATATGACCAAGGAGGAATTTGTTAAGGAGGTTACAGAAGGACTAATGCCACCTCCAAAATATTTTCCGCTCAATGTAAAAATGAACAAAGAAGGATATGAGGATATAGCGGAAGTATTGGAAAGGGGTACTACCGCTTTGTCTCCCGATGCATTTGAAGAGGCAGCCAATGCCACGGACGCCGTAATTTTGGATGTAAGGCATCAGGACGAATTTGTAAAGGGATTTGTTCCGCGATCTATCTTTATAGGGTTGGATGGGAGTTTTGCCCCTTGGGTAGGTGCCCTAATTGCCGATACCAAGCAATCTATATTATTGGTGGCTCCGGAAGGGAGGGAGGAAGAAGCAATTATAAGATTGTCCAGAGTTGGCTTCGATGCAACAATTGGTTATTTAAAGGGAAGTTTCAAGGCCTGGAAGAACTCTGGAAAGGAATATGATACCATTACCTCCATTTCCGCCAAAGAATTGAAAGACACTTTGGATAATAATGAAGTTCCTGTTTTTGATGTTAGGAAGGAATCTGAATACCTTTCCGAGCATATGGAGAATGCGAACAACACCCCTTTGGATTTTTTAAATGACCATATGGCAGAATTTCCTAAGGAGGATACTTTTTACGTACATTGTGCAGGAGGATATAGGTCGGTTATAGCGGCATCCATTTTAAAAAGTAGGGGCATCCATAACCTAGTGGATATAGGAGGTGGCTTTGATCAAATGAAAAATTCGGGCTATAAGGTAACCGACTATGTTTGTCCTACAACGCTTTAAAAGTGATATTTATCATATTTTAAAATTCGGTTTGTGTATATTTTAGCCTACTAAATCTAAAATAAGCACCTATGATTTTACAATACTTGCCATTAGTAAATTGGAGCAACGGAATTATAATGATATCTGTTTTTGGCGCCGTTTGTGTTGGTCTGGTTACCGCCGTATTGATGTTGATGAACAGTGGTAAGAAAAAATAGGCCGGGAATTTCATTAATTTGAAATACCCGACCATGTTTCTTTAAATAGAAAGTGGAGAGAAGTGAATGGCCTTGTTAGGGTATTTTCTTAAATACCATGACAGGATCCGTTTGGTATCCATATTTTCTTTTTGGAGCTCTAAATAATTTTCCAGGGCGTCAATACTATTTATTTGCTCGTGCCGTGGTAAGAATCCATAGCCCTTGTATTTGTTGTTGGCCACCAATACAAAGGCTTCTTCCTTTGTGTGCCTACCCTTTTCCTTGATCACTAAATTTTGGTTTTTGTCCATTAATGCCTCAATAGCGTTTTGTACTTTGGCATTATATTCCATGGGCGATTCCGTTCCCCTGCATATTCCGCTGCAATTGGTAATACTATAATGGGAGCAACTGCTAATATTTTCCTGTAAATGACAGAATTTAGGACATAAACCGTAGTTTTTACATAATTCCTCCAAAAACAACCTGCAGTCCGTTATGGTATTAAAAGTAGATATGGGGCTGGGCGTCAATTTTAATTTGTTGTACGCCAGGTGTTGTATTCCGTTCCGATCTTCATAGGAAAAAATGGCATATTCTGTTGAGGTGCGTTTCTGACTTTGATTGTATAAAGGGAAATGTTGTTTAATGGCTGCCGATTCCATTAAAAGGGCAATAAGCTCGTTCCCGGATAATTCAAAATCAATGTCGTGTGTGGCCTTGCACATTAAAACTTCTTTGTTTGCCTTGTCATAAAAATGTCCAAGAACCCGTTTTTTTATGTCGATGGCCTTACCTACATATATTATTGCTCCCTTTGCGTCTTTAAAATAATAGACACCAGGTGAATTGGGCAGTCTTTCAAAAATTTCCTTGGGCAATTGTGGTGGTAAGGTAGCTTCCTGTGAGCGTGCATTGAGAAAGGATTTAAATACCTTTTCAGCACCATCTGTCCTTAAGAGTTTTTTAAACAGAATTACCGTGGCCTGGGCGTCCCCTTTCGCCCTGTGGCGATCCGTTAAGGGAATATTCAAAGAGCTGCATAATTTCCCCAAACTATAGGAATTTAGGCCAGGGATAAGTTTTCTGGACAATCGTACCGTACATAGTTTTTTGCGGGAAAAATTAATTCCGATATTCTGAAATTCATTTTTGATGACATTGTAGTCAAAGTTTACGCTATGGGCCACAAATACGGTGTCCTGCGTTATTTCCAATACCTTTGAAGCTATTTCTTCCCAAGTGGGGGCATTCCGCACCAAATCATTATCGATCCCCGTCAATCCAGTAATAAAGTAGGGAATTTCACATTCAGGGTTTACTAGGGAAGTATATTCATCAATAATTTCATAACCGTCGTATTTGAAAATGGAGATTTCAGTAATCTTATTTCCTTTAATCCCGTTTCCGGTTGTTTCTATATCAATGATGGTGTACATGTAATAAGGTGCTGGACGTAACAGAACCTTAAAGTTATAGGAAATTGATTAAAAAATGATCCCCAACGGGTTAAATTTATTCAAAGGAGTACTTAGTTCAAATCCTTGATTACCTCCGTTAAGGCTTTATAAATGATCGGCCCTGTTTCTGGTCCCAAGGAATTTTCTTCCCCATAGGTGTCGCTTTCATCATTGTACAGGTAGGGTTTTCCCGTATCCCATTCACTTTTTGGTATGATGTATCCAATTTCATCATTGGAAAGACCCAGGTAAAATTTGTACTTGTCAGGAATCAAATCCTGAAGAGGCGGTATCTCTATGGGCTGAATGTCAAACTCACGCCCTTCGGGAGCTTCTACGCCACCATATACAATTTCGGGATAAATTTCCCCAGGGATACTTAAAAATAGGGCAGGACCAATTCTAATGGCACCCACTTCTGTTCTGGATATGAAATATTCCGGCATGCCAATATTTATAAGACCAATACCACTGGCAATTTTAAAGGTAGTATTGTTCAATGGTGCAAATATGGTCTTCGCCCTCAATGAAATATTGGAACTGGTCAAGGTATCTCCTTTTTTCTTAAGGGCAGCCAAGGACATTAATGCAATTTGATCGCCAAGCGCCTTGGTTTTTTCAAAAGTGGGTTCAAAATATTCTTCTCCGGTAAAGGGATCTGGAATGCCCAAGGAGGGATGCGGTGCCATTAGTCCACCAATTGCCCCCGAAAAATAAATGGCTACCCCACCTAGTCCTTCTTCTACCTGTACCTCTCCATTGTACACGCCATTTTCCATGGCTTCCCGTATATAATGCGGAAAATCCGAACTGATCAATAAGTTTTGCGACCATAATGTTTCCGGGTGGTTGGCCCAATTGATAAGGGTTCCCATGGTGGTATCGTTTTCGGCATCCAAAACCTGCATTAAATGTATTCCCGTGGCCTTAACAATAGGTTTTCGGGTGTCTTTGATGAGTTTGCCATCTTCCCCGGAATGGTCTTCGGCAAAAACCAATTTAGCCGGGCGTAGATTATTGGCTGCCTCTGTAATGGCAGCAACGGTTTGGGATTTGACATATTCCATCATTTCTGGATTTACTCCGGAATTGAAGATATTTTCGCCCCAGATGCCCACAAGGTCATTGCTCTCGTGGGTATGGGTAGAGGATAATAAGGTGTAATCTATTCCCAGCTCTGCAGGTATTCGTTTTCTGATATCGATTACATCGCCATGTAAAAAACCGATGGCATCCATAGAAATCATGGCTATTCTTGTATTGCCATCATCGATAACCATTACCCTGGACCAAACATCGTCATGTACCCCTTGGGCAGGTTTTGCATTGCTCATCCCTGCTATCCAATAAGCATCAAATTTCCCATTGTTATTGTTGTCGTTATAGGTGTCGCCTTCGGCCTTGCTGTATTTGTTGTTTCCATTGGCATCGTTCCAAGTGTCCACAATGGTAGGGGTAATGGGTCTTTTTGCAAATCCCGCTTTTATGGGTTGCGGGGTTTTATTATCAATTTTAAGATCGATCGAATAATCAGGATGGCGGTCACGCCAGTTGTACATCACTACCGATGCCCCAACGATTATCAGTAGCAGTATACCTATCCCAAGAATTTTTAAGGCCTTTTTTAAAGTTTTCATTATTTATGTTTTATAGCTTGGTATGCGTTAATTCATTGGCCAATTTAAAATTGAGTTCCATGAGATAATCGCCCATACTTGGCCCGTACCATCCCATTAACCGAGCTTCATAGGTGTCATAATAATAGTACTTTTGTGGTACGATATAGCCCAGGTATTGACCGTTAAAACTGCTGAGAACGGAATTATATCCCTGAAGTTCCAAGGCATTTTTTAAATCCAGACCGTATTCCCCACTTAATTCATAAGGCAGGGCAAGCCAGATGAGGTTGTTTAATTTAAGGCCTTGTACCTGGATAGGGTTCATCTTGGGCATCAGTTTGCTGCCAAGATAGGGGGATAGCCGCAAGCGGTCCGATATGTATAGGAACTGCAGCTTTGGAATTTCTATTTCTGAAGATATCGCCGTTAAGTCCATATCTGCCTGATATTCCATTTTGTTCAGGGTGGATCGGGCCGAATCGGCAAGGGTTTCCCCAATGTATTTGGCTTTTTCGAATTTCTCGCCTATTCCTTTGTTGCTGTGGCTTCCTACCGTACCTGCAAAGAATAGTGCCAAGTCAATTCCATTTTCTTCCAAATGGCGTTGAAAGTATCCGGGATAATCCCCGGTATATTGTTCGTTATCGGTACCAATAACCGTGGCATGTGCGGAAAAAGCCCCAATAGTAGCCTTTTTGCCGTTTTCCTGAATAAAGGATAAAAGGTCCAATTTATCATTGAGTCGCCCGGATTCCCCTATAATCCTATTGCGCACCAAATTGGGAACCTTAACATAGCCTGAAGAAAATTGGGCCGGTTGTTTGTCTGCCAAGGCCTGTAAAATGAGGACAGAAAATTTCTGACCAAGCCATTCTACTACTTCAGGTTGATATTCCCCGCCAAAACTTTTGCCCACATAACCGGGCATACAATTGCCAATGCTTGAATGGGTATGGGTAGCCCCAAAAAAGAGCTGCTTTCGGGATATTTTTCCCTTTAGGTTGTCTGTAACCTTTTTAACAACATCTTCCGGGATTGCCACCAGATCGGCATTTATTAAAACAACAGTTTCATTATCTACTTCAATAGCAATTGCTTTGGCAAAAATGGAATCGTGAACACTGGTGGCAATTTTACCGTTGCCATAACCGGCCATTTTAATATTGTTGAATTCTCCTTTGGTGGGATCCGGAGTACCGCCTGTGATTTTTGGGGTGATATTTGTCCTTGCGAATCCAGCAAGTAGCGGGCCCTTGGCATCGGTTTTATTTTTTACGGCTTCTTCTATATTTTCAATAGTATTGCTATAATACTCCGTTTCAAAATATGGTGTAGTATCAATAGTGCTGGTCGCAAAAAAGAATAGAATAACCAAGAGTATTATCAATACTCCCAAAATTTTAAGCAATACCCGTAACCATTTTACCATTATTGTTTTTAATTAAGTTTTTGCGGATCCAAAACAATGTACTTCACTGTTTTTCTGTTCCATGTATATACAATATGTACTTTCCCATCAGGAGCCTGTATCATGGTAGGATAGGAATATTCTTCCCCTTCCTTATCCGTGTTTTCCCTTAAGGGTTCCAGGTCCAAAACACGTTTCCAATTTGTGCCGTCATTGGACAGGGCCAGGCTCAATGGCACTCGATCTCCCCAATTTTTCCCGGTAGGGTTGTATACCAACAATTGGCGCCCATCTTTTAGGCTTACGCCATCAATACCAGAATTGGGATTGGGTAGGGAAGTGGCCGTCATTTTACTCCAAGTAATGCCGTAATCCGAAGACCAATTTTGAGTAACTAGTTCGTTTTCAGTTCTGCTTAAAAGCTGTAATTTGCCATTTCCATAATTTAGTACCACGGGTTGAATGGCGCCAAATTCCTTTCCATCATTAAGGGGCTGGGTTTTGGACCATGTTTTTCCGTTATCAGAACTAAGTTCTAGATGTATTTTCCATCCGTCAGTATCGTCTTCCGTGCTTGACGGAGAGAGTATTTCACCACTGGCCAATTGTATGGGCTGATTTTTAATGGGCCCCAGAATACCTTCTGGTAGATGTATTGGCTTGGACCAAGTTTTTCCATCATCATTGGAAGTCATATATAATCCCCACCATTCGGTAGGACTTGGTCCTACCTTGTAAAATAAAATTAGTGGTTGGTCTTTGGGTTTAAATAATACTGGGTTCCAACATGGGTATCTACTGCCATCTTCCTGTACCCCGTTCACTACTTCTTTCGGGGTAGACCATGAACCGCCAGTCTTTCGTGATACCCAAATGCCAACATCATCATTTTTTTCTTCGGTACCACCAAACCAAGAGGCTATTACGGTCCCATTGCTTACTTCTACTGTGGAGGCATGGCATTCAGGGGTAAGTGCATCTTCCAATTCATAAATAAATTCTTGTTCCACAATGGCAGGATGGTCCAATGGAACCACTTCCGGTAATTTTTCCATTTTTCCTTTACACGATACTACTAACAAGGTACACAATAAAAATAAAAGTCTCATAATGTGGATTTAGATGATTGTTGATTAATTAAAAGGTGTGGCTCTTTTGCCATTATAAAAGTTAGTTGACCGCCATTGGCAATTTCTTCGTGCTTTATCCAAGTGCGGTCCAAGGGCTTGCTGTTCAGCAGTATTTTTTTTACATAGATGTTATTGGGATCGTAGTTTTCCGTACTAATGTTCAATTGATGTTCGCCCATTTGTAGAACAGCATTCTTAAATAATGGTGCGCCCAGTTGATAAATGTCCGTTCCGGCAATAGGATAAAACCCAAGGGAGCTAAAAACATACCAGGCCGACAAGGTGCCTGCGTCATCATTGCCGTCTATGCCCACATAGGAATTGTCGTATTTATTGTCCAGTATCCAACGAACCCATTTTTGGGTCAAGTCTGGCCGTTCCACAGCATTGAATAGGTAGGCAGCATGGATATCCGGTTCATTGCCATGCCAATAGTAGGAGCCTGGGGTCCAAGCAGCCATTTTTGGATCTGCTTTGGCAAAAAAGTTGTTTAGTTCGTTCACAAAATAATCCTTGTCCTTAAAAAGGGATACAAGGCCATCTGTATCATAGGGCACTGCCCATCGCCATTGCAGTGCACTCCCTTCGGTATAGTCCTTGGTATACTCATCGTCCCAATCCGTGTAGGTAAGCTGCAAGGGCTTAAATTTTTCCACAAATCGTCCATCCTTATGTCTGGGTTGAAAATATTGGGTATCTGGATTCCAAACATTTTTATAAAATTTGGAATGTCCTTCAAAAAGGGCTTGATCTTCAGGGCGATGTAATTCTTTGGCCAATAGGCTTATGGAATGGTCGGCCCAGGCATATTCCAAGGTCTTGCTAACGGCTTCATCCCCAAATTCTGTAGGGCAATAGCCATAGGTAAGGTATCCGTCTATCTCTTCCCGGCCAGCAGCGGAACTGTCTTTGGGTATGGACTCCAGGGCTACCCGCCTCATTTTTGTATAGGCAAGGTTCACGTCAAAATTGCGTATACCCTTCAGGTAAGATTCCGTAATGACCATATCCACAGGGGAACCCAGCATGGAGTTGCTATATCCGTATCCCGAGGGCCAGCGCGGCAGGCTTCCCCCGTGTTTTGACATTTCCACCAAGGAGACCAACATGTCCCTCTGCTCTTCCTTTGCTATTAGATTGAATAATGGATGCGCAGTGCGGAAAGTGTCCCATAAGGACAGATCCGTGTAGTAATTGAAATCGGTAGCCTGATGTGTTTTTTTGTCGAATCCCATGTATTCCCCATTAACATCATTAAAGATGGTCGGCATTTGAAAACTCCTATATAAAGCACTGTAAAAGACTTTTTTATCTTCCAAGGAGCCACCTTCGATTTTGATTAATGCTAGTTTGCTTTCCCATTTGTCCTTGGCCATTTGAAGAATTTCGGTAAAATTACCATGGCCAACCTCCGTCTCCAGGTTTAAACGGGCATTTTCAATGCTTATATGCGAAATACCAACATTGGCATTTATACTTTCTTGGGTAAATCCGAGATATATTTTTAGACTGTCACTTTTTTTGCTCAGGCCCTTTTTGTCCAATGATTGTCCATCCCAGATACCATAGTCGGAAAAGGAATGGTCAAATTTTGCCACGAAGTATACCTGAACCCCACCGAATCGACTTGCAAAGCTGCCAAATGTCCTAACCGAACCTTCAATTTCATTGTTCTCGGGAAGTATATGGACAAATCCTTCTTTAGCACGATGGTTTCCAGTGGTATTGGTAATATGGATAATTAAATTTTTGTTGCCTTCTTTTGGAAAGGTATATCGGTGAAGGCCGCTACGTTCCGTGGCTGTAAGTTCGGCAACAATGTCCTCTTTTTCCAATGCCACACGATAATAGCCCGGAAATGCGATTTCATCCTTATGGGAAAATTTATGGGCATAATCCAATTGGAAATCAATTTTATCACTGGGGGTAGATGTTGGTGTAAATAGAAAATGCCCTCCATCGGTTGCACCTGTACCGGCCAATCGGGTATGGCTAAAGCCTAATATTTTGTTGTCCCCATAGTAATACCCAGAAGTGCTAAAATCTTTGGTGTTATTGTAGAAAGACATGGTTTCAGGACTTAGGCGGACCATTCCAAAGGGAACTGTAGCGCCCGGAAAGTTAAATCCACATACCCAATACGGAAAGCCTCCGGTACCTATAAAGGTATTTACATATTTGCCTAATTCTCCCGGGCTTAAGCTTTCTGTTTGGTTTTTTGGAGTTGCCTTTACAATACTATTGTATTTATAGCTGGCTGTAAAAATAGCAAGAAGCACTAGGCCTATGATTATTCCAATGGCATAGGCTGTGATTTTCGCTATTCTTTTGAGCAACTTCATTGGGATTCCTAATTTTTTAGTTTAATGGGATGTATTTTTCAAAAAATCGGTCCATGTGATATTGGCAATAGGCATTGACTTTTACCGAGGCATCCATGGTATGTGGCCACCCTTTTAGTTTGTGATAATACGAAATGGCACCGGCCTTTTGTAGGGTAGCATGTAAAATGTCCGATTGTTCATAGGGAACCAACTCGTCCAAAGTGCCTTGGAATGTAAGGGTCGGGGGCACGTCTTTGGAGATTAGAAACAAGGGGGAGGCCTTTTTATACATTTCTGGAGCCTCTTCATAGGATTTACCTATCAGATATTGAACCGAGGATGCATTTATGGCCGTTTCATCGGTAAGGTTGGAGGGGCCATAAAAATTTACGAGGGCCTGTACATTGGCAGAAACCCCGTTTGCATCCATGTCATCAGCAGTGTTGGAATAGGCATTCAGCATGGCCAAATGGCCACCCGCAGAACCGCCGACCAAGGCAACTTTACTGGCATCTATATGATAATTGGCGGCATTTAGTTTAAGCCATCTCACTGCGTCTTCCACATCATGTAGCTGGGCAGGATATTTTGCGACATCCGTTAATCTGTATTGAATAGTAGCTGTAACATAGCCCTTTTGTGCAAAACTGGCTAGATACACCAAATAATCGTGCTTGTTTCCTTTTTTCCAAGCACCGCCATGGATGAAAATTATGAGAGGAGCATCTTTTTTTATATCCTTGGAATGGTAAATGTCCAATTTAAGTGGAATGGAGTCCACGGTTTTGTAGACGACATCTTTGTATTCCTTTATATCCTCAGGAACAGGGAAGTCTCTTTCAATTAATTTTAAAGCTCCAGTTGCATAGGCTATCTTTAAGGTGGTATTGTTGGAATATCCCTTTGGGGGTAAGGACACATCATATTGTTTGGCCTTACAGCCCAGCAATAAGGTTAGTGCAATTATGGGAATGAATATATTCTGTCTCTTATACACATCTCCGAGCCCACGAGACAGGCAGAAATCT
>OJIO01001419.1_pt1 | contig 10571 bp, 10 predicted proteins | sample 1595621 | NCBI WGS metagenome assembly OJIO01 (sample SAMN05416776, study PRJEB24817) | seawater metagenome | isolation source: Sea water | place: Canada:Atlantic | collected 2013-07
GGAGGGCCCTCCTCCATCTAATTTACAGCATTGATCTCCAAGTTTATTTGAGCTAGTCAATGATCTTGGTTTTCATTCAGGGCACACGCTGGATTGTAACGGTTCTGCTGTAAGATGAGGACATCCCGCAGGGTGGCTTACGTCTTCATCGCTTGTTACCCACTGTATCATGCTTTTCTCATTATAAATTTACCGAAATTATTTGTTGCATATGTGTATTTCCACCAGTTTTCTGATAGGTTCTGAGTTATCATTTGTCTTCTTAGTTTGTAGGTTTTGTGATGTTTCATGATGCCAAGGTAAGAGTTCATTATGGTTACAAATGCATCTACTTCTGATTTTGTTGGTATTTGGGATTTTGTGATTTCGTTTTGTTCTTTTATGGCTTCGTAAAAGTTGCCTTTTATCCTTGAACCAACATAGGTTCTATGAGGCTTGATGATTGCGACGAGATAGGCGACACCTTTGGTGTAGTGCTGTAAGTATATTTTGTGAGGATGCAATTGTAGATTTAATTCTGTAGACAGATAACTGTCTATCTTTTGGATCATCCATAAAAGGTAGTCTTTATCAGTATGTATGAGTATAAAATCATCAACATATCTACCGTAGTATTTGATATCTAAATCCCGTTTGACGAAGTGGTCAAACTCGTCCATAGATATTACCAAATAACTGAGAAGTAAGGTTTCCGATGGGCAATCCGCAATCCTTTTCAGCATGGAATAGACTCTTAGTAAAAGGCAAGTTCTTCCAGTCTGAATGCTTGCCTTTTAAGTTACAGTCTTGTGTCGGGTCATTGAATATGACTATGTGAATGAGATAGATGATAAGATTATATTCAAATGTTAGATTCCCTTTCTGTTTTTCCAATTCATCTATTACTTTCTTATAAAGTATTATGCTTATTCATAGCCATAAAGTAGCCTTTAATGTCAAGCTTCAGTATATAACAGTCTGTCGTATAATTTTTTGAGCATGATCTTATAAACTTCTTGATTCGATTGATACCAAAATGTGTACCCTTGCCTTTGCGACAAGAATAACTGTCATAAATAAATCCCTTTTCATATATCGGAGCGATATAGTTATATATCAAATGATGGACTACTCTATCTCTAAATTCAGCGGCGAATATCTCTCGTTGTACTGGCTTAAAATTGATAAAACAAATACTTTTCTGGATACGATAAGTTCGCGATTCTATATCATCATGTAGTGCCAATAGATTACTTTCGTAGTTCATCTCAAAGGCTAATGCATTTATGGTATTTCTCTTATTGTGACGAGCATCATAGTAGGCACGAAATAGATCTTCTAATAGATTTGATTTTATACCGGACTTGTTTATAACTCAGACTTTAATAATGTAACGAAAAAATCTGATAGACAGATTATAAAAATCGACTATCAGATCATCATGTATCAATTCCTGCACACAACGGACCGAGAAGCCGTTCGACTTACTGTTGTCGTTGCGGTTGACCTTAGGATTGTTGTAGTTCAGGTTTCGGTTCCAAGCATTGCCTCCAGACTCACTGGACGACCAGTAGTTGGCGTTGATGGACTGATTGTTGAACGAACCCGAGGTATTGCGGTTGCCCCCAGGGAGCGCCGCATAAATAATCACTTTACTACTCCTACCGTCATATCTCAGACCATAGAATATTGATACCCGAATGTTACCTGTCTGTAAGTATTACGCTCAGGCATTTACACTTTCGGAGGATTATCGAATTGATATTAAGCACTCCTAATTAGGTCGTGACCTATTAGCTCTGGCACATTTACTCTTTCTGGTATTTCATCCACCCTGCGAGTTGCTTTGATACCATTTCTATTTTTTCATTGAGTGAGATAAACCTCTTTAGGCTTATCTCTTTAATGTCTTTGAGCAAGCGGAGTAATAATCTGATCAATTCTATATGCTCCTGTGCAGTGGCTATATATTTTTTCTTCTCTTTTTGCCTGTTGGCTTTGTAAACACTGATAATGAGATCTAATGATGCATTCATCAGTCGCTCTCCTAGAGTAAACTTATACTCTCGCTAATCTTGGACCTAAGTACGGTAATGTCTTGAAACATATCATAGACCGCTTTATACACAGGTAGATTGTCATATAGTGCCATGTAGTCTTAGTTGTATATTATACAGAAACTGTTGTGCTTCCATCGGTGTCTTAGTCGCTAATGGATAAGCAATTATCTCAGATAATATTGCACTTTCATTTATTGATTTATCATCCTCTGCCTCACTCATCGCTTGGGTCTGAACTATACCAAGTTTCCAATCTTCATACCCATTTTATCTGTATCGCTAGCTATATGCACACTATTGCCTCGTTGCTCTATATTATATCCTTTGGCTCTGCATAGCTCGGCAATAGTATCCATATATGATATAGGGATACCCACATAGACTATATCCTGCTTAATGTTCTTGTAAAATTTACTTTTCGCATTATATGCTTTTATAGATGTCATATATATATGCCGACAACTCCTACGCTCGCCAAAACACACCCTCTTTATGAAGGATAATGCCTTCATAAGCCTGTTCTAATGATACTATTTCTAGAATTTTCATCTTTGCTTCATAGCCATTATTTTTAAATAAAAAATCGCCTGCTTCGCGGCTTACTCAAGGCTCATGCCGATAGCTGCCTTGCAGGACAGCCATCGGAAATAGTCAAATAACCAAATAGTCAATCCTGCACACAACGGACCGAGAAGCCGTTCGACTTACTGCTGTCGTAGCGGGAGACCTTAGGACTGCTGAAGAACAGGTCTCGGTCCCAAGCATCGCCTCCAGACTCACTGGACGACCAGTAGTGGGCGCGGATGGACTGATAGTAGAACGAACCCGAGGTACTGCGGAAGCCCCCAGGGAGCGCCGTAAAACCGCTACTTCCGAATGCCCCGTTTTGGTCTAGATTTCCATTTGTCCAAAGTGGTTCGTTACCAGCAAGCTGACTGCCTTGGTCTGTACCTCTAATGCCTGTAGCATCCGCTTGTGCTTGTGTCATGCCGAGATGCATCTCTAGGTTCTTCCATTCGTCATCAGTAGGTAAGTGGAAGCCTGTAGGACAGACGCCTTGTGTCCCCGCTGTAGTGACATACTGCATCATCTCATCCCACTGATATAAAGCTCCGTAGGTAGCACAATTGGCAGGGTCATCGTCGTAACAGTATTTTTCTAGTACACTATTATTAGTCATTGTTGTAGTTCCAGTTATCATAGTTCCTACATCAAGATTGGCTGCCATCCATGCTTGGGTTCCTATCGTTATCGTGGCTATTGGCGGAGCGGAGTAAGGAAGACCAATCATATTAGTCCATGCAGTACCATTGAACATTTGCATGTCTAAACAATCCGTACAGTAGACTATTAGCCCAGGTGTAGGGTTAACAATTGCATCTCTTTGAGTTGCTGTCATTCTTGGTGGTAGGAATCCTTTTTCAGTACTTTTTACTTCTAGCATAGCTGTAGAATCTGGAGTGCCCGTATTTCCCGAAATTAATACTTGTGCAGAGATAGTGTTAATATTAATACATATAAACATAAGGAGCAACGTACTTAAGTTATAGTTGAAAAGTTTGATTATTAGTTTTGAATTTTTCATTCTCTTAATATTTATAGATTTTCTCATTTGTGAATATTTTATTAAAATTAGCTTTTATTCTATTTGATCGAGTAGGTAAAGGGAATTTCACCCTAAACCTCTCACAGAACCGTACGTGATAGTCTCCCATCATACGGCTCTTCAGTTAATGTTCTAGCGGTTCGTTCCTCCAAATGTAGAAAACCACACTTGTTGACAATTTACTAAAAACTCTTAAGCTGCTAGCCCCTTCGCTCCACTTTCATTACAAAAGCTTCATCACTACTATGAGCTAGTCTGACTTCAAATAAATCATTGGTATTCTAGCTCAAAGGTGTTTTCCCTTCTTGCGTATTTTCCTTATCAGATTTATTTGATCTCCCCTGTTCCCCAAATTAGCCTAAATAGAAATCATGCCTCCTATATAACGCCTGCCGTATAACCAGTAATTCAGGTAACCGTTATACTCTTCCTGAGAATACCACATTATCGCAGTTTTGGCAGATTGTTCGTTTTCTCGATATTTCATCGAAGGTTCATTTGCATTCATCTTTTCTATTCACATCTGATCCCGCTGTAGCGGGACCTTTTCCTTAAACGCTCAATACCACAGAATCACTCCTCCAGCACCTTAAGGTGATTTGTAGACTCCGCCTGCACAGCGTCTACGGAGGGCCCTCCTCCATCTAATTTACAGCATTGATCTCCAAGTTTATTTGAGCTAATCAATGATCTTGGTTTTCATTCAGGGCACACAATGATCTATAACGATCGGCAACATGCAGAATGGGCAAAAACCTATATGTCATATAACTTTCTTGGACCAGTCTATTTAATTGTTAGTTTTAGATTCGACTCTATTTTCTCTATTCTTTTAGTATCAACATCATTTTCCTTTGCTAGAGAGGACCATGTTGTAAGTGATGACACAACTTCGTCAATAATATCATTTGGTTTTTTAATCCTATTCTCTACAGCAATTTTCACTAGGTCACTCCTATTTATTTCTTCTCTCTTTCCATTAATTGACATTTGATGTTTACTGGTGTTTCTTCCCTGTTCTGGATTGTAACTATACGTTATATCATATGCTGGCGATAAGCTCCATTCTTCACCTTCAGGCAATATGAAGGAAGTATTTTTAGTGTGATCATCTTGGTTTCTGCCAATGACGTTAAATGTCATTCTTCTAAACATTTGTTCAAGTTGATTATTTCCTAATTTCAATTTGCGCATAACTTGAAATAACTGTTCATAGGAATTGGACCCAATATTGTTGAAATCATAATGGGCAATTCCTGATAAGGTTTGCATATGAAATTTCTTTCCTGAGTTCCTGTCAAATCTTTTGGTCATAAAGTGACCTCTATTTGATTCATTTAGCAGCTTGCATTCTGACATTTCAATTCCACAGTTTTTTGCCATTAGGTAATACACATATTCGATCTTACCATATCCTTGTGGATCTCCAATTTCACTATCTTGAATTCCATCGAATTTAAGCAACCAATGATCATAGTCTTCATTTAGATTCAAATTCCCAGATACAATTCCTTGAGTCTTTTTATTTACTGCAATTACCGCCTTGGGTCTCATCCCTCCTGCTGAGGTACCTACTTTGATTATTTGCTCAAGAGCTTTGGTTTTATCATCTTTAAAGGAAGTGCTTAATGATTCCTTTTTCTCCATGATCTTTGATGCAATCGTTACCAACTCTTCAAGTTGAATTTCTTCGACTTCACCAGTTCTACTTACAAGTGACGGGATAAATTCTAATGCCCCCATTGCTCTACTTCCTACATAACAAAGTCGTTCAATTGGTGTAAAGTCATTTGGTGATCTTCCGTTTTGACTCAACCAAATATCTATCAATGAATTTCCAAAGGTATCAGGCAAAGAATCTGATAGTAGCCCTGGCAATTTTTTAAATGTAGTCGGATTCAAATTTGGAAACGAGTATATCCTCTTACCCATTTCTATTGCTTCAAGCGGCATCATTAATGGCGCAAGATCTATTCTTTCCCTAACAAACTCTTTACTGAATTCAAAGATTGCTACTTCTCTTTCGTTATCCCATATGGCCGCCCCAACATCTTTATCCCATATTTTAATACTTACTTCAGCCATTTTATTTCTTATTTTTCGTGGAAGCCCTTTTCTTTTTTGACTTATTTTTAAGTCTTATAATTTCTATTGGACTTACTTCCTGTTCTGGAATTAAACCATCTATATTTTCAAGTATCCTGAGACCTCTCATTATTTCTATTAATGACGATAGATTTACTCCCTTTCCTCGTTCTATTTTGCTTATTGAGACTCTACTCAAGCCTGTCTTTATAGCCAGTTCCTTTTGAGTTATATTATATTGTAACCTATGTTCTTTTAGTCTCTTGCCTACTATTTCTTCAATTCTATTATTTGTCAACGAATACCAATCCATATTGTATATATTTATTTACACTAACGCCATAAATAACACTTAATGATAACTATTATTTACATTATACCAAATATACAATATTAACAACACAATGTCAATAAATGTTTATAAAAAGTAGTATTAATGATAATAATGTATAGTATTATTTACATTATATGAATTGTTTTACTCCTATATATCTTCGTCTCAGTATCCAATTCAAGATATATCTGATCTGATTTACCACGCGGCTCTCTACTGGTGAGTGATGGAAGTTATTCCATTCCCCTACTGATTTAAGATTCCTAATTCCCCTTTACTATTCTTTCAAATACTTTTGTGCCTGAGTTTATGTCCTTTATCTCAAGTAGATAGGTTCCTTGAGGTAATGTTTGGATTTGAATTTTGGTCTGATTCCTTGTGCTAATAATTAGTTTTCCCTCTAAGTCATACAGATTAGCGGAATATTCAAGATTGCCTGATACATCAATGTTGATGATGTCAATTACTGGGTTCGGATAAATATTGATTGTTGACTTGTCTAACTCATAGGTAGATGAAACTAAGTCCATCCCATCACAATCCTCATCGATTCCATTATTGGGGATCTCCTCTGCGTCAGGATTAATATTCGAGTCATTATCATCACAATCATCCACAAGCAAAAATCCATCTTGGTCTAGGTCATCATCCAACGTTGCAGCGTTGCAATCATCATCAATGTTGTTGTAAGGTTCTTCTGTTTGGTCGGGATTTATGTTTGAGTTGGTATCATCACAATCATCTGCAAGTAAGAATCCATCTTGGTCTATGTCATCATCGAGCGTTTCAGGGTTGCAGTCATCATCTATGCCATTGTAAGGTTCTTCTGTTTGGTCAGGATTTATATTTGAGTTGGTATCATCACAATCATCTACAAGCAAGAAACCATCTTGGTCGAAGTCGTCATCAATGGTTTCAGGGTTACAATCATCATCTTCACCATTATATGAAACTTCAATTGCCATTGGATTTATATTTCCATTTTCATCATTGCAATCCTCAATACTCAGAAAACCATCTTGGTCAAGATCAAAATAAAATTCATTTCGAGTTGTATTGGTTATTATACTCGGATTATTATCGAAATATATATGCGCCTTATTTTCGATCACCGTTCCAGGCGAAAGGCCACTTTTGATATTTACACTATACTGCACATATCCCTGAGACAGGGTTGGATTGGTAAGACTATCAATCAAGAAGATATTAGGAAAATCAAACGTAACAAAGTTGGGATTAATCCGAGACACTTCTAAAATAGAGCTATGACTCGTTGATATCACCCGTAAAGACTGCGCATCTAAATATTCAGATAAAGTATCTTTTAAAACAACATTTATGGCTTCCGCATTGCCAGTATTTTGAAAACGCACAGTAAACACTAATGTACTGTCATCAAAATTTGTGTAACCGGATTCACTATAGGGTTGAATTTGCTTATCATTAGGATCAAACGAGCATCGAACTATCCCGTTAGCTCCAGTAACAGAAACAGGATCAGAACCAAATGCAGTTACATATATTTCCCCTGAAAAATTTAATTTTTCTCCTATGAAGGTTTCATCTGGAGTGGCGATGGTAAGGTTAATAATTTGCTTTTGAAAAGGCCGTGTCGTTAGAAAATCCCATTCCAACTTGTTACCAACTTGACTGGTTGGCATAGGATCAGAAGAAACAAACTCAGAAAGTGGATCTAAGAATAAAACAACAGTCCCTTCTCCTTCTCTTCCTCCTACAAGACTATATTGTAACTGAAGATCAACCTCACTGTTACATCGAAGGTTTGGCAACACAATGTCAATAATCGCGTCATTGGTTTTATTTTTAAAATCTAATAGAAAATCATAATCACAACATGGGGTCAGATCAGAGTCATATTGAAATTGATATGAATCTTGACCAGCTGTTACAACCCATAGAGATGTATCTACAAAACTAATACTGACCTCCTCCTCATCGTTGACGAAGTACTTATAAGAACCGTCCGCTTTAGAGTACTTAATCTGTTCTCTATTGTCATAGCTCACTTGAACCCCTTCTAATAATATATCGTCAATATCAATAATTCCATTTTCATTATAATCAAAAACCAATTCCCCGCTTACAAAATTACTGCAGCTGAGATCATCAGGGGAGTTGCATCCTGGTCCATTATTAAAAAGTGCTGTTTGGAATAACAGTTCATAAGCTTCGCAAACAATTGTAATATTGCATTCAGTTAAAAGAGGATTATTAATTATGAAAAATTCTAAATTATTTTCTGGTACTACATTTCTCAAACCATAAATATTAATCAATGCTGGATTCTCTGATATTTCGATGAATCCTAAATCAATTAGACTTTCGAGTCCATCAAAACTTGCTAAGTTTTCATTTTCACTAATTCGAATCATGCCCATGTCTGATATTGAATCTAAACCAGACAGGTCAACTAAGGCACTATTGTTCTTAATCAACAACTCTCCATCGTCTTCAATATTTATATACTCCAAATTTTCAAGAATAGGATTATCATATATTCCAATAGCATTAATAGCTTCTATATCATCCAGGCCTTTTAATTGAATCAAACTTGGATTGCCTTCTATTTTTAATACTGTGGCCGCTCTTATATTGGCACCTTCTAGATTGACCATGTTTTGATTTCCAGTTAATGTCAAATAATAAACACTGTCAATTGCCAACCCTTGTATATTAGATAAAATCTCATTTTCTCGGATGGTCAAATATTTAATAAATATCGTTTCTTTTAATCCACCTAGATTTTGCAATTGACTGTTTCTTGTGATTCTCATTGACTCTATAGAATCCAATAGTTGAAATCCAGAAAGGTCCGTAAGACTATTTTCGGTAACTAATAAAGTCCCAACTGATCTCAAATCACTTAGTCCAGATATACTTGTAAAAGGATTATTTGTCAAATTAAAAAAATCCACAGTACTTAGCTTGTTCAATCCATCCAAAGTCAAAAGACTGTTGTTGCTACTAATACTAATGTCAATTGCTGTTTCTAATTGATCTAGACCCTCTAAGGTGATTAAAGATGGATTTTCAGTAATTGTCAATTTATCAGTAGATTTTAATTTCCCTGCACCCATTAGATTAAGTAAATTGTCATTATACGATATCGAAAATGTTGTGCCAACATGGGTGAGACTTTCTAAACCTTCCAAACTTTCTAATCCATCATTTGATCCAATCTCTAACTGCCCCCCTATTGTCTCAATATTATGCAGACCATTAAGTGAGGTCAAGTTTGGACATCCAGTTATGTGAACACTCTTTTGAATTGATTTTATACTAGCCAATCCTTCTATGCTTTCGAGCACTACGTTATTCACTATTTTCAACCCAGAGCCTGGATAATTTGCATTTGCAATTCCATCTAGACTTGTAAGTTTAGCATTAACTACTATCTCAACATTTCCTAATATGGTATCAATTCCTCCAAGTCCATCCAGTGTGTTAATCGGGAGGAACTCAAGTTTTAGATCACATCCTATGTACTCTAAATTTTCTAAACCACTCAATGACATTAAATCCTCGTTTGTTTTTAGCCAAACATTATGATTCACCGTTGTGAGATTTTCTAAACCAGTCAAATTGGTCAGTCCCGTAGTAAATTTAATATCCAAATCTCCACTTATTTTTTCAATCTGAGTCAGCCCTTGCAGATTGGTAATTTCAGCATATGGTTGTGGTGATCCATTACATTTCCCAATACAGAGATCTCGTTTTAGTTCTGTACAGTTAGGATAGTTTGCCGAGAAGTTATCTACATCATCTTGTGTAAGTAACTCAATATCGACATTAGGGCAATCTTGGGAATACATCAATTGAGGAAATAAAAGTGGCAACCCACAAATGACAGTGAATTTTAGCCATTTCGAATAGTAGTTCATAGTAATAGATTTATCAAAGCGATTTATGCATCTTTCAAATATAAGATTCCTTTTAAATGTATTTCGCTGCTCATTCCTAATTAAGTAACTTTGGATTACTGAAAACCCTCTTCAATTTCACTACTTTTCCAATTTGGCTACTTCAATCGAAATGAATTTTGGTAAATAACTCGGCGTACAATTTTTAGCTACTATTTCATCCTTGTAAAGCCCCGTTTCTTCTCCTATAGAAATACATCTATTACGATACTCTTCTTCCCATTTTCCAATTTGACCAGCGGTATAATTCATTGCCCATTGAACTTCTGGTTGTTCATTGACCAAGTTCGCTTCTATTGAGGTTAATAGTTCTTCTGTATTTGGTTGATTGGTTTTTCCCATCCATCTTAATCTTGCCTGGTGGTACCAAAAAACCCTTCTTTGCAACACGGAAGGACTATTTTCCCATGATTCCATCAGAGCAATCGTCTTCTTGTCTTTGGAAAGCTGGTTCGCCATGAGCCAATCAATTATTTGGTTCCGATCATCAAGTTCATGGTTCTCTAAATCCTGAATCAGTTTGTCAATAACCTCTTGTGAGAGAAGTTTTTTGTCCATTATTAGGG
>OJIO01001423.1_pt1 | contig 10558 bp, 10 predicted proteins | sample 1595621 | NCBI WGS metagenome assembly OJIO01 (sample SAMN05416776, study PRJEB24817) | seawater metagenome | isolation source: Sea water | place: Canada:Atlantic | collected 2013-07
ATCCATAAGTTACTAAATGAAATTTCAGTTCCTTACTGTGTTGCTTCAAATGGTCCCACTGAAAAAATAAGATTAAATTTATCACTAACAAACCTCCTTGATAAATTTGAAAATAAAATATTTAGTGCATATGAAATTAAGCGCTGGAAGCCAGATCCAGAATTGTTTTTGAATGCTGCAAAAACAATGGGGTTTGCACCTAACGACTGTGTAGTAATCGAAGATAGTATTGCAGGTATAAAAGCCGCAAGAAAGGGAGGAATTGATGTGTTTGGATATGCAAACAGTCGTAATCAGGAAGCGTTTGTAAAGGAGGGAGCAAAAGTATTTTTTGAACTGGAGTCCTTGATTGGATTATTAAATAAGGAGTGAAGTAAGCACATGTTGAATTAAACAAACCCAAATACAACTTGCAATAAATTCAATACCATGAAAAAACTACCAAAACGGATTGCATTAATAGGTGCTGGAATCATGAGTGCTACATTAGGAATCCTTATTAAAAAATTAATCCCAGATGCAACTATAGACATCTATGAAAGACTCGACGAAATAAGTGCTGAAAGTTCTGATGCCTGGAACAACGCAGGCACAGGTCACTCTGCATTTTGCGAACTTAATTATACTCCAACTAATGAGGATGGATCAATTAATATTGATAAGGCAGTCAAAATTGGTGGACAATTCGAAGTATCGAAACAATTTTGGTCCTTCCTTGTAGAGTCTGATATGGCAGATACGAAGGTGCCGTTCATCAATGATATTGACCACATGAGTTTTGTATGGGGTGCTGATAATGTAGAATTTCTAAAAAAACGATACGCTGCACTCACTCAATATGCCATGTTTGAGGATATGATTTATTCTGAAGATCATGATCAAATTGCAAATTGGGTTCCTTTGATGATGAAAAATCGGGAGATCAATGAACCGCTAGCTGTCACTCGTATGGATATTGGTACAGATGTGAACTTTGGTGCAGTAACGAGAGATATGATTGGCTATCTAAAAAATACTGATGATGTAAACATCCACTTAGGTCATGAAATCCAAGATTTAACATATACTAAAGATGGAAAATGGTCTATTGATATTGAAAACTTAATTACTGACAAAGAATTCTCAACTGAGGCAGATTATGTATTTATTGGTGCAGGTGGAGGATCACTTTTATTATTAGAGAAATCTGATATTCCTGAAGGTCTTGGATATGGCGGATTTCCTGTCAGTGGTCAGTGGCTGAGATGTGATAATCCTGATGTGATAGCAAAACATGAAGCTAAAGTATATGGAAAAGCTTCTACTGGTTCTCCTCCGATGTCGGTTCCTCACTTGGATACTAGAATTATTAATGGTAAACAATGTCTTTTATTTGGACCTTATGCAGGATTTTCTACAAAGTTTCTAAAAAATGGTTCCTATTGGGATCTACCGTTATCAATTGAGATGCACAATGTGTGGCCTATGTTGTCTGCAGGTCTTCAGAATATTGACCTTACCAAATATCTTGTAGAACAAGTCTTTCAATCTATGGATGATCGCCTTGATTTTCTAAAACTATACTACCCTGAAGCAAATGATGATGATTGGAAATTAGAAATAGCTGGTCAAAGAGTGCAAATCATTAAAAAAGATGAGGAAGAAGGTGGTGTTCTGAAATTTGGAACCGAAGTAGTCACAAATGAAGATGGATCACTATCTGCATTATTAGGAGCCTCACCAGGTGCTTCTACTTCAGTGTCTATTATGATCGATGTGCTCAAGAAGTCATTTCCAGATCATATGGAGTCTGCAGATTGGAAAAACAAAATGAAAGAAATGATCCCTACCTATGGTGAGTCGCTTGTAGATAATGGAAAATTGCTGCATAAGACAAGACAACGGACAACTAGTATATTAAAATTAGAATCAATAAACTAATAACCATTATATTACGTATTGTTGACCAAGTAACATGTTAATAGAATGCGCAGAACCATTTCCATATTCATTTTATCACTTTTCTCAATTAGCTCTAGTTGGGCTCAATTGCAGTTCGAGATATGTGATAATGGTATAGATGATGATCTTGATGGCTTTATTGATCTCAATGATGAAAAATGTGATTGTGCAAATGAACTACCTTCTTCACTGATTCCAAATCCATCATTCGAAGAAAAGACTTGTTGTCCATCTGCTAATGCAATGTTGAACTGTGCAGTTGGCTGGGTACAAGCGTCAGCGCCAACGACTGATTATATAAATACTTGTGGAGGTTTTTTAGGTAATACAAACATCCCTGCAGTGGCACCACTACCATTGGCTGATGGAGAAGGCGCTGTTGGATTTAGAGATGGAGAAGGACATGTTAGTTCTAATTATAAAGAATATGTAGGAGCATGCCTTACAGAAACTATGAAAGCTGGTGTTGCATATAGGTTACAATTCTTTGTCGGTTTTAGAGATAATGTCCAAGGAAGTAAAAGTTTAGATATTGCTATTTTTGGAGGTACTTCGTGTTCTCAACTGCCATTTGGGGGTGGAAGCATATCTATTGGATGTCCAGCAAATACTTCAACTTATGATCAAATTGACATTCAATTTGTCAGTGGATCAAACGAATGGGTCTCAGTAGAATTCGAATTTACTCCTTCTGTTGATTACGAGGTGATTATTATAGGCCCAAGTTGCGAAGGAAATCCAAATTGGTTAGAAAGTCCATATTTCTATCTCGATGGTCTCACACTTGCAGAAACATCTGATTTTGGAATCCCTTTTGATAATATAGAAGGAAGTATTTGTAATGACGATTTAGTTATCTCAATTGAAGATATTCCGGGACAAACTTATCAATGGTATAAAGACGGTGTCGCTATTATTGGAGAAACTGGTAGTTCTATTTCGCTCATCAGTACACCAGATGCCGAAGGCACTTATTTGGTTGTTTTAAATGTACCTGATGGCTGTATTTCATCAAAAGTATATAATGTAAGAATACCCCCGTATTATGCTGATTATGGAACATCCATTTGCGAAGGTGAAACTTTTGCCATCGAGAATAGTGCCTGGGATCAAACTGGTACGTATGAAACTAAAATTTCAGCTGTAGACGGTTGCGATTCGATAATTACTTTGAACCTTGAAGTCATTCCTACCACATATTCTACACTAGAACAATCATTTTGTGAAGGAGACACATTCACATTCCTTGATGTAATTGCTGATTCAGAAGGATTCTATTCTTCAACTTTGATCAACACTCGTGGATGTGACAGCATCTTTTCATTCTTTTTAGAAGAGATTCCGATGACTGACGGTATTGAGATTTCTCCATTCTTTGATGTATTATTAGGTGACATTATAGATTTACAACCAGATTCATATGATCCTGAACTTATCATATTTTCTTGGATTGATGATGACGATATCATATTAAGTACAGAACCTATTCTAGAAGGTCTGCAACCAACGGCAGCTACTTCGTATACCATAACAGCTGAAGATCAATATGGGTGTAGCGTAATGCAAGAAGTAATGGTTCGGATTGATCGTTCATCTGTAAACATCTACACTCCAAACATTTTTTCTCCAGATGGCAATGGTGTGAATGACTATTTTAAATTTCAATCTGGGAATGCATTAGCCTCTGTAGAGCAATTTGTCATTTTTGATCGTTGGGGTAATCTTCTTTACAACCAAGAAAACATAACAGACTTTAATAATTTGTTAGGGTGGGATGGCCTATTCGAAGGCAAAGAGGCAGTACAAGGCGTTTATGGGTGGATGGTCAAAGCAACTTTCATTGATAATACTGTATCTGTGTACAATGGTGATTTGACTTTAGTGAGATTATAACAATTACTCCCAGATCTTTACAATTATTGGCATTAGCGGGGCTCTTTGTAAAGCGAATGCATTCATTAAACAAAATCTAAAAATCTAACAAGCATAAAAACTATTGCATCCTCAATTTTGTTTATCTTTCATATCCATTAACATAAAAAGTAAACAAGATATGTTATCAAAAAAAATGCAAGAAGCGCTCAATGAGCAGATAAGAATAGAAGCTGAATCATCTCAAGTATACCTTGCAATGGCTTCATGGGCTGAGAATCAACCCGGTATCGATAATGTGACGTCTTTTTTCTACAAACACAGTGATGAGGAACGGATGCATATGCTAAAATTGATTCATTTTGTAAATGAACGAGGAGGATTTGCTAGTGTTCCCGCATTACCTCAACCGCCTCTAACTTTCCCATCCATCAAGCATGCGTTTAAAGAACTACTAAAGCATGAAATATTTGTTTCTGAAAGCATCAACAAGGTTATAGATATAGCTCTAGAAGAAAAAGATTATGCTACTCATAACTTTCTACAATGGTATGTTGCCGAGCAAATAGAAGAAGAGGCACTTGCTAGAACAATGAATGATAAACTAGAGTTAATCGGCGATGATAAAGGTGGGATGTATCTATTTGATAGAGATATATTGGCTATTAGTTTAGCTGCGGAACAGAAAGCAGCATTATAAGCTTTCTATTTTTGAATACAACACACTTTGATTATCTTCGTTTTATTGCGAAGATCTAAGTATCAAATAATGTTGGAGTGTAAAAATAAATCTTAATGAACGTTCTCAAAAAATCAATCTTACTCATAATATTTCTCTCAGTAACCTCAACTGCATTTAGCCAATTCGGAGCAAGGGTAAAATATAATCTCAATACCTTTTCTGGCTTTGATAACTATATTGATGAGAATACGAATGGAAATAATGACAAGATATTTGCCTCCAATATAGGGGTAGGATTAGATTATTGGTTCAGGCTCAAAAAATATAGAATTGAATTTTTACCTGAAGTACATATGGGGTTAAAGTCGAGCACTAATTTCGAAAATAGTGGAACTAATACCAGTCTCTCCTATTTTGGCTTAAATTTCAATACGCAGATTTATTTATTTGATTTAGAAGGAGATTGTGATTGTCCTACTTTTTCAAAGCAAGGCCCATCGTTGAGTAAAGGTGTGTTTTTAAATGTTTCGCCAGGAGTATTATACAACACAAAAGAAATAGCCACCGAACTCGTAGATCCAACAATCAAAAGTAATCATCTTAACTTCAAGATAGGCATAGGCGTTGGGTATGATATTGGAATCAGTAATTTATTCACAATAACTCCAATGTTCAATTATAACCTCGCTCCAGGTCTATTATTTAATGACTTACAAAATATTGGTAATATACCTCCAACTCCACCTATTATCGAAAGTAGTTTGAACCAACTCCAGTTTCAGATTAGATTTGGATTTAGACCTGATTATGTAAAGAGTTATGGACGAAGAAGATAAAACTAGATATATACTAATCTTTCCAAGCAAATGTGCTTAAGATCCTATCTACATCTTTAGAAACAAAGTCTAAAATTATTTTAGTAGAATCAGGATTTACAGCAGAATTAAAATACAATGAAGCTCTAACAAAATGACTTGTAGTATCCGTAAGGAAAAAATTAATAGGCGAAGCTACAGGCCCTTCAAGGTTAAACATCAACCCTTTTACTCCATTCTTATTCTCAATGAGCGCTTCTTCTGTATATTCAGATTTTGCATTATGCTCTTCTACTATTTTGAAAGCATCCCTAACTAGTTTTTCTAATGTATTTTCACCCTCGATTTTTGTATAACTAAAATGAAGTGAAGTGTTCAGCTTTTCAATCTCTAGATCAAACCAGCAAGGATGTTTTGCTTTCTCTCCAAAGAAAGTAATCCCAGTCTTGATAGAAGCATATTCTGGTTTTTGAAAAGTAAAATGACAAGCTTCAAAATCAAATTCATTATAGCTCTTTACAGGAAATTCTACTCTAGGATACATTCTTGGCTTAGGAGTGAATACACCTTCCTCTTTACATGAATATAACAATGTGGTAACTAATATGAATATCAAAATTCTTTTCATCCTTTCATTCTTAGATTTATCTTTTCGATTCTTCTCTTTGAAACGGATACGATCTTGAATAAGATATCTCTATACTCAATTTCTGTTTCTATTTTTGGAATAGCCCCCGTCATTTCTATTATAAGACCGGCCAATGAGTCAGACTCTCCTTTCTCTTCGTCAAAATAATAACTATCTACTCCGATAATCCTACAAACATCATTCAACAAGGATTTTCCTTCAAAAATATAGTTTCCATCGCTGAGTATGACATATTCCACCTCTTCTTGCTCATCAAATTCATCTTTGATATCTCCTATCACTTCTTCCATTACATCTTCTAGAGTAACGATGCCAGAGCTACCACCATATTCATCTACTACTATTGCAATATGAGTTCGTTTTACTTGAAATTCTCTGAGCAAATCATCAATCTTCTTTGATTCTGGAACGTACAGTACAGATTTTCTTATAAGATCTACCCACTTGAATTCTTTCGATTCTCCATAAGATCCGATAAGGTCTTTTACATATAGAACACCTTCAATAGAATCAAAATCTTCGTTATAAACTGGTATTCGAGAGTAACCTGTTTCCTTTATCACATCCATTACCTCGTTGAATGGCGTAGTGATATCTATCGCAGTCACGTCTACTCTACTTTTCATTATCTGCTTGGTAGACACATCACCAAACTTTACAATTCCCTTGAGCATATCTGCTTCTTCTTCAGAACTTTCATCATCAGAACTTACAGTTAGATCTATAGCCGCATCAATATCTTCCTTACTTGTATTGGATTGATAGTTATCAGATCCAGTGATTCTTCCTTCTAGCTTGTTTGACCAATTCACAAGAATTCTACTCAGTGGTCCAAAAATAATATTGAGAAATGTAAGTGGTCCAGACATGATTCTGGAAAATTTCAGGTTGTTAAGGTTTGCATATAATTTAGGTGCAATCTCACCAAACAATACTAATATGGATGTAACTCCAATAACTGTCAATAAAAACATAAAAGCTCCAGCCAGCCAGTTAGCTTCTCCCAGCCATGCAAATCCGTGTTCATAAAACCATTCTCCTATTATGGTCAATTTCTCTGGACCTATGAGTTCCTTTATTAGAAAATCCGAAAAGACAACAATTGCAATATTTACAAGGTTATTGGCAATTAAGATTGTAGCAAGTAGTGTTCTTGGCTTCTCTTTGAGTCTAATAATCCTATTCGATGATGCTGATCCATCATCTTGCAAATCAATCATCTGAGAAGGAGAAAGAGAGAAAAATGCCACCTCACTTCCGGAAATAAGTGCCGAAGACAATATCAATAAAAATAGTATGACCAATGAAATTAGTATACCTGAGGTAGCAAGAAAAAACAGCGAACTAGCGCAAATAAATATGAGTTCCGAGGGGGGTTCTACGTCCAATTTTTTTTTTGTTTTAGTTAAAATATAATGGCAAGTTTTATACCGTAATATCTAGAAATCTTATTCCAAAATATTTAAAATGGTAAGTCATCTTCTGGCATGTCCGCCGCTGGTTTAGAGGCAGGTGTTGGCGCTTGGGGAGTCACTGGTGTTTGTGGTAGAGATGCGTCAGCTCCAGACACAGGTTTTGCACTTGCAGGTTCATTCATGGAATTAGGAAACCCTGAAGCTCCTTGACCTGATCCTTCTTTCTTTTCTAGAATCTGAAAATTATTAGCAACAACTTCTGTAGTTCTTCTTGTTTGACCTTGTTGATCCTGCCATTTTCTTGTAGTCAGTTTACCTTCGATATATACCATTTTACCTTTTGTAAGTAATCTTTCTGCCAATTCAGCAAGTTGTCTCCACATAATGATATCGTGCCATTCTGTGATTGTTTGATACTCCCCAGCTTTGTCCTTGTATCTTTCATTAGTCGCTATTGAGAATTTAGCCACAGCAGCACCATTTTCAAGATGACGAACTTCTGGATCTCCTCCAAGATTTCCGATAAGCATTACTTTATTAAGCATATATCTTTGTTTCTAATATGTGTTACAAATAGTTGGTAATTGATAAAAATGTAAATATATCAATCCCTGATTCCCATAAGAATTATACTACAAATGTCAATATTTTAAATGGATTTGCAAAACTTAGTTTTAATCATAAACAAGTATCCTCATTTATTTTCCAGCCACCAGCGACAAATATCATATTTAGTGGTCTCTATTAAGTTGGACTATTGTTTGCATAACAGTAGTTAGGATAATATATTACTAGTCAAAATTAACCATAAAATAAATACACAGTGTTAGAGAAAAACATACATATTACCAGAATTATTAAAGTTACATCCATATTTCTTTTGTTGACTTTAATAAACTGCCAGTCAGGCATTTCACAACGATTCAATTCACTAGTCGGTGCAAAAATAGGATACAAAACGGCTGCTTTTTCTATCAAAATAGCCCTTGATGAAAACAACTACTTGGAAGGTACAATTGGTCTTTTGACTCCTCAGCCGGATTACACTTTTGGTCCAGGAGTTGCTTACCATCGACATATATCATTGAATGAAAGTAAAGATTTTCAATTTTATTATGGTCTAGGTGTAAAAGGGGCAATAGGTGATGAAACTGCCATGGGTCTTGGTGTAGATGCTGGACTTATATATATATACAAAAATATAAGTCTTGGTTTAGATATAAATCCCACCTATTTTTTTGATGATGTTCTTGAATTCAGGCCACTTTATGGTATAAATCTAAGATGGGTCAATGATTAAAATCAATTATAATCTTCATTTATAAAATTGTAAATCATAATTCGTATTTCGTAATTGTCTAACCTATCTTTGCCGACAAGTAAAATTGAGATATTTTGACATTTGAAGCGATTATTAAAGATCTTAAATCACAAAAGTACAGCCCTATTTATCTGTTGCATGGTGATGAGCCTTATTATATAGATAAAATCTCAAACTATATAGAAAAAAACGTACTCAACCCTGGTGAGCAATCCTTTAACCAAGCGATATTATACGGAAAGGATACTGAATTCAAAACTGTAGTCGATGAAGCCCGTCAATATCCTATGATGGCGAGCTACAGAGTTGTTGTAATCAAAGAGGCTCAAGATATGAGATCTCTTAAAAACTTAGCCCTTTACGCTGAAAACCCTTCTCCCCAATCTATTTTAGTCATAAATCATAAGTATAAGAAATTTGATTCTAGAACAAAATTAGCCAAGGCTATTAAAGCAAATGGTGTCTTATTTGAGTCTAAAAAATTATATGATAACAAAGTGCCAGCCTGGATTAGTAATTACCTTTCTGATAAAGGTGTAAACATAGCACCTGATGCTTCTATGATGGCTGCAGAGTTCTTGGGTACGGAACTAAATAAGATAGCCAATGAAATGGATAAAGTCATTGTCAATTTAGAAGGCCAAAAATCAATCTCTGCTGACATGATCAAAGAGATGGTAGGTATAAGTAAAGACTACAATGTCTTCGAATTGCAAAAAGCAATCGGTACTATGGATACAGAAAAGGTATTCAGGATAGTCAATTACTTTGCTGCAAATGAAAAGGCAAATCCATTAGTTATGGTACTCTCCAATCTTTATGGATATTTTTTCAAGGTTTATACTGCAGCTTATCATGGCAAAAAAAGTGACAATGAATTGAAAACATTGTTAGGATTACCTACTCCATATTTCGTTAAAGACTATCGAACAGCCGCTAAAAATTTTCACGGCCAAAAACTAATCAACATATTCGATGCACTTAAAGAAGCAGATTTAAAATCAAAAGGAGTTGGTGCTAGAAATATGAGTTCCCGTGAAGTATTAAGAGATCTGATGATTCAGGTCTTTTATGGATAGTTTGAATGCCTATCAAGATTCCAAAATTGCTTACCTAGGAGATTTTGGAAATCAAACTTTCCTTCCTTTTCCGAATACTGAACCAGTAAATGCAGCAATAGCGGTTAGAAAGGTATCTATCATTAGGAATATAACAGGAAAATCATAAGTGAAATTTATCACTAATACTATTGAAAAAATAATACTTCCAGTTATAATACCATTCGTAAACCTACTTTGTTTTGAAATAAGAGAAGTTATCAATGTTCCGAATAATGCTCCTAAAACATGAGAGGCTATGATCATAATAAAAGCTGCATCAGGCAACCCATTAAAATACATATTCATATCCGTAGAGTCCTTCCAAGTAAGTTGATCTGGAAATGGATAGTATGATAAAATAACTACTCTGAGAACCATTATAATCAACATCCCAACACCTAAACCTGCCAAAATTGACAATATTTTTCTTCCCACGTTTCTTTTAAGATTGATTGCAGGTGCAAAGAAACATGTTATTCTCTAAAGGAATCCTATTTGATATAGATAATTATTTTGCCTATATATAACATACTGATAAATTATATATTAACGATTTTATTTGGTCCAACAACTATGCCTTTATAATAGAGATTCCTTTCAAACTGAGGAATCTACATTGTGAAATGTAAAAATAGTCATGAAGCTAATTCTGGATGCTGATATTAGCAAATTGCAATTAATACCATTTACGTTTGAAATTGTCGGTTCTTATTTAGTTTTTTCTTTGCGATCCTTCGTTAAAAATACTCACGATTATTACTCA
>OJIO01001425.1_pt1 | contig 10543 bp, 2 predicted proteins | sample 1595621 | NCBI WGS metagenome assembly OJIO01 (sample SAMN05416776, study PRJEB24817) | seawater metagenome | isolation source: Sea water | place: Canada:Atlantic | collected 2013-07
CGAGATTTCTGCCTGTCTCGTGGGCTCGGAGATGTGTATAAGAGACAGGTATCTGGATATACCGTAAAATCTTCGAGTCCAAAATTGTTAAAATAGTAATTTTCTGATGGATCTCTAGACTGGTTAATTTCAACTTGCAATTGGTGTGCACCAATCAAATTTCTTGTGTCATAACTAAAACTTACTTCTTCTGTTGCCTTCGATTTTATTTCTGGCAAATCATCTTCTATTACATTAACATTATTCTCACTATCAACAATGGAGTATTTAATCTTTGTTGGATTTACAGTTGAACTTGAAAAGTTGTCAACATTAAATTTTAAAGTAATCTGGTCACCTTGTTGCAGAGAATCAGCATGAAATGAAAAATCTTGTGCAGTATTTAGAGTTAAATCTCCAATGCCTTCATAATAAACCCTCCACTTGTCTAATTGAACTGGGCTTACATCATCTACATCTTTTGTATAATATTGTAATTTTAAATAAGGATAAATCGAAGCATCTATATTGGAGATATCAAAGTTTTGATTCTTAATCGAATCAATAAGCAAGACACCATTATCTCTTCTAGAATCATATCCATGCACTCTAATAAAAGTAGTGTCATTTGGCATAATGCTTGATTGCTTAGGTTCCCAAACAATATTTGACCAACTGCGTGCAGGTCCTACAAAATCTGACATTATGCTTCCTTCGAACCAAAACCCTGGTAGATCTTCCATAACATCTACAGATGCATTGATATCTTCCGCTATTCCTTCAGAGAGTGCGGAGATTCCTTTTTTATATATGAACCCATAAGGAAGGGCAATTCCTTCCGCTTGCATTCTTCTAATTTCAATTGCACCTTCCGCTTCTAAAACATTAAATATATTCTTTCCATTATTAATTATAGAATCTTGAGCCCATTCTTCAACTTTAAAATTTGTGTTGATATCTTTATAAATATTGTAAACAGTTACAAATTGCCTATCAGGGATTACATTTTCTAGAAAATTGACTAAATCGATTCTACCTTGCTGTTCATCCATTTTAAAATAGAAAGTTCTAATTGGTTTATTTTTAAGATTTATACTTCCAAATTCTCCGCCAATAGGATTCATGAGAAATTTCCCTACTGTGTCTATTACTGCAACTCCTATTGATGGTGCAGTGTTTCTATCCATCATTGAAGATTTAAATCCATTATCGATGATATATTGTGCAGGAAGTTCAGACTCCCATACCTTATTAGCAATCAAAATCTGTTTGAGGTTCGTAACAAAAGAAAATTTCCTGTTGGGGTTCAGATTCATATTTTCATAATCATTCTTCTGATATTGATAGAAGTGTGATTGGTTCCAACCTTCTGGAGCACCAGTATCGTAAACGAACGAACTTTCACTCCATATATTACCAAGACCAGTGGATAGACTGTCTGGACTCACTCTCCAATAATAAACCGTTTTTTCATCTAATGAAAAATCCAAATTCCACTGGATTGTACCCATTGCATCAGTAAATATTTTTTGTTTGAAATTTGGAGAGTCAAATTGAGATATTGTGTCTATCTGCATCACAAAATTCTGCGGTGCACCTAATGCGTTATAAGTCGATGATATCAAAGAAATATCATTACCATTTACAATATCATATTCTCTTGGATAGATTGGAACGGCACTATTGTTTAAAACATAGAATTCGAATCCTTCTATTCCATTTGGAGAAACTAATACATTATTAAGTTCAGCATCAGGAGATGGAAATTCATTTATTTCATTGAGTGCATCCACTGTTATTTTTATTATGTTTTTACCAACCAATTCGTTTGATACTATCGGCATTCTAACGCAATAGTTTTCAGTATTCATTGGTGTAATCATTCTAATTATAGTGTCTGTCGAGATTTCTCCCTTGGGATCAAAATGTTCAATTTTTAGACTAAAACTGTCTCTAACAGAAGACCCCACATTTACTACATCAAAGCAAAGCTCAAAATCATCTTCATATGTATCCACAAATTTTGGATCTGTAACTACAGTTGTAGCATCAGGAATATAATCTGGAGAACTGAAATTTGGAAGCTTTAAAGATGGATCTCCATGAAAAGTCAATTGTTGGTAAAATGTGACATAACCGAAATCTGTAAAACCTTTGAATTCATCAATAACTTTAACTACAGCTTCACCTACAGATTTGCCATATAAAGGCCCTCCTAGTTCTGAATAAAGTTGAGTACCAAATCTTTTTTGAACTGTTACATAAGCTGTTCCAGATGCAGCTAAAAAAGCTATAGCCCCTCTGTCTTTGCTTAGGACAAAGCTTTCTGAAATCCCACCATCAAGAGTATGAATATTACCAGAATAACATCCAAGAGACATCAAAAGAAAGTATTTATCTTTATTGTTATAATTTTCTACGTTATCAAGATTAAAATCAAAAGCATTTGAACTGGCATGTCCAAAAAACGTAATCAATGAAACACCATTATTGATATTCTCAAAGATTAAATCATCAGTGGCAAATTCTATTGCATCCGTAGATTCTTTTCTAAACGTACTTACATTGGCACCATACTTATTATTTTCTAAGGTGTCACGCATTTCTTCTAGAAAGATAAATAAATTCTCACCCAAGGTTGAACCTCCCCCACTCAAATGCAACACCTCCTTCTGCCAGCTTCTATCTTTTATCGTCGAGGGATTATTGACATTTTGCTCATGGTCTCTAACCTTATCAAGATAATTTCTGACATCGTATGAAGTACCTGCGGCCAATCTTCCTATTGGGAAAATCGGAACTGGTGAATCCTTTGTTGTCATTAGAATATTATCAGAACCAGGATTACCCCATGTCGGAACTTGAAAATTGGTCGCTTCCTGAATACTAGAGTCTTTTCTTATATTTGGATATTCAATCCCTTTACCAATGATGAATAAAAACTTAGGATCATCATAATTCTTCGCTGTCCAGTGTACATAGTTTTTCAAAGAAATAAAGTGACGATCTACTCCATATGCGAACTGATCATATAACTGCTCAACATCGACCAAACTAGTCACCAATCCTCCGCCAGTCATGCTAGATCTGTAGTCAGCATATTCTTGAACCCAGTCGATATTATCTTGATTTCTTAACCCTTCACTACTTATCATAAGAAATTCGGCATCGGTTCTATCTGCATAAGAGATAAATTCTCTGCGTTTGATTCCCTTAGCACTAAATAGTCCACTAGACGGATCGCATAAATGCAATGTATTGGCTTCACTAGAAGGATCAACAAGAATTCCTATTTTACCATCTCCTAATAGCTCTGGTAATATCCTAGTGGCATTTTGCATATCATAAATAATAGGCAACTCTGAACCATTGTATCCATCTAACTCAATGTATCTTTTTGATACTGATGGAGAAAGGGAAATCGTATGCATGTCTGCACCACCCATATGAAATTCTCTAGGATAGGTAACAGAAACTTCTGAAATGGTATTTTTATCAGAAATTGTATTATTTGACATAATAGTTCCAGCGACAGTTACATCGACTTTATCATTGCCAATTAAATCACTAGAAACAGGTAAATTCAAAATCTGAACAGTATCTCTGATAGAAGAGATTTGCCCCATATCTTCACCGTTGATCGTAATGTCTGTTCTGTGAGACACATTATTTCCTCCGAATCTAATGTATACTTGGCCTTCTACATTGGAAGAAGATTTATAATTAATTGGTACGGATAATGTATTGGTTGCTCTTAACCCAGTTCCATAACCTTCACTTGACACAAAATTAGAATATCGAACTTGATCTCCTAATGTAGGTTTATAATGGACCAAATTTGAAATTACTTCCTCCTTGTGCATATAAAATTGCTCAGGTGTAATTGTATTTCCATTTAAATTTACTTCAGATTGTTCAAAAACCAATGAGTTAGTTTCATTTGTCCATGTTATAAAATAAGCAGCATCATCAGACACAAAACTGTAGTTTCTATTAAGGATGTGATCTTCATTATCATATAAAAACCTATCCAATTGAATCTTATTCTTCTCGGCAAAAAATTCAATGTAGCTATCATTTGGACCTATGAAAAACCCTACTTCCTTTCCGTAATTCCACATATGGAGTTTATCAAAAGAAATAGTATTGACAGAAATTCCATTATCCGCTAGTTCCTGACGAGTGATTCGATAAATACCATCAGTGTCGACAATAATTTTGGCATATGACTTTTCGTAATCGATCCATTCATTACCATATAATGTTTCTCCATTCACTTCCATCTGAGCAGAAAGATCAATTGAGAAAATGGTAATAATAACCAGTAGTAGGTACCGCATGATGTAGTAGTTTTTCAGTTTTACGCTTTTGTTTTGCACTTAACTTAAAATCAAAAATTATTGTTTTCCTAATAATTCTTAAAAATAAGCAAATCTCAGTCTAATTGTTGGAGTAAAATGCTAGAAAGTGACAAATAGGTCGCGCATTTGTTGTTTATAACGGTCTTTTTTATCCTATAGTGCGTTAAGATCGAAATTTAATGAAGCCTAGTCGACCAGAAGCAAGTCAGCAAATCGATTTCTAAACAATATCACCTACAGATAGGTGAGGGAATACAATATAAAAAGCCCCTATCGATTTCTCGATAGAGGCTACATATCATTTTAAAACCTATCAGTTGTTTATAGAGATATCATCTTCTTGGTTGCAACTGTACCATTGTATTCAAGTTGGTAATACATAATGCCCTTTGCATTCATATTTGTATTATCAAGTGTTATTTCATTCATTCCTTTAGTGTATTCACCTCTAGTATTGTAGATCACTTTTCCTGTGATATCAAATACATTCAAAGTTACATTACCCGTTTCTGGTAAGTTAAAAGGAATCGTTGTAAATCCATCGAATGGGTTAGGTGTGTTTTGGAACAATTCAAATTGTACTTCTACATTTGTATATTCTCCTCTTACATTGATTTCCACTCCGTCAATCTCTAGTGAAGATGTGTAAGCTTCAGCATTAGTGATTGTTGATGTGATATCGATTGCATCACTTAACTCATTATTCGTATTTGCTCTCATTACTACAGTGAATAAAACTTCATCTTCATCAGCTGAAATTTCAGTAGCTGTATTCCATGAGATAGTCATAGCCTCTTCTTTTTCAAATGTTGCTACATTATCATTCGTAATACTAATTGCTCCAGCATTCACATTTACAAGCTCCATTCCTGCTACTTCCATAGTGAATTGGAATCCTACCATATCAATGAAGTTCTCTGCAGTTACAGGGATAGATACTAGATCTCCCGCTTTGTACGATACATTATCAACATTTAGAGACAGTGTATTATTACTTCTAGTTGAAGAAGAGTTTCCCTCTGCGAAGTTATCAACAGATGCACTGTTATTTACATCTCCAATCTTAACTCCTACAAAGTTCTGCCCACTTACGTTCTCGTTGTTATAGTTTAATACCATAATCTCCTCATCGAATGGGAATGGATCAGTGATGTCATTGAAAGTTTGACTTCCATCTACAAATCTCCAAGACTGGTTATTTGAGAATTCTGTTTTGATACCTAAGATCAACTTTCTCATTTCTAGAAGGTCAGCTGATGTCAGATTTTCGCTTCCGTTGACATCTCCAGCAATTACTTTGTACGGAGAATCAAGTTCCTGTAGTCCTAAGATGTGTCTCTGTACTAATACAAGGTCAAGAGTTGATACACCATTTGAGTGGTTAGTATTCTTCTCCGCTTTGAGCTCATAGTTTGTTTCGATTTCAGGATTCACGAAGTTGTATCCTCCTCCAAATGGAGTCATATAGAACTCTGAAGAGTAGTTAGACATATTTGTCTTAGTTACTTTCACTTCGTTAATCATTTCATCATCAGTACTTGCTACTAAACCAGAGATCTTATTTCCTGTACATCCTCCATTATCTTGGATATTGATTGTTGTTGTACAGAAATCTTGATTACCAGATGCATCAGTTACCCATATTTCAACCTCATTCATACCTAACTGATCACAGTTAAAGAATTCTTGAGTATGATTTACATTGCTAGAGAATGAGATTAAAACATCTCCAGGACAGTTATCATAACTTCCTAAATCGAAGTCTGATGCCCAAATGTCAATCATACCTGATGAAGGCATGATTACGGTTGTAATCTCTGATATACAGTATGGAGTTGGATTCTTCTTATCCAATACTCTAATTAAGAACATACAAATCTGTTGATTTCCACATTGGTCCTCTACTGTGAATGTAATTTTGTGCGTTCCTACATCTAATGTTCTACTTGCATCATTACTACTTCCTACTGCATTGATTGTTCCATCATTGAACTCATCAAGTGTAAATTCGTATTCTAATTCCTCTTCTGGAGTACAATCATCTGTAGCTCCAACGATGATCTCTGCAAAACCATTACAGTCTTGACCGAATGCATCGATTGTAATATCTGTACAAGTATTAAATACTGGCTTCACAGAATTATTTACTTTGATTACTTGTGTATATTGGTAGATACCTCCATCGTTAGGGTTGTTCTGATCAAATGTACACCAATCAATTACTGTCCAAGTTCTTAATATTTTAAGACATACACCATCTACGAATGTAAATACTTGATCTTCATAAGTATCCGCTACAAGACTACATAAGTCGTCTGGGTAAGTAGGTACACCTGTGTTTGATGGATCAGTATCAGCATCAGCACAACCGTCTAGTGTTCTATTTATTGGCCAGTTGATAGATCCACCTGTGAATGGTGTGAAATCTTGAACAGTTATACGTTGTGTACAGTTTACAGATCGACCTCCAGCATCAGTAGCAGTAAATCTTCTGAAGATAGTACCTGTTCCACAATCATTTAAAGATCCAGAATCGTTCATCGTGATCTCTACATTTCCACAATTATCTGTAGCTGTAGCCATTCCTGTAATATCAAAATCTAGGTAGTCTGTTCCACAATCAATTGTTATATTTGGAGGACACACAATTACCGGATCAAGCTTATCTTGTACATTCACGATTACCATGCATGTGTTAGAATTTCCACTTTCATCAGTAACTCTAAGAGATACCATGATTTCTTTTCCTATATCATCACAACAGAATTCAGCGAATTCTGTCCATACTGATGTAGATGTACCACAACCAGGAGTCATTCTTCTTACTTCGAAGGTAACATCACTACAGTTATCATGCGATCCATCATCAAATGTTTCAGCGAATATGTGTGCAAATCCATTGTTAGTCAATGTAACCACAGTAAATTCATCACAAACAGGTACTGGAGGTACGTCATCTATTACATCGATCTCTGTGAAACAGAATTCTACGTTTCCACAAGCATCAGATATTGTATATCTAACCCATGTTCTTCCCAAAGGAAGATTTTCGATTGAGTAAGATCCATCAGGATTAGTGATTACATCATCATCGATATAAATACCGTTTAATGGTGGGTTACCATTATCATCAGCTTGAAGATATTGTACTGTATATGAAGTAGAACTACAATCATATATAACAATAGGATCTGGAACTAACCATAAACCATTACAGTCGTATGGATCCGCAGATACAGCGTACGGATTATCCGGTACACATGTTACGATAGGATTTTCGTTGTCTACAACTTTTATTATTTGGTATTCTTCTTTAATTTCAGCTGTACACCAATCAAGAACAATCCATGTTCTTAATACTTTGAAACTAGATTCACAGATAGGTAATACCTGATCAGCAAAAGTAGCATTCAACTCACAATAAGAGTTATTTGGGAAGATATTGAATCCATCAGATGTTGTTGGAGTTCCTGTTTCTTCTGGTTGTGGGTATCCATCACCATTAATATCCCAAAATGGAATATTGTCACACTCCAAAGCAGGACTTTCTACATCATCTCTATTGTCTGGGAATACTATATCATCAAGACCAATTCTCTCGAAGTAGATATTCTTAGTACAAAAAGCAGATTCGTTTCCTGATTCGTCAGTAGCTTGATAGATGATTGTTCTTCTTGCACTAAATTCGTTAGAGCAATCAAGATCAACAATCTCATCGCTTACGACATCTACAGCAATCACACCATCACAGTTATCAGTAGCAACTGGATTAGCGAAATCACTTGATTGGTAACAAGATACTGTCATATCATCAGGACAATCAATTTCTGGTGGTAGTTTGTCTTCAATAGAAATACTACCCCAACAGCTATTAGCTCCTAGTGATATTTTTACTGTTAATGTTGCACCGATGTAATCAGCACCTACAAAAGGTGAATTAGGGATCGGTTGGTTGTTAGAACCTAGCACTTGAACTGTGTAATCACATCCATTAGTGCCTTGTCCTTCTAACACCATATCAGGTGTTACTTCCACCATACAATCCGTATCTAACGAGATTTGTACGCTATTGTTACATCCAAGTGGACACTGAGCCGAAGCTGTGCCAAATGCCAGTAACAGGAGCAGGGCAGAGAGAAATCCAGTCTTGATAAACTTATCAAAAGTGGTTTTCGTTTTTGTTGTAAAATTCTCCATTTCCATGAGATAAATCGGTTTTAAAATTTTTTCTAAAAAATGATTCTGTCTAAATTATTTGTTCGATTATTAGAGAAGAGAATCAAGCGATTGAGTTCGGGGGGAACTCAGATTTCAAACGATTTTATTTTATTCACTTTTAAATTATAAATGCTATGGACTGACAACCTGAGTCGACTTTCAATAATACTTATGATTAAAAAAGATCATATTAATTCTTGTAATGCATAAACTATACCAAATGATTTTCAAGTGCATATTTTATAAGCGATGCGGTGTTCCTAATTCCCAGTTTCCTCATCATGTTTTTTCTGTGAACGCCCACTGTCTGGTCACTTATATACAATTTGTCAGCAATATGTTTATTGCTCAAACCTTGCGTCAATAATTCTAAAATTTCTGATTCACGCTTGGTTAGTTTCTGCTTTATGGTAAAAACATCTTCATACTCTGAAGACACTTTTTGTGGTAGTCTACTTTTAGATGCCACCGGTGGAGATGTTCTTAATCCATCTCCTATATATGTATTCCCTGAGGAAACTTCTTCTAATGCATATACGAGTTCAGAAAATGTGCTCGATTTGCTCACATAACCATCTGCTCCGTTAACCATTGCTCCTTTCACTAATTTCACATCTGTATAAGAAGACAATACTATTATTCGTAATTCTGAAAAAAGGCTTCTAACTTCCTCGATTATAAGTAATCCTTCTTGATCAGGAATATTTAAATCCATAATCAAAATTTCGAAACTCGATTCTTGGATTGCTTTATGAAGATCTTCCGAGCTGCAAACTCTTGCAATCACTTCATATTCATTTGCTTCTTGTTTAAAATATGTTTCCATACCTTCTACAAACATCTTTTGACAATCCAATACCGCTATGCTAGTAGCCATCCTCTGTTGGTTTTATAATAATAATTCGTTGTGTAGGAACATTCTCAAAGAATACTCCACTGTAATAAATGCAAAATGAATGCCAAAGAATAAAACAAGAACTAAAATTTTAATAACTAGCTAATTTTCAGCCCTTTAAACAAATACATAAATACCTATTATTTACTTCTCCCCCGTTATAAATTGAAAAATGGATCCTTCAATTTAATGAAGAATCCACATGTATTATTTATTATTGCTTATGATTTGCATGCAATAATAGGTTATCAAAATATTATTTATTCGAATTTCTTTTAATCTTCAAACTACTCAACAGATTAGCTTTATTGCTCTTGGCAATTGGAAGTTCTATTGAATCCTTGAGCTGAACTGCATTTCCCAAAATAGAAGTGATTTTATCTTTAGCCACAATGTAAGATCTATGAATCCTTAAAAAATCACTTTCAGGTAGTATTTCTTGCATTTTTTTCAAGTGCATGCTGACTAAAAACTTATCGTCCTTGGTAAATATGTAGCTATACTCTTGTTCGGCTCTGACATAAATAATATCGTCAAAAATGATTTTCATTAACTTGCCATTGTATTTAAAGAAATAGTAAGTGTCGTCTTCCTTAGTCGTCTCATTTCCCTTTTCATTTGCCAATTTATCATTCACTTTTTCAATGGCTTGAAAGAAACGATTAAACAGGATTGGTTTTAAAAGGTAGTCAACTACATTGAGTTCATATCCCTTAATGGCATATTCGTTGAATGCAGTTGTGAATATAACAAGCGGCGGTTTTTTTAAAGATTTTAGAAAGTCGATGCCAGTGATATTCGGCATTTGGATATCTAAGAAAATCACATCAATCTCAAACTTCAAAAGTGCTTCGTACGCTTCCTCTGTATTGACACAGGTATCAACAATACTCCAGTTGGGTACTTTACTTAAATGAGATTGGATTATCTCACGTGCTAGAGGTTCGTCATCTACAATTAGTGAATTAATTATTCTCATTTCAAATCTAGATTTAGCTGAGCGGTATAAATAGAATCCTCTTTCGAAACTTGATAGGTATAACCTGTCTCTTATACACATCTGACGCTGCCGACGAAGAGGATAGTGTAG
>OJIO01001430.1_pt1 | contig 10514 bp, 6 predicted proteins | sample 1595621 | NCBI WGS metagenome assembly OJIO01 (sample SAMN05416776, study PRJEB24817) | seawater metagenome | isolation source: Sea water | place: Canada:Atlantic | collected 2013-07
GATCTACACTATCCTCTTCGTCGGCAGCGTCAGATGTGTATAAGAGACAGATCAACAACTGCTACCTTATTTTCTTTTTCTCGAATGATTGTAGGATTTACATTATCTAAGTTATAGTCACTTAATCTATTACTTTTGAATTGCGCATTTCCTAAATTGTCGATTTTTACAATCACTTGATTAATGGGGTCGAAAATCCAAATTTTATTATCGTTTGATCTCGCTACTGCAGTTATGTCCAAGAACTGAGTTGTAGACAAGTCTAAAGTTTTGATTTCTGCTAGTGTATTATCCAATATCAAGATTCGATTAAAATCAGCTATGAAACATAGTATCTTTTGGGGATTCGTAGCATCTATACTTACTATATCACCTATCGATCCATTGTTGTACTCATACTTTTTATTTAGCTCCAAATCATATCTTAGAATTTTGTCATCTGAAGTAAGAATGTAGATATTCTGAAGATTATCAATTTCTACTTGATCAATGTTTTCTGTGATATCTAGTTGGGTATCCGACTTGATTTCTGCTACAGTTTTCTGCGATGTTATGCAACTAGGCAGGCCTAGAACCCATAGCAATAAAAAAAGCATCTGTCTTGATATCATTGTACAATTTTAGTCTTATTTGGCATCTCAAAATACTCTAACGTAAAAATACCATCTTCTAGCACTCCGTAACTCTGATAATCTGTCCAATCTCCCAGTCCAAAGTAGGTTGATTTACCATTATTGATAGAGACTTCAAGAGGTAAATGTCTGTGACCAAAAATGTAATAATCATGGTGAGATTCTGATTCTTTACGTTCTGTGTATTGAACAAGCATCTCATTTTTTCTTCCGTAGAATTTAGCATCATCACCACCTGCATCTCTGGATGTATGGCTGAATTTTTTCATTAACCACAAACCAAAATTAGGATGTAATCTAGCATATGTCCATTGACATAGTTTATTGTTAAATACTTTTTTGATAAACTTATATCCATGATCTTTAGGACCTAATCCATCCCCATGAGCAACATACAACTTTTTTCCTTGAATATCTCGTATCTGTGGCTCTCGATAAATAGGAATGCCAAATTCTGATTCGAAATAATCGAACATCCACATATCATGATTCCCAGTAAAAAAGTAGATGGGAATTCCTTGATCTCTCATTTCAGCTAACTTTCCTAAGAATCTTGAAAATCCTCTAGGAATAACTGTCTTGTACTCAAACCAATAGTCAAAAATGTCACCAACCAGATATAATTCCGATACCTCGTCTTGAATTTTTGATAACCAACGTACTATCTGTCTTTCTCTGTCCATACTAGTAAGTCTAGCATCTGTCCCGAGATGAAAATCTGATGCAAAAAATACTTTTTTGCCTTGAGTTTCTTTGTGAGCCGACGTTATTGAATCTAAGTTCATATAAGAAAGAATATATTTTATAAGCGGGGTTTAGCGGATGGTTCTCGAAGAAAACACTCATTCTTAAACAAACGCATGATATTGTAGAGCGTACCAGTTAAGGTTTTCTATGTAAGCAATTATGTACTTGATCTTTTTTAACAAGGAATAATTATTTAGATTATTAATCTACAAACCGCTTATCCACTTCCATTTTCTCTCCACAACTCTTACAAGTCCGCATTTTATCAGATCCATAATATTCTCTAAATCTTGGCAGAAAATCCTTTTCAATATTTTTTAGTTCGAAGTATGTTTCGTGCAAGCTACTATTACAATTATCGCAAAACCAAAGTAACCCATCTCTTTCTCCAGGAGTACGTTTTAGCTCTATCACTAAACCAATAGATCCTTCTGACCTCATTGGAGAATGTGGTACTTTTGCTGGCAATAAAAACATTTCTCCTTCATTGATCGGAATATCTACAGCCTTACCATCCTCTTGGATTCTAACTACAATATTTCCTTCAACTTGATAGAATAGTTCTTCTGTCTCATTATAGTGATAATCTTTCCTAGCATTAGGCCCTGCTACAATCATTACGATATAATCTCCAGCTTCTTTGTACAGATTTCTGTTCCCAACTGGTGGTTTTAGTTCATGTCTATTTTCATCTATCCACTTATGAAGATTAAACGGTCGAGCGATTCCCATATTAAGGTTATTGTTTGATTAAGTTCTAAAGTTAGGAAAAATCGTAGAATTTTGGAATTGAAGAATCCCTACATTTAAATAAAATGATTTGTGTCACATTTAATCATAGTTTTGATTCAAAACTTATGCTATTGAAATCTACTTATTTTCTACTATAGAATTGCTATTAGATCTCTAAAGACAATCGTTTCTTTAACTGTCTCTTGACGTAAGTTTGTTTCGATTTAGAAATGGAGTGTTAGGAATGTGCATATTTATAAAGCACAGATATTGTCCCAGCTTTCTTCGTCTGAGATATTGATCTTAAGTACGTTATCCTGCGGATTGTCCAAAAAAAAACAGTCACTCTTTCTTCAATGTCAAAATATACATCCTCCCAAGTTGGAATATTGGCCTGGATTATTTTCATTTAGCTATATTTCCTAAACCAAATATTTGGCTCAAAATTTCAAATTGTTGATTAGATAATAATAAAAAGAGCCATGCCTAATTAAAGGCACAGCTCTAAACTAAAACATTACCAGAATCTTGAGTGTAAAAGCAGTTGTTGATACATATACATTTCAATATTCTGAAAAACATTTTTCGAAAGCTTATTACTATTTTCTTTATCCAATATTCAATGAATCACTTACACAATCCATAGGTCCATGGATATGTAAAAAGTGGATAAGCTTACTTTAAAAAACTATCAAACTATCTATTCTTATTGGCGAAATCACGAAATCGGAACAAACCGTATCATATCTAATTGGTATTAGATGAAAAATTCGATTTCAAGTAATACTCATTTGACATATAGAGCACTTTTAGGAGAACTATATTGGGGGACTTGACTAAATAAACAAAGCATCATTTGTTTTATTTACCATACAAACTTTGGATTAATTTTGGCAAATACGAAATGGATGGTATTATAATTTCAAAAATGGTCATTTACACTCATAAGATATCAGGGTATACCCTAGCTTATAGTTCTTTCATCTGAACGAATAAGTGACAGACAACTCATAGAAGTGCAGACATTATTGAAAAATCGATGAAAACTTGTCTGATATCTCATAGAGCGTCTGACATTTACATCTCGTATCTTACGTTTCCATTTGCCTTTGGATAATATATATTTAAGTAAAAAATGAATACAAAAGATTCATGTGAGCCCTGGTTAAAAAGTAAATGCCCCCAGTTTTACATGGAGGCATTAAAATTAATAATTTTTTTGGGGTACCTGAATACCTGATTTTTATCTTTTGAATGGATCCGTAAATCTTGTATCAGAAGCAATTGTCTCATCCGTCAAAGTTTTCAAGTATGCAACTAATGCATCCTTATCTTTTTGGTCGAGATTTAATCTTCTTGGTGTACCGTCAGTGTTTTTTAGTTCTTCAGATAGATTGTCGTGAGCAGCAATATTATCACTATAATGGGCTACTACATCTTCTAAAGATTCGAATCGACCATCATGCATATATGGTCCTGTAAGTTCTATGTTTCTTAGAAATGGAATTTTAAACACTCCAAATAATTCAGTTTTATTTAGTCTGCCACCTACTCCTTTATCAGCATATTCCATCTCAAGACCATTGTTTCCAGATGTCTTCACAGTAAAGTTATGTTTATCTGTATGGCAAGATGCACAATTACTATTGAACAACTGTTTTCCTTTATTTTCAGCTTCTGTGAAGTTGAAAAAATCGTATTCTACTGAGAATTGTGCCGAATGTTCCAATCCTTCATCAAACTTAGAATGAACTGAAGATATGGCATCTACAAAAGATGTAATTGCTTGTGAAATCCTTTCACTGTCAACTTTATCGTCTCCAAATGCTTTCTTAAATAATACAGAGTAAAATGGATGTTCTCCGATTCTATTCATTATTTCTTCTTCATCGATATTCATTTCATTTTCGTTCCTGAAAGCATTTTTTACTTGCTGAGGCAAGCTAGATGCACTATCATCCCAAGAAAATTTAGATCCCGATAATGATGGGTCGATAGGATTGTAAGAAATCTTAAAACTCAATGTTGTGGCAAGTGCTAAAGTGTTTCTCTTTGTTATCACTTCTCCTACGCCTTCACTAAATTGTCCTTCATCACTAAATGCCCTCGATGGGTCGTGACAAGTACCACAACTTACATTCCTGTCAAGAGAAAGTGTTTTATCATAGAAAAGTACGCGTCCTAGAGTCGCTCTATTGTTATTTGCCCGAGTCTCTGCAAGTGAAACTATATTCAATTTTGGATAAGTCTTACCATGAGGTAGGAAATGTTCTCCTAATTCTAATTCATAGTTATTTATAACGTTGGGAAGTGTCAGCTCCGCTTGGATAAGTTCGTAGTCCTCACCAGAATAGTCATCTTGGTTTCTCTCTTTTGAGCAAGAGATAATCATTAGTGTTGCAAAAAGTAAAACAGATAAGGCAGTTATCTTTTTCATACGATTGTTCAGTTTCGTCTAAGTAAATAATGAATCGTAAATGAGAATTGATGGTTATCGTATAAAAGCGATTTCACCATATAAGAAATTGATTGCCGCACCAACTTCTCAATTGTTTGGAAATAGTGTGAATTTTCAACTGCAAAATACGATCACACTATTGTTTTCCAACAATATGATGACAATGTAGTGTTTTTTCCAAATAATGAAAAGAAATGTAAGGAATAATGCAGAATGGGTGCTAGGAAAATTCAGCTATTTGTTGAATTTTGATTTCGTTAGGGCTTATATTTCACTTTTAAGTAATTGTCAAAGACTTCTTTATGCTCGACCTACCTAGTTTAAATTAAGATAGGCCGGTGCATTGTATTCCAAGAGCTCATATACTCTCATTTTAGAAATGTGTTTGATGTATATCAAAAAGACCTACGAGGTTTCTAAAACCTCGTAGGTCTAATGAAGGCTTCTTCTAATCAATTCCTCCTCAACATCTGGATAGCTCTTCCTGGTGTATATGGCGCATCAGCTTTCTCTAACTTTTCTTCTAAAGCTGGGATAGCAGTTGTAGCTATGTTCATAAGTGTATCCAATATTGGCTTGAATTCTTCTTTGGCGATTCCAAAACTAAATTTGTGTGTTTCAGTTACGTCGGAAGTAGAGTGTTTTTGTTCGTACGAGATCCAACCCATTCTGCCCGCAGGAGCAGGGGGTGCTCCAATGTCTAATTTTGACTTGATATTATCACCATATAGAAGCGTATTGGCTGCTTTAATCTGATCTTCTATTCCTGAGATCTCGTCCATTAATGCTGGAATTGGAAGTTCTACCAGTTTGATAGCTTCTTTCATGTGTTTGAGCTTATTATTCATCTCTCCAATAAGTTTTCCAGCTCCAGAGATAGATCTATTGAGTTCATCGACTTCACGTTGAAATTTAGCTTTTGCAATCGGATCTTTGGCAGGCATTACTCGTTCGTCTAATTGCTTCACCATGAAAGAAACAGGTGTTCCAATATCAGTAAATTGTCCATCAACATACTTTGTCATTTGAACAGAATACTCACCAGGAGCGACAAGTGTTCCTTCTGATTTTCCAGCCCATGGATTATAGAATGAAGGTTTTTTCAAGTTGATAGGATCCTTGTGTGCATATCTAAGATCCCACTTAAGTCTATTGACTCCAGGGCTCATTGATTTCATAATCTTTCTTACTATTTTTCCATCTTTATCGGTGATTGTGAATAATACTTTTGGTTTCTTTTCTTCACGTTCAGCTTTGAGTTCGTCGTAAGTTGGATATTTAGAATTTGTACCGACTTTCAGTTCATCTTTCTGTTTTTTCTGACGCTTGTCTTTGAGGGTTTCTATCTTTTCTTTTATGAAATAAGTAATCATAGCAACAGGACCAAGATCTTCAGCCGAATAATGACTGTCACCTAACATTGCCTTTCCGGGAAGACCTAACGGAGTAGATTCTTCATAGGATAGTGCATTTCTTACTGGGAATAAATATCCTTCCTTCTCCAATTCATCAGGGCTGATATTTCTCAATGCAGAATAATCATCCAAAACATAAAACCCTCTACCAAATGTTCCTAATACAAGATCATTTTCTCTTTTCTGGATAGCAATATCTCTGACTGCAATCGTCGGTACACCACTTTTCATCTGCGTCCACTTATATCCTCCATCATTAGAAAAGAATACTCCGAATTCTGTACCACAGAACAATAGATTTTTGTCTACATGATCTTCTTCAATAGCATATGTACTTCCTTTTTTCGGTAATGTACTACCAATATTTTTCCAAGATCTTCCTTTATCAATAGACTTAAATAGATACGGTTTAAAATCTCCATTTTTATGATTATTAAATGCGGCATAGATAACATTGGCATCATGCTGTGAACAATAAACAGCGTTCACATAAGTATTAGATGACACACCGTTTATTCTATCTATTTTGGTCCAGTTAGTGCCTCCGTCTGTCGTGATTTGTATCAATCCATCATCAGTTCCTACAACAAGAAGATTCTCATCAATTGCTGATTCGCTGAATGCTACGATGGTCCCATAAGGCGATGTCGATGCATTTTTCATGACAGCATCCATTGATTGGACACGACCCATTACTTTTAGCTCATTTCTGTTGAGTTGCTTAGTGAGATCCTCACTGATTACATCCCAGCTATTTCCATAATCATCTGATTTGAATAGTTTGTTCGCTGCAAAGTATAATCTTCCAGTTTTATGCGGACTTACTGCAAGTGGAGCATCCCAGTTCCACCTGTATGCGTTTTCGTCTTTTCTTTCTTTCGGTTGGATTCCTATTTCTTCTCCACTTAGTTTGTCATATCTTACGAGCACTCCATATTGAGATTGGGCGTAGACGATATTCGTATTTTCAGGATCTACTTGAGACTCGAATCCATCACCTCCATGCGTGAAGAACCAATCTGCATTCGTGATTCCATGATTGGTGATTGTTCTTGATGGACCACCCATACTAGAGTTATCCTGAGTTCCTCCATAAATGTTATAAAATGGTGAGTGGTTATCAACAGCCACTTTATAGAATTGTGTTACCGGCAGATTTGGTTTATAGTCCCAAGTCTTGGCAGCATCAAAAGTCTCGTATAATCCACCATCGCAGCCGACTAACCAGTGATCTCCATCTCTTGGATCGATCCACATACAGTGATTATCTACATGCTTCGTTATTTCGCCTACACCAGAGAAAGATTTGCCACCGTTGGTACTTACTTGCATCCATGTATTCATAGCATAAAGCTTCTCTGGATCATTTAGATCACAGTATATTTCTTGATAGTAGTTACCACTTGATTTGTATTTCCCTCTTTTGTTCCAACTTGTGCCTCCGTCTGTCGTTCGGAATGTTCCTCCTTTACCATCAGCCGCTTCAACTACAGCGTAGATATAGTCCGGATTTGCTGGAGATATCGCTAATCCTATTCTTCCCATTGATTTAGGAAGACCGGAATTGATTTTAGTCCATGTAGCACCACCATCAGTAGATTTATGCATTCCGGATCCTGGCCCTCCACCTACATAAGTATACACATGTCTTCTTCTTTGTTGTGCAGCCGCATATAGAATATTGGGATTGCGTGGATCCATAATAAGATCACTTACTCCTGTGTGTTTGTCTATCTTTAATGATTGAGTCCAATTTTGTCCACCATCTACTGATTTATAGACACCTCGTTCTCCACCTTCGCTCCATAATGGTCCCATAGACGCAACATAAACAATATTAGAATTCGTAGGATCAACAATTATCTTAGCTATATGCTCTGATGTTTTTAGTCCAACATTTTTCCATGTTTTTCCTCTGTCTTCAGATTTGTATATTCCGTCACCATAAGCCACACTTCTTTGATTATTATTTTCACCTGATCCTACCCATATTATATTATCATTGTTGGGATCGATTGTAACACATCCAGTAGAATATGATCCTTGGCTATCGAAGATAGGTGTATAAGTCGTACCAGCATTTACTGTTTTCCAGACACCACCAGAAGCAACAGCGACATAATATTCGAAAGGATTATTTGTGTTTACGGCTATATCAGCAATCCTTCCTGAAGCAATCGCCGGACCAATATTTCTAAATTTTAAACCAGAAAGGGACAATTTATCTTTTTCAGGTTCTGATTTATCTTCTTTCTGTGCTTGAGATTGGAATGATACTGTAAATGCCATAATTATGGCAAGGGTCAATTTTAATAATTTCATTAGTGGTTATGTTTAGTAGGAATAAACTTATGAAATTAATATTGTGGAATCAAAAATATTTTAATCTATATGTATTCCTGCTTCTTTCACCCACTTGGGTGTTCACCAATAAATCTATTTCCTACACATTTGTAATGTTAGTTTCTCCAATTATTATGCTGGCATAGGATTGGGAGTCAAATTCTCTGGTATAAATGTCGATTTTCAATCATTGGATTGAGACAGCTGACCAATCTATTCATAACACATTTTCCTAAGTCTATTTATGCATTTCTTTTTGATTGTTCATCCCTATGTGGAATCAAACAGAAATTATCATGAAACTACATTCACTATCTATCTCAATCCCAGAACCATGTCACGAAGATTGGGCTGAAATGACTCCAATAAAGAACATTTATAGTGCAAATCGTATCAACAGTAATGAACTTGCACAAAATTCTATGAATTTCTCAACACTGAAAATAGACCGCAACGAGGCTAACCAAGAAAAAGGACGTCACTGTGCTTCTTGTAATAAAACAGTAATCGATTTTACCAAGATGTCTAAAACAGGGATCGCAAGTTATAATTCTAGCCATGAAGGAGGTATGTGTGGCAGATTTAGTCTTGACCAATTGGATGTGAATCTTTTGCCAGCTAGCCGAAATCGGTTATTTTCAAAATGGGCAGCTGTGCTTCTTGGATTGATTCCATTTGCTGGATATGGTCAAGCACCTGTTCACACTAATGAGCTCATTGAACATACTATTATGGGTAAGCGCATGATAAATTCTGTTAAGACCCAGATTTCAAAACCTATTTCTGAAAAAGGAAATCTAAAAGGGAAATTGATTGACGCTGAGACTAAGGAGCCAATTATTTTTGGAACAATTGCTCTCATGAAGGAAGGTGTTTTAATTTCAGGTGTAGAAACCGATTTAGATGGAAATTTCAATATTGATATATATGATGTGGATGAAATAGTATTCTCATACATTGGTTATGAACACATTAAAAAAAGTACTGCTGATATAAAGAAAAACTATAGTACACCTTTGACTATTGAACTTGAAATGCAAGGTTATCTTTTGGGAGACGTGGTAATAGTAGATCATAAATTCAGATCGGGGTGTATTTTAGTGGGATCTTATGTAACTGTAACAACTGAACATGAATCTTGGCTAAAACGACAGTGGAGAAAATTCAAAAAACTAGTAAAAACTAGCCACAATTCAGCAGTCGAGAACAGAAAAAACGCTAGAGATAATGAAATCGAAGAAATATCAGAATTTCAAGAATTAGAAACACGAGAAATATCTTCTAAAGCTGTAGGAGTAATTCCATACGAAGATAAAGTGATAAATATATATCCTAACCCTTCAGCTGGTTTGGTGACAATACAAATGCCAGAAGGATTCTCCCAAGGTATACTACAAATTTTAAATACAGAAAATCAAATACTATTCAGCAGTAACATCTATGGAGACGAATATCAATATGATGCTTCGGATTTATTAAGTGGAAGCTATATCATCTCAATCATCTCAGAAAAAGAACTAGTAGCATCTGAAGTATTTATCAAAATATAGAGGTCAAAATATGTCGCGATCGGCACTTTAGAATACTAGAATCATAACTTTTAAATTTCATTTATGCATTTCCGTTCGAGACAGACATCTCTATCCTGAAAACACAATTTATCAACTGTCTTAATGTATCAATGTAAGTATCTGGCCAGATCATTTTTTAGTATTACTAGGGCACAAAACCATCAAGAATGAAAAATAATAATCAAATTCAAAGCCAGAAGATTAACAAGCCTCATCATTACTTCAAACCATTTTTTGTTGTCTGTGTACTAATGATATGTGTAACTCAATCAAGTTTCACCCAAAAAGAAAGAGCAACACTCTATGGGAAAACAATAGAGCTCGATGGCGGTGAAACATTAATAGGTTGTAATATATCAATATATAAAAAGGATAAAAAGGTAGGGACTTTAGTATCTGATATTGATGGTAAATATAGCGCAATTGTACGCCCCGGAGTTTATGACTTTGAAGCATCATATACTGGGTATCAATCAGATTATAAACGAGGAACAAATGTAATGGATGGGGATTCATTAAAGCTGAATTTTAGATTGAAGGCCAATGGTAATTTTACAATGGGTAGTTCCTGTCTCTTATACACATCTCCGAGCCCACGAGACAGGCAGAAATCTCG
>OJIO01001439.1_pt1 | contig 10444 bp, 14 predicted proteins | sample 1595621 | NCBI WGS metagenome assembly OJIO01 (sample SAMN05416776, study PRJEB24817) | seawater metagenome | isolation source: Sea water | place: Canada:Atlantic | collected 2013-07
AATCCGAGACCCGCAAGAACAGCCAGGTCGCCCGCGAGGTGCGCGTGGCCCTGCCTGCCGAGCTGACCCATGCGCAGCGGGTCGAGCTGGTTCGGGACTTCGCTCAGGAACAGTTCGTGGGCCGTGGCATGATCGCGGATATCGCCCTGCACGCGCCGGGGCGCGACGGCGATGATCGCAATCACCATGCCCACATTCTGTTGACTACCCGCGAGATTGGCCCCGAGGGCTTCACCACCAAGAACCGCGATTGGAACAAGGTCGAGGTTCTGGAGGGTTGGCGCGAAGCCTGGGCGCGAGACAGCAACGTTGCCCTGGAACGCGCCGGCATCGAGGATCGCGTGGATCACCGGACCTTGGAAGCACAGCGCGACGAGGCGCTTGAGCTGGCCTCGGCGGCGCGGGAGCGCGGCGACGAGGGGGCGGAGCTGGTGCAGACTGTGCGCGCTATTGAGCTGGATCGCCCGCCCCTGCCGCAGCTTTCCCCCGGCGCGTGGCAGATGAAGGAGCGCGGCATCGAGGTCGGCCGCGTCGGGGCCTGGCACGAGGCCAAGGCCCGTGCGGCCGAGGTGATGGAGGTTGCCCGCGAGCTGGCCGGTCATGTCCGCGACTGGCTCGACCGTGCGGCGGATCGCGTGTTGGATCGTCTAGGGCCGGAGCAATCCGAGCTGGCGCTTGCCGGGGGACGTGAGGGCCGGGAGCAGGAACCCGACCTTGCCACGCGGCTGCGGGAGGCATGGGACGCCCGGAAAGATGGCCGAGAGCGGCAGGAGGCAGAGACCTCAGAACGGGAAGCCCCGGACGATCTGGCGGCGCGGTTGCGGGCCGCGGCTGCCGGGATCGACCGGGAGGCGCTCAATGACCGGGTTTCCACGCTGCGCGAAGGCCGAGAGGCCGACGAACGGCAGGCTGAGCTGGACGCGGCGCGGGAACGGGAACATAGCAAGGAGCTGGAAAAGGAGCAGGAGCTTCATGCCATCCGAGATCGAGGGCATGACTACGGCTTGTGAGGGTCAGTCAGGCCGTGGCGTACCAGGTATCGTAGGCCCCTTGCGTCCTGATCCAGACCAGAGGCGCGTTTCTGATCCTAGAGATTAAAGGCTAGTATAAGGTGATTGGAGTAAATGGAGTAGGAAGATGCAGAAACGTGATTTGAGTGGAGCTTATGAATGGATCGGCTTAGCCGCAGGCATCTGCGGGGTGATAGCTATTATCGGGTTGGTTGGGTGCGCAGTGCTTCTTATGGATCACGTCCCTCATTTTGAGTACTGCTGCGATGACGGTGGTGACACGTACTATGCGCCATCTGGAATCGTAACGATGGCCGCCATTGTCATGTTCCCATTCACAATGGCTATTGGTCTTATTGCGGGTCTTTTTCTGGGATATTGGCCGGTCTCTCTCGCGACTGCAGCGGTGATCGCTGCCTATGTCTTTTTGAAAGGATGGTCCGAAGACTTGGAAAATGCGTTTAAGGAACGTGTCAGGCGTGAGGCGCAGGAGGTATACGACCGAAACCGCAGCATGAGCGAGCCTTCGTAACCACAGTGACGATTTGCCTCTCTGTGGTCACGCGTATCATCAAAGGGATGATCGTGAAAAACGAAAGGGGCGGACTAGCCACCCCTTCGCATCTATTTCCCACCTAAGGGAAGCGGTCACGGTTGCCCGCGCCGTATCTGACCCTTCACATAGGGCATATGGCCCTGAGAGTCAAGAAAATCAGTAGGGCAAATTTTTGAGCGCGCGCTCCTTGATGTGCTCGAAGTCAGCTTCGGAAATACGCGGGATTACCCGACCTGGCGGGCTTAGGCGGCTCACGGCAACTGTCATCATGTGGTCGCAGATCACCCATGCTTGCTTTGCCTCTAGCGGTGACTGCATGGGGTAGGCATGTGGGTTGTCCGGTTGCGACTTGGTAGAGAAGGGCAGCACCGTGACCTTGCCGTGAAGGGTCGTTTTCAGCGACATGATAAGCACGGGTCGCGTTTTCCAGAACTCGGGCAACTGGGCGTCGTTTGGCAGCTTGCACCAATACACCTGACGAATGCGCGGAGCACTCTTGACCGTTGGCGCAACGCGCGGTGGTGGGGTTTCTTCTGCCATTTTGTTCCGTCACCTTTTCCACGGCCAGCGCCAACCGGGGCGTTGTGCCTCTTGTGGGGCAGGCAGCATCCGGCGCAAGTCCTCGATGTGCTTCCCCCTCTCTTCCGCCAGTGCCTCGGCCACGGCGGCGCGTTGTTCGGCCTCTGCCAACTGTGCTTTCAGCGTATTAACTTCACCGGGAAAGTGGGTGTTCTTGTTGGTAAAGTTGTCCGGTGCATCTTGTCCACCTGTTGTCGCGCTGCCCGTCCGTGGCTGGTAAACTCTGGCAAGTTCTGCGGGATCAATTTGCCACTGACTTTTGTCATCCTGAACACCGGATATTTTGCCATTTTTCAGTGCTTTTGTGAGTGTTGGCCGGGACACTTGGTAAAGCTTTACCGCCTCACGGATGGAAACATTGGCCACGGTTAATACCCCTATTCGCTATCTTCGGTAGGATGGCCAAAGGCGGGCAAGTTCGGTTCTAGGCCGGGAAAAGATGGCTGAGAAACGGGTGGTAAACCTTGACCGGCTGGAAGCTGAAGCTCACCCACACGGGGCAGGCGGTGCAACTCTTCCTTGGTCGCTTCGAGAGCACCAGCGGGTTGTTCATCCTCGCTGACTAGAACCTCGGCTTGCAGGCGCGAATACCGGAGCTTGTCACGGCCTTCTGTCCACGCCACGCGGCTATTCAGAACATAGGCGTTTACCGTGCCACTTGCGCCAATCTGGACAACTTCGACCCAGTTCCCGGATTCCAGTATCTTGAGGGCGCGCTTCACTGTTGCAGGCGAAGAACCCATGAGTTTTGCGAGCACTTTGTGCGAGGCAACGATAGCGTTTTGTTCCCCGACATTCGCCACCAGGACATGCAGCAACGCCCCGGCGGCGGGCGACTTAACTGCCAGCCGACCCCACGCTTCATGCGCTGCGCGGTCGGTTTGGACGAAGTGTCCCCGCTGCTTCTTTGCTGGAAGCATTGCCCGTTCTCCCCCTAGCTCATCCATGACCTACCCCTAGCTCATCCATGTTCGAATATCGGTTGAATCTGCAACATATCGTTGTCTGCTTGCTCTAATTTCGACCATACTTAATCGTCAAATATCGGTCAAGCTTGTTCAAATTTCGATCAGACCTAGGTCACAGCTATGAGCTAGGGGTAGGTCACAGCTGTGACCTACCCCCCCTCTTTAAGTCTTTGTTTTTATTGGCTCGAAATTTTCCGCCTTCTAATGATCTACTGGAAGACAAAAAATCCACGCTCGTTCGATCGGTAGCGCTCGTCAGTAAGCTGGCGAACGATCGGGCGGGGGTGGAGTTTTTGACTGACACAGGCGACGAAGGAGCCTGTTTATCTGTCAGTGCGTTTTTCGCATCGTTGCTGATGATGTTAGGTGCTTACCACAGGCGAAACGCCAATCGGATGGGGTGGGTCAGGCAGGGAGGGGAAGGGAAGGGATATCCCCAATCTCGCCTTTCAACGCCTGTGGAAACGGTCGGATTATGCTGAGAATGGGAAGGAGGTCGGTGGCTCCTCAGTTCCCATCACTAGGCGCTTGTTTGATCCAAAAGGCGCAGAAATTGGACCCGTTGTCCTGGTCCACGACCTGCCCACCGAACCACGATCTACCGCAGTTGTAGCGCACCAGATCATCGACCGAGAGGGCCGACTTGGCCGTTTCCATGCCATAGGCCAGCAGAAGGCCCAGAACGGCCCCTGTGGCGAGCATGGAGGCCAACCACACCCAGAACCCGCCAAAGTAGCGCCACGCCTGCCTGCGGGCCTCTCCGGCGGCCTGTGAGAGGCTCCGGGCGGCTTCGATGCTCTCGGTCCGGGTTTTCGCGATAGCCCCCTCAGCGGCGCTCGCAGCGGCTTTGGCGGTCTCTTCCCGGAGCACTGCCGCAACCCCCAGCAAACGCATCTCGACGGCTTTCTGGACTTCGGGGCCAACCTTGCGCATCCGATCCACGCCCTCGGCCAGCATTTCGTGCAGGGCTTCGGCGTCGTCCTTGTCGAGACTGGTCCGCTTCAGGCGTTCCATGTCCTGCCGGATCAGGGTGATTTCATCGACGAGCTGCTGGAAGGGATCTTTAACGCTCATGGACGTTCCGCCTTCGCAGCGACGCCATCCAGCTCTTCCAGCAACCCGACCAGTTCTTTCTGATCGACTTCCCGCGTGACGGCCCGACGCAGGAGGGCGGCGAGGGCGCGGGCCTTTTCCGGGTCTTTCAGCGCGTTGGAGATTGCCACTGATCCGACGATGATCTTGCGACGGGTCTCGCTGGCCTTATGTCGTTCTTTCAGACGGGCCAGCTTGGCCTGCGTTGTCGCAATTTGCTGATCAATACTCCGCGCCATTCTGACCTCCATGCTCCTGACATCTGTTGATTTCTCGCAAAGGTTGAGTCAAGGTGCAAGACACGAAGTGCCCACTTATACAAACGCTGCGCGTTTGTGTGGGTAGGGGAGACTGGCGTTTCCCCTTAACCCCTAAGCAAAGTGCAGCCCCCGAATGGCGATCTATCATTTACGCGCAACGATGATTTCCCGCAGTCAGGGCCGCAGCGCCACGGCGGCTTCCGCCTACCGCGTGGCCGAGCGCATCGAAGACCGCCGCACCGGGCTGGTCTTCGACTACGCGGCGCGGGGTGGTGTCGATCACACCGAAATCCTGGCACCGGATCACGCGCCGGATTGGGTCTATGACCGATCCGAGCTGTGGAACCGCGTCGAGGAATCCGAGACCCGCAAGAACAGCCAGGTCGCCCGCGAGGTGCGCGTGGCCCTGCCCGACGAGCTGACCCATGCGCAGCGTGTCGCCCTGGTCCGCGACTACGCACAGGCGCAGTTCGTGGACCGTGGCATGGTGGCTGACATCGCCCTTCACGCGCCGGGGCGCGAGGGGGACGAGCGCAACCACCACGCCCACATTCTGCTGACCACCCGCGAGATCGACGCCGAGGGCAGCGTGCCCGGCGGGGGCTTCACCACCAAGAACCGCGACTGGAACAAGGTCGAGGTTCTTGAGGGCTGGCGTGAGGCATGGGCGCGGGACAGCAACGCGGCCCTTGAACGGGCCGGCATCGAGGACCGCGTGGATCACCGGACGCTGGTGGCGCAGCGCGACGCCGCGCTTGAGTTGGCGTCGGCGGCGCGGGAGCGCGGCGACGAGGGCACGGAGCTGCACGAGACCGTGCGGGCCATGTCGCTGGACCGCCCACCCCTGCCGCAGCTTTCGCTGGGGGCGTGGCAGCTCAAGGAGCGCGGGGTCGAGGTTGCTGCCGTGCGCGTCTGGCACGAGGTCAAGGACCGTGCCGTCGAGGTCAGGCAGGTGGTGCAGGAGCTGACCGGACAGGTCCGCGACTGGCTGGACCGTGCGGCGGAACGCGTCATGGACCGTCTGGGACCGGGGCAGTCCGAGATGGCGCTTGCCGGAGGCAGGGACGGCCGAGAGGAAGAACCCGACCGGTCCGACCGGAGCGACCTTGCCACGCGGTTGCGGGATGCGTGGGAGGCGCGGCAGGGCCATGAAAAGGAACAGGACGTCGATGCGCTGGAGCGGGAGGCACCACAGGATTTGGCAGCACGTATGCGTGAGGCAGCGGAGGGCGTCGACCGTGAAGATTTTGCGGATCGTGCAGCCGCGCTGCGCGAGGGTCGGGAGGCCGAGGAGCGAAGCGTTGCGCAGGAGGCCGCGCAGGAACAGGAGCGGGTGAAAGAGCTGGAGAAAGAGCGTGAAACGGAGAGCATTGCCGAGCGCGACCGAGGGCTAGGTTACGGGCTATAGAAGGGCCGTAACCATCCTTTAGGGGTTCGGACGCTTCTTACGACCGGTGAGCGTTCAGGCTTCACACCGCAAAATATCGTTCACCCGACTTTGCCAACTAGGCCTGTCGTCTTGAATTTTACGACTACGGCCTGATCCAGTCGGATTGAGGCCATCCATCTACATTCTTGCGCATGTTCTCGGCCATCTAACCAACGTCAATTAGCCTCAGCTGAACACCGCTCAGCTCGCTTCTGACCCTCATGGCATCAAAACTCCCAGCTCAGCTCAATGCGAGTCTGGAAATCCGGTGTTTGCTGTGTCAGCCCCGCAAAAGCTGACAATTCTATCCCAGGCAGCCCATGAGACATACCTGCGGTGCCAAGTATGAAGACAGGCCCTAACCAATAACTTCCTTTGCCCTCGCCATACAGCCCGCCTCCGGCTTCGAGACCCGCCCACACGTTGCCCGAAAGTTGTTTATCAGCTCTGACGGCGTACCCGACAGACGGTGAACTCCAGTCGCCAGGTTCTGCCTCGATGACAAGATTTCCCGCAGCTCGCCACATTTCTCGTTGTGCCGCAGCAATCAGAAATGTTTCAGATCCGATGTCGCCGGTTTCAGGGTCAACGGCCAAGGAAAACTGGATGCCAAAGCCCAAGGGCGCGGATTCAGCGTCTACCGCAACCCACTTCGCCTGAATACTGAAAGTCTCTAGAGATATTACATCTCCATTCGGTCGTTTAAATTCAGCTTCTATGCCGACAGCCAACCGGCCTGAAAGACCATACTCGAACGTCAATCCGGTCATAAATCCGGCTTCGGAATCTTCCGTCTCCGATGCCCAGACAGTCTGGGATTCCAGTTCGGCCTCGCCTTTTTCGATATCGAGAAACTCCAGTTGATCAACCCGCGCCGGTTCCGCAATCGCTGATAGCGGTGCTTGGCCTGCTGTGAAAGAAAACGCGATGAGCGCCCAAGTTTTGGCCTTTGCTTTCATACTTTAGCCTCCTTTCTGTTGGCATAGATTTCAGCGTACCCTAAATGATTGCTTTGAAAAGCGGGACAAAAGTAGCTGGGATCTGATGCCGGAGGGGCAGAATTCTACGTTAAGGCTGTAGCCGCGAGCCGAGGAACGGCACACTGCGCAGGAAGTCGCGCGAGAACAGGAACGGGTGAAAGAGTTGGAGTGCCAGCAGGAAATTGAGCGCGAAGCCCATCGCGACTAAGGACACCGCCCTATCCCCAGAGCGCCGCGCAGAGGTTGCGCGTATGCGTGACCAAGAAGGCCGTGGCATTGCAGAGCTGGCACGTCTGTTCGAGGTAAGTCCGAACACCATCCGGCGGGCTTAACAATTTAACTAGACCCCCTGCCCTCTTTGACAGGTCACGCGAATGTGGCATGGTGGTGTTAGAAACTGGGGTAACACCAGTGCTAGACACCGATACTACCCCTCCTAGAGTGAGCAAGGAATACAGGCATGACACTATCAGCAAACCAAGCCTCTAAAGAGGCGGGGAAAACTAAGAAGACAATACTCGATGCTATAAAATCAAAGCGCATGAGTGCATCAAAGAATGATAAAGGACATTGGGAAATTGATCCCGCTGAACTTTTCAGGGTGTTTCCTAAAACCAGTGTAACACCACCACTAAACACCACCACTACACCCCCTATAGAAAACCATGAAAACCGCATTAAAATTGCAGAGTTAGAGGCCGAAATTAAAGCACTTAAGCGGGAGGTTGAGCGCACGGACATTGAACGTGAAAGAGAGCGTGAAAACCTGTCACAACACATCGAAGATATGCGCAAAGCCATGGCGCAACTAACGGATCAAAGAGCAGGGCAGGAGGGGCGACGGTGGTTTGGCTTGCTGCCCGCAAGGTAGCCATTGATCACAGCTGTTGTTCTTTTCAAAGACCTTCAACAACGGCTTTGATTTGGAACGAGGTTTGTGGTGGCGGGAAATGGGGGCTGGGGCCTACGCTCCACAAACGAGCGTTTGTTGAGTCGTTTTAGGGGGCCAATATGGTTAGCATATCGCTAACGATCAGGATTATACAAAAAAACGGCAGAACTTCCAAACCTGTTTGGCTGATATTATGATACACCTATGAACGATACAGACCCACCCAGCTCAGATAATCCAGCTCAAAGCGAGGTCTTTCCGGCCCGCATAAAACTGCGCCGGATTGATCCCCTAAAGAACATGCGTCGCTTCTACCTGATGACGGTGCAGCGTGACCTTTTTGGTGGCGCTACCTTAATGCGGGAATGGGGACGTATTGGCTCAGCGGGAAAGCTGCAACAAAGCCACCACGTCGATGAAGGTCAGGCCGTTGATGAGCTCGCCACACTGGCGCAACAAAAGTTCAAACGCGGGTATCGAATTTGAACAGCCAGCACACCCCTGAAGATCTGAAGCGGCTCGATGAGGCACTGATGGCATTGCCCGAAGAGAATGGGGCGATGTTGCTTTCCGAGTTTGATGGTTTTTGCACGGGGCTTTTGGTTTGCCCTGAAACGATTCCACCGAGCGAATGGCTCAAACAGGTTTGGGGACCAGATGGCCCACCTGCATTTGATACGATGGAACACATGCAAGCTGTTCTCGATCTCATCATGGTCCACTACAACCGTGTTGCAGCAATGCTCATACCGCCTGCCTATTTTGGTCCGGTCATCGATGAGGTGCCTGCGACTGGCGAGGTCATGTGGGAATTCTGGATGGAAGGGTTCATGACGGCCATGACCCTCAGGCCGGAATCTTGGAAAAAGGCCACAAGTTCGGGCGACGATGATGTGCTGACAGCTATGGTTGGTGTAATGAGTCTGTCGCGGTTTGCGCGGGAGCGGAATGAATACTCGAAAGCGGCGCAAGCGGCACGCGATGACGGTGCAGTTGATCTGATCATCGATAGTGTTCTTGAACTCAATCGCTTTGCCAAGGGCCTTCCGCCCGATGCTCTTTTCGAGGGTATGCCTTGGGAAAACGACCAATCACTGAACAGCCTATCGCGCTGAATAGCTTTTGCACCATGTCGTGAAGGTCTTCTCGATATTCCTCATGTCTAGCGGTATCGACTTCTCGCCGCACCATTTGCGGAACGTGTCGGCCAGCACTCGCAAGTCCGGTACATGCCGCCCGTCGATGCGTGGCGCATTGTCCCGTGCGATCCTATCCCATGGTTGGGTGTCCTTCACGCTGCCAAAATCGGGGAAGGCCGTCACTGGCGTTTCCGCCGTCCCATCCCGCCGCGCTTTTCGACCTACCTTGGGGCGATCCAGTTCTGCCTTGGTGGACTGTTTTTGCGTCTGTTCTTTTTCTTCCCAAGAAATAGTTACACTGGCAACGGTCCGCCCGATCTTATTGGGCGTGGCGGTTAGCGTCAGGCGCGAAAGCTGGCTAATCTCTTCAATAGCGGGCTTGATCGCCCATCGGTTCAGTTCTGCAAACCGTTTGTGCTTTCCCTCTACCAAGCCGAGTAGTGCTCGAAGTTCTGGCACGGTGAAGGTCTTGCTAGTAATATGTTGAAGGTTCGTCAGGCTCGAAATGTGCTGGAACAGCAGCACTGAATATTTACTGCCCAGATGGAACACTGTCTGACGGTCGAGAATAGTCCAGTGGTTGGAATCACGTGCCATGCGCTGGAAAGCTCGTCCGAAAAACCACGACACAACCAAATCACCTGTCGCACTTTCTTCACGATAATCAATCTGCGCATCATCAATTATCCCTCCGATACTTACACGCATCTTTTCTTTATCGTCGTGGATCAAGGTTGCCGCGCTCAACTCCCCAAAAAGCGGGGTGATACTCGTGCGATCATGATGTGCCATCCCATCAATCTTACGTATGTCCGACAGGCGCATTGTGTGCTGCACCTCATCGGCCATACGGCCTCCCGCCGTGCCAATCATTAGGTGCATTAATTTGAGCGCCCGAAGGCTTGGCGCATTCTGCATGTAGACTCCCCGCGCCACCTCTGCGGGCAACACGGTTTTGGTCTGGTCATAGGCCCGATCTGCGGCCACTTCGGTTGTCTTTCCCATAGGTGCGCTTATCGGAGAGAATACCGCACCTGTCAACGCCACTTAGCGGCCCAATACCGCACTTAAGCGGCCCAATACCGCACTTAAGCGGCCCAATACCGCACCGATAATCTAATAATAGATTGAACTTAAAAGGAAATTTCTCCCTGAACTTATAGAACTTAAGAACAAGAAAGGCGCTACGCGCTTTTTTGGTAAATATGGATTGGTTTTAGGGGCGTTTGGCACCAGTCGCGCTCAAACAGGATCGAGCCGGATATCCAGTTTGGCCCCTACGGCATCAGCAAACCGAGATAGCTTTTCGATGCTGATATTTTGACGCGCGCCTTCGATGCGAGAAATCTCGCTCTGCTTTGTGCCCATCCGCTCGGCCACTTCAGCTTGGGACAACCCAGCCGCAGCCCGTGCTGCAATGAGTTTACGCGCGAGATTAAATTCAGGTTCGAGGGCGTCGTAAGCGGCCTTGTTGTCAGGGTCGTTCAGAAACTCTTTTTTCAGGTCAGCCAGTTTGGTCATGTTACCTCCTTCGCCCGC
>OJIO01001440.1_pt1 | contig 10441 bp, 10 predicted proteins | sample 1595621 | NCBI WGS metagenome assembly OJIO01 (sample SAMN05416776, study PRJEB24817) | seawater metagenome | isolation source: Sea water | place: Canada:Atlantic | collected 2013-07
CGAGATTTCTGCCTGTCTCGTGGGCTCGGAGATGTGTATAAGAGACAGGAATCATACTTTGCAAATCTTGGATCTGCAAACTCACCCATGAAGTTCTTCCACTTAGTTCCTACTTCAGTTACCCAAACCTTGGTACTTTGGTATTCCATAGTATCCGCTGTAATTTCAAAATCTAAATTATCTGCATAGGGTACTTTACTTAGTATAGATAGATCTATCCCTAAAGCCTTTATAGAATCTAATGCAGGAGAAAATGTTATTGTTTCTATGAACTTTTCACTATTCCCTGGATCCTCTGGATCTTCTGTCAATTTAATAAAAGGTATACTATCATTAGTCATAGCATTTACCAACACTTCAAATGAAGGAGCATACTCACCTGTCATTTTAAAATATAATTCTTGAGCCGTTCTAATATTTTCCAAACTATGTACAACTTTTGCCTTTCTTCTTTCTTTCTCTTCTCCAAAAGCAATAGGTTCTTTGATTGAACTATACAGCATGAAAGCTAGTAATCCTACCAATAGTATTAGAAAAATATTAATTATAATTTTCATGTTTTACGTTTTGTATTACTTTAAAGTTAAGTCTATTTAATTAAGTAATGATACTATTTTATATCCTTACCAACTCCAAAGAAAATAAAAAGATGAAGGAAAAAAAAATTTACTTGATATAATATTACACTTCCTTTTAAATCCTTGCTTTTAGAGTTACGCGGAAACGCACCTTTTATTTTTTTTGGGCTAGATTTTTATTCTAATATAAGATGCAGTTCATTTCTTTTTTGGTGTGTACATTTGTCAAAACTTTTAAATTTCATGTCCTTAATTTTAGCCTTAGAATCATCTTGTGATGACACATCTGCAGCAATCATCAAAAATGGCACTGTCTTAAGTAATGTTACGGCGACTCAAACCATCCATGAGAAGTATGGAGGGGTAGTTCCTGAAGTTGCATCTAGAAAGCATCAAATTAATATTATTCCTGTTGTGAAAGCTGCATTGGACAAAGCTAATGTTGACAAAACAGAATTGACGGCAATAGCCGTAACAAAAGGACCTGGACTATTGGGCAGTCTAATTGTTGGCGTATCATTTGCTAAGTCTCTATCCCTGGCTCTAGAAATTCCATTGATAGAAGTCAATCATATGAAAGCACACATTTTAGCTCATTTTGCAGAAGACCCTAAACCAAAATTTCCTTTTTTATGTCTTACTGTAAGCGGAGGCCATACGCAAATCGTAAAAGTCACAGCACCTTTAGAAATGACAATACTAGGAACAACGATAGATGATGCAGCAGGCGAAGCTTTTGATAAAAGTGGAAAAATTATGGGATTAAAATATCCCGCAGGACCAGAAATGGATAAACTTGCTCAAAAAGGAAAACCAATATTTCAATTTGCAGAACCTAAGGTCAAAGGTCTCAATTTCAGCTTTAGTGGACTTAAAACATCAATTCTCTATTTTTTAAAAGCACAATTAAAGGACAATCCAAATTTCATAGATGAAAATCTTAATGATATCTGTGCATCAGTACAATATCAGATCGTATATATTCTTATCAAAAAATTAAAACAAGCTGCATCCGAAACAGGGATCAATCAAATAGCAATTGCTGGCGGAGTCTCAGCAAATAGTAGTCTGAGAACTGCTCTTGAAAAAGCAGGTAAAGAATGTGGATGGCAAACTTATATACCAGCTTTTCAATATTGTACTGATAATGCAGGTATGATTGGAGTAGCGGCCGAATTCAGTTATAAAGAAAAAGACTTCTCAAGTTTAGATCTAGTTCCTGAAGCAAGGCTTAAAATATAAAAGGTCATCACTTTTTAAGTACTGACCTTTCATTGTATAGCTATATTTTTTTTTCTTAGGAGTGATGCATTAATAAAGTGCGTTTTTATGTGCTGACATTTATTCATTCTCCAAGGCAAAAAACGTAGGCTATGCATCGCATAGGCGAGGCTTTTTAACGCAGAAGAAGGGATAAAGAGCAAGCAGAAGAATGTAACTTTATTATTGTTTCATTCCTTAATAACGCAGAAGAAGGGAAAAAGAGCAAGCAGAAGAATGTAATTTTATTATTGTTTCATTCCTTAGATACTAATTCCGAGAGTCAAGCTAATTACATGAGGCTTAGCTTTGAATCCAGCATCTCTTGTTCCATAATTAATATGCTGACCCACAGTTTTGAAGTTATTCTCATATCTTACATCGATGTGAAATCTTCCAGCATCTAAACCTACAGCTCCAGTAAATCCATAAGTGATTGCTCTATTATTGTCGCTATATCCACTGATGAAATCTAAAGCTGGTGAATAACTAACTAATATATGTGCTACAGGTCCAACTCCGAATCTAATATTATTGTGTGTAATTCCAGCCATCAATTGAAAATCGATAAAGTCATATTTTTCATAAACAATTCTTGTTCCTTGACCGAATTGGACGAATGACCTTACCCTATATTCTTGAGTATAGTTAGAATATGCCAATTCTGCCCTCCCATAAAGATAACCGAACTTTTGTTGTCCAAAGACACCATACGATTTCACTATATTCGAACCTTTATAAGTAACTTCATGGTTGATGTAGTCAAAAACTTCCCCAGAATTTGTAGTCTCATTAGGAGCCATAGTAACCCCAATTGAAGTCTTAATTCCTAAAGCGATTTGTGCATTTGATACAAGTGCAAAACAGAAAATTGCAGCAAATGTGAATAATATTTTTTTCATGAGTTTAAAGTTAAAACGTTTTCGCAAAAAGCGTTACTAATTGAGAGCGCAAATATGAAAATGTTTAGCTAATTAATCAAATCTTACTTATAAGCTTGCTAACTGTTTTACAAATTTAAACCCATTTAACTAAGCATATTGCAAAATTATTACACACTTGAATTGAAAATATTATTAAAACACAACATATTATTTCGAATTTACACTTTTATGCGTTTCATATTTCACTATTTACCTACGTAATAGTCACTACATAAATAAGCGAATTACCATTATTAGTGCCATATCATTTTATTATAGATAGATAAAATGTACAATTCGCTGCATTTCACTACAGATTTGGCTCTTTTATCTATAATTGATTTTATCTCATCGAAAAATGGAACCCTTGTATTAGAAATAGGAGTTATATTGATTGCGTAAAGTAAAATCTAATAATTATGGCAGATAAAAAGACAAGTAACAAAACCGAAATGGCCAATAGTGTAATTCAAAACCACATGATTTGGTCTATGGGAGCAGGTTTCATTCCAGTACCTATTGCAGATTTATTCGCAGTGGCAGCTATCCAATTGGATATGATAAGACAGATGTGTAAGATCTACGATATTGACTTCAAAGAAACGGAAGGCAAAGCAGTGATTACCGCTCTAACAGGTTCAGGGTTCGCAAGACTTGGTGCTAGAGCAATAAAATTCATTCCTGGAATAGGCAGTATATTAGGTGGTGTAACTATGGCTATTCTTTCAGGAGGATCTACTTATGCACTTGGAGAAGTATTCAAGAAACACTTCGAAACTGGAGGAACGTTTTTGGATTTTGACCCTGCAAGATTGAAGAAGTATTACAACGAGAAATTCGAAAAAGGAAAAGAAGTCGCTTCTAAGATCCAAAAGGATAAAAAACAACAAGATGAAGTAATTAAGGTAAACGATAGTGTTACTCAATTACAGAACCTTGCGAAAATGAAAGAGGATGGAATTTTGACAGATGAAGAGTTTGCAACCTTGAAAAAGAAAATCATTGGGATGGATACTCCTGATGCAGAATAATCTATCCTTTCAATATTGTAAAGTATTGACATAGATGTCATTACAAAATAGAAAAGCCTATCGATTTCTTATCGAAAGGCTTTTCTTTTTTTGGATAAAATATCCACAAATATTTTTCTTCAATTCTTATAGAGAAAAGAATTTTGCTCTGGCTCCACATTGGGCCACACCGTAAGATCCTATTCCCCAGTTAAGTTCGAATACTAAACCAGCGAATATTGGTGTTGATTTTTGGTATCCATTTTCTCCTGAATATACACCCGTAGCATATGGGAATGGCTCATTACCAGCTGCAGGATCGTCTTGTCCATTGATATCAGTAAATCCGTACTCTATCCTAAGTCCTATTTGACCACTAAATGATGCATCAGTACCTATAACATTAACACCAAAACTAAGAACTCCAGAAATTTGTCTTTTGTTAAATTCTGTAAAGTCAGCTAATTCACCATCCGCACCTGTTCTTTCTACTCCTCTTAAAAATCCAATCTTAGGACCAAGCTCAAAGAAACCTAAATTCTTAGCATTTCTAAAAAGAAAGTATAAATCCGTAGAGTTCCATTTTATTTCTGGTGCACTTGGATATCCATTGAGTCCCTCATAAGTAGTACCATTTTTGGCATACATCAATTCAATAGCTAGTCCGTTATAACCTCTATTAATACCGACTTTCCCCCCGAAACTTATTGCATTACCAAAAGCTAACTCGTAATTAAGGTTACTATCATCGATGGCAGCCATATTAATAATGCTGCTACTGCCTGCCATTACTTTTAAAGCAGCATCAAACCATGCAATTTCCCTTTGAGAATAACTCAAAGTAGAAATAGTCACAAAACATAGGATCAGAAAATTTCTCATTTTATCTTATTGTTTAAAAATTAAGTTGTTAATCTAAGACACAAGATATAAAGTTTTGAATCTAATATCACATCAAACAGACAACCAATTGAATTAAAATGCTGCTTAGTTTACATTTTTGTTATAAAATGACATTCCTAAAAACATCCAACCCAATATAAAAAACAAACCACCTATGGGAGTGATTGGCCCTAACCATTTGTAATTTACCAATCCTATCAAGTCTCTAGTTGCTAAAAGATAAATAGATCCTGAGAAAAGAAATATCCCAATACAAAAACACCAAAAAGAACGCTTAGCCCACTTTCCTGATGTTTTACTCATTGCAAACCATGCAAATGTCATGGCAAACAAATGATAAAAATGATAAGTAATACCTGTATTATAAGTAGCTAATTTATCAGCCGGCAACACTGCCTTTAAACTATGAGCCCCAAAAGCTCCAAATATAACAGCCAATGCCCCAAACAACCCAATCAATAATCCTAGTTTATTCAATATATGTCTCTCTTTCATCTTAATATTTGGCGCATGAAACTACAATATCGTCATTTGGTCTAATTATATCTACTTAAAGAATAAAACAAGGTTATCTTTGACCCAAATTAGACTAAGAGCGTTATATAAATATTGTTACATTATAAGACATACGAGCATAGCACATCCAATGAATGGGTGACTTTTGTACATGGTGCAGGAGGTAGTTCATCTATATGGTACAAGCAAGTAAAGGAATTTAAAAATTCATTTAATGTATTGCTAATTGACTTAAGAGGTCATGGTAATAGCAAAGGAATGGGATTAAAAAATATTTCTAAGTACACCTTTCGTTCCGTTTCTAATGATGTTATCGAGGTAATAGATCATCTGAAAATCAAGTCTTCTCACTTCGTCGGAATTAGTTTGGGTACAATTATTATTAGAGAATTAGCTGAGATAAGACCAAAAATAATCTCCTCTATGATAATGGGAGGTGCAATACTTAAAATGAACTTCAGATCTCAGCTCTTAATGCGGGCTGGGTTTGTACTTAGGTCATTGGTCCCTTATATACTATTATACAAGTTGTTTGCTTTTGTTATAATGCCTAGAAAAAAACACAAAGAATCTAGGAATCTCTTTATTAGAGAAGCAAAGAAGTTGTATCAAAAAGAATTTATAAAGTGGTTTGGACTCACTACGACAATAAATCCAATCCTAAGGTTTTTTAGATCAAATGACCCTCTAATTCCAACCTTATATGTTATGGGAGAAGAGGATTATATGTTTCTACCATCAATTCGCATGACGGTATCCAAACATGATTCAGCTAACTTAGAAGTTATAGAAGATTGTGGTCATGTTGTGAATGTTGACAAGCCAGCTATTTTTAATAATATTGTTATTGATTGGATTAGAAAGAATTCTGTTCTTGCGTAAATATTTATAAGTACCGTCCCAGTTTAGACTGTAATTCTGCAGCACTCTTTTTTACTTCTACCTCGAAATTTTCAGAATCACTGCCTGCATAGATAATACCTCTTGAAGAATTAATAAGAAGTCCGCAGTCATCATTCATACCATTACTTACAACACCATGAAGATCTCCACCTTGTGCTCCAATACCTGGCACTAAGAAGAAATGTTCTTTAGCCATGTCTCTGACTTCAGCAAATGACTCTGGATGCGTAGCGCCAATAACATACATCAGATTTTCAGGACTTCCCCACTCTTGAGATTTTCTGATTACAGATTCATAAAGTGGTGTATCGCCAGATTGTATTCTTTGAAAATCATTACTTCCCTTATTAGAAGTCAATCCCAATAAAATCACCCACTTATCTTCAAATTCTAAGAATGGTGAAATTGAATCCACTCCCATGTAAGGAGCAACGGTAACTGCATCAAAATTAAAGTATTCGAAGAATGTTTTGGCATACATTTTTGAGGTGTTGCCTATATCACCTCGTTTAGCGTCTGCAATAGTAAATATATTATCAGGAATATAATCAATTGTTTTTTCTAATGATTCCCACCCTTTAGGACCAAGTGACTCGTAGAAAGCTATGTTAGGTTTATATGCAACACACAAATCTTTAGTAGCGTCTATTACTCTTTTATTAAATTCGAAAATTGGATCTTCGAAATCTTTGAGGAAAGTTGGAATCTTTTCTGGATCAGTATCCAACCCAACACATAAAAATGATTTCTTTAGATTTATCTGGTGTATAAGCTCACTCCTGTTCATGGAAATATAAGTTCTGAGAATGCGATATTAAAAGTAGGAATTGATTTTTGAATTGAGTAGTTTTTAATTCAATCCGTTTACAGCTTCGATTGATTTAATCTCTGGAATCTTAGATTTAAGTGTCTGCTCTACTCCTGCCTTCATGGTCATAGCTGACATTGAACAAAACTCGCAATTACCCAACCACTTGATTTTTACAGTCATGTCATCAGTAATTTCTACCACTTCGATATTACCACCATCTACCTTTAAGTGTGGTCTGAGAGATTCTAATGCAGCGTCTACTCTATCTTTTAATGCTTGTTGTTCGGTGCTTGACATATCCACAAAATTAATATATTAATTAGCTTAATCTATTTAATTCATATATCTTTTGATGTTGAGGTAACCCTTTATCATCCTAAAGAATATAATATAAACAAAGAAATCGGCTTTAAGATTTCAATTAATACTAGTTTACCATTTTAACCACTGTAGTTGGTCCTAAGACTTCATTGCGAAGTTGAACTTGTCTGATGGTATTAAGCGCAAGATCTTCGAACTTCTGTTTGAGTGGATTTCCTTCTTGTACAGCTACAGGCTGACCAGAATCACCTCCTTCCCTGATTCCTTGTACCAATGGGATTTGACCTAACAAAACTGATTTTGAAAGCTTTGCCAACTTCTTGCCACCACCTTCACCAAATAATAAATACTTATTATCAGGTAACTCTTTGGGTGTAAACCAAGACATATTTTCCACTATTCCAATGATAGGTACTTTTACATGATCGATCAAGAACATATTGATGGCTTTGACAGCGTCAACTACCGCTACCTCTTGCGGTGTAGTGACTATGATCGCTCCTGTTATTGGCACGGTCTGTACTAATGTAAGCTGGATATCACCTGTCCCTGGTGGTAGATCAATGATCAAATAATCTAGATCTGGCCAAATACAATCGTTGATAAATTGCTTTATTATTCCACCTAGCCTAGGACCTCTTAGCACAACGGCTTGTTCAGGTTCAACAATGAATCCTACTGACATGACTTTCACTCCATGTGCTTCGAGAGGTAATAATTTATGTTTTCCATATAGCATTTCAATCTTTGGTCGTTGTCCTTGTAGCCCCATCATAGTAGGGATACTAGGTCCATAAAGATCTGCATCGATAAGTCCGACTTTCGCTCCTTTGTTTGCTAGAGAAATGGCCAGATTAACTGCAACAGTAGACTTCCCTACTCCCCCTTTTCCAGAGGCTACGGCTATTATGTTTTTCACTTGAGGCAGTGCTCGTGTTTTTGAGGCCCCCGCAGGACCATCACTCTTCATGTGTATATGTACCTGTGCTTCGGGATATACTGTTTGAACAGCGTGCATGCAAGCAAAATTAAGTGTTTGCTTTACTTGAGTATCTGTAGAAGTAAGGGCTATGGTAAATGAAACATTATTACCATCTACTTTGAAGTCTTCCACCATTCTGACAGATACAATATCTTGACCCGTATTGGGATCTTTGACTGTTCGTAATGCTTCTAAGACTTTGTTGTTATCTAAACTCATAATTAGAATTAAGCTGCGAAATTAATCGGTATTCAAATTAAAACACAATTGAGACAAGGAAGGTTTTAGGTTTTGTATTTACTTCTTCGCCAACTGCCGAATCTTAATCCCAAACCCAGCGAAAATCAAAGTCATTATAGGACTTAGCCAATTGAAAATAGCATAGACAAAATACTCTCCTACTCCAACTCCCAGAACTCCAGCTTGATATGCGCCACAAGTATTCCATGGAATTAATACTGATGTCACAGTTCCTGCATCTTCTAATGTTCTACTTAAATTTTCAGGCGCTAGTCCTTTATCTTCAAAAGCTTGTTTAAACATCTTACCAGGGATCACAATGGCAAGATATTGATCGCTTGCTACTATATTCAAACCAAGACAACTTAATACTGTACTTGAAAATAAACCAAACGTAGATTTTGCAACGGACAATAAGGCCTTTGTTATTCTAGATAATGCTCCTATTCCATCCATAACCCCTCCAAAAACCATCGCGCAAATAATCAATAAAATTGTCCATAACATACCCATCATACCACCAGCTGTGAAAAGATCATTGAGCGTAGCATTATCAGTGACAATGGCTACATCTGTAGTAATGGCAGAAAATAATGCGCCCATATTTGTAGAACCAATCAGCCCTAATACTTCAGGTTGAAAAATAAGTGCAAATACTGCCGCGAGTAATACTCCTGCACCCAAAGCTACCAAAGGTTTTGTTTTTAATACAATCAAAACCACAACACCCACTGGCACAAAAAACAACCATGGTGTGATATTAAATGTAGCATCCATTGTCGTCAACAAACCACTGATATCTGCACTTCCCGATGTATCAATATTAAAACTTATAATTGTAAAAACTATAAGGGTAATTATAATCGTAGGCACTGTTGTGAAACTCATGTATTTGATATGTGTAAACAGATCTGTTCCTGCCATAGCTGGGGCAAGGTTTGTCGTATCACTAAGAGGAGACATTTTATCACCGAAATAAGCACCTGAAATAACTGCCCCCGCTATCATTCCCGTAGGTATGCCTAATGCAGTTCCTATTCCAATCAATGCAATACCAACAGTCGCCGATGTAGTCCAAGAACTACCCGTTGCAATAGATATGATAGCCGCTATCACTACTGAAGCTGGTAAAAAAATAGATGGACTCAAAACCTGAAGACCATAATAAACCATTGCTGGAATAACGCCACTGACTAGCCACGTTCCAGCCAAAGCTCCAACGAATAATAATATAACTATAGGAACAAGAACACTTCTTAAGTTCTCCCAAACCTCAGCTATCATTGTTGCAAATGTAGTTTTATTGAACAATCCAACTATAGCAGCGATCGCTCCTCCAATGAGTAAGATATACTGATTCGAATAATCGCCTAGCCAGGCTCCACCTTTTCCGAATATATTATAAGCTAATAATCCCATCAAAAGAACAACGGGAATCAATGCCTCCCATATATTTAATTCAATATTCTCAACTATATGTTCATCTTGTCTATTTAGTGCCTTCTTTTCGTGGTCTGCCATATTCATTTTGGATTTACTATCGTAATGATACGATTTTGAGATTTGATCTACAAATGTAATATTGTCATGCATATGAATGAGTTAGAAATCTTACCACAATTTTGTAAATGATAATGAAACCAGTATTTATAGAAATACTACACAACTTATTCTTGTAAAAACATTTAATCCACAAAAAAGCCCTTCTACAAATCAATGCAGAAGGGCTATATTTTCTATAACTTAATTTAAGTTATTGTTCTTATCTAACTATTATCATTTTCTTAGTAGCTGTAAATTCACCACTTTCGATTGTATAGTATAATACTCCAGTAATTCCGAGATCATCAGCATCTAATGGAAGAAGATTCATTCCTTTTGATCCTATTGTATTCACTACTTTCATTGTCTTTCCAGCTACATCAGTAACTGTAAATACTACCGCTCCTTCCTCTGCCAATTCAAATCTGATCATCGTCTGATCTTTGAATGGA
>OJIO01001443.1_pt1 | contig 10418 bp, 8 predicted proteins | sample 1595621 | NCBI WGS metagenome assembly OJIO01 (sample SAMN05416776, study PRJEB24817) | seawater metagenome | isolation source: Sea water | place: Canada:Atlantic | collected 2013-07
ATAAAAGATAGTTCCACCATTTATTTGATTCTTCTTTTGTTCCAGATTTGATTATGTCCTCTCGTTCTTTATTTGTCCATTTAATGAAATCAATTTCAACTTCATCATGCAACCATTCCATTTCATCAGTACTTAATCCATGCGATTTGCCTTCTTGCTCAATTTCTGTAGCCTCAAGTAAAGTTGCAGCGAAAAGTTTTAATCCATCAGTGTTTGCTGTAATACAGAATTCTTGATCTGTCCATTCTGTAAATCCAAAATATGCTTTATTTCGGTTTGCATTTCTTTTAAGTTCAGTGGCAATAACTGTTGATTCATTATTCCGTAGGTTGACCTGTTCTATTTTTGGTTCATTAGGAGCAATTACAAATAGACAATCATCAATTCCTTTTATCAAGAATTCTCTTTGTTCGCTGATTTGATCGGAGATGAAACTTTCGTTACTCTTTTCATTCGATAAAAATCCACCCTCTTCTATTTCAATGATTAAATTGTTAACAATAATTTTGTTTTCCCAATACTTCGCCAAGTCTCTTTCGTCCAACAGTTTGAACGCTATTGGGTTTTCGAATGTAATATCATAGTCTTTATCTTCTGCTGTTGAATACCTTATTTTCAGTTTGTATAAGTCAAAATCCATTGCCAAGATCTCTGGAGTTCTTGACATATATATTTCTGTATTTAGGACTTTGACTTTCATTTTATATTTTTCCTACTGGCACATAACTTGTGTATATGTGGAACTCCCAGATATAGAACTTCCACATATATCGGTTATATGAACAACACATATCATCTGATAATTAACAATTTAGCAATAAATTCCAATCCTGATTATTAGCCGTGTTTAAACGAGTATTATCCGAATAAAAACGTTTATAAGAAAACTGGCTTCACATACTAAACGACCAACTTTCATGAACTTCATTTGATGAACATTTACGTAAGTCACTTCATAAAAACAGCTATCGTTGTAATTGTTATTTCCTTACCACATAATATTAAATATACAATAAATCTTGAGCTCGCAACTGACGAAATCGAAATTTAACTTTGTTTCGCAATCCTAAATAGTTCTTATTGTCTGTGTCCTTTATGTTATAATCGCTCATGTAAGGAGACCGACAACTATAAAAAGAACAATGCTGCATCCCTTGGTAATGCACTAGAACCCTCTCCAAAACCAAGCACCAATAAAGAATCTAAATCAAGCAGTACAACAAAGAAGAAAAACACAAAACAAGTAAAAAGGGAAAGTGGAAAGCAGTAACAATCAATCATTTTTAGACTGCCCTAAAAATATATTACACCCATATTAAATATTCTTGTATCTTTGATCTAACAAAGTCATAGGTACTATGAATGATCTTCTTGCTGTATTATCAGAACCTTGGGCCATCAGAGCGTTAATCACTTGTTCACTCATTGGTATAATGTATGGCGTATTGGGATGCTTTATCGTCCTCCGGAACATGTCTCTTATTGGTGATGCATTATCACATGCAATATTACCTGGTGTATTTTTTGCTTTTATTCTTTTTGGTTATAGCACGATTGGTTTCTTCATGGGATCGGTAGTAGCAGGGTTGTTGACAGCCTTATTGATCACCTGGATACAGCAGAATATCAAGACTAAAAATGATGCCGCTATCGGTATTGTATTCACTCTTATGTTTTCTATCGGTGTAATAGGAATAAGCTGGCTCAACAATGAAGGGGGAGTTCATTTAGACTTGAAAGACTTTCTGATAGGGAGTATTATGGGTATTTCAAATGAAGATATTATTCTGACTTTATTAATTACTATCTACACTATAGGAAGCGTGGCATTGTTCTACCGATTTTTATTTATTACAACTTTCCAACCGGTCATAGCTAGCACAATGGGTATTTCTACCAAAATGGTGCATTATTTTTTAATGCTGATGTTATCATTTGCAATTGTGGCTGGTCTTAAAACAGTAGGTGTTATACTAGTTGTAGCACTTTTAATAACGCCTTCATCAACAGCGCTTCTGCTGTCAAACAAATTAAAATATGTTATAATAATTTCTGCTATTGTCGGATTATTTTCCTCAGTCCTAGGCTTGATATTAAGTATAGTTTATAATACACCTCCTGGACCTGCAATGGTTCTTGTAGCAGCATCTTTATACTTTATTGCGGCATTGTTTTCCCCAGAGAAAGGTCTTGTGCTAAGAACGATTAGATCATATAGGCAAAGACAGAAAATAGAAAGGGAAGATATTCTTAGGCAAGCGATCAAACATTCGGCTCAAAATCCACTTACACTTTCAAAGCTTACTGATAGACTTGGTTTAAGTATTAAAAAGTTGAAAAAACATCTTAAATATCTTTCTGCTGAAGGAGTAGTCCTTGTCGATAAGGATATCTCTCTTACAGCTAAAGGAATGGGCCAAGCACAATCACTAGTGAGAGCACACAGGCTGTGGGAATCATACCAAGTACAAACTATGGGACTTTCAGAAGGTCAAATTCATGACGAGGCGGATAGATTAGAACACCACCTTACTGATGAATTACTCGACGAAGTAGACAAAAAGCTAGGATATCCAGAGACTGATCCACACGGCTCTCCAATCCCTAGAAAGTCGAAAAAGCTAAACATGTCACTGATATCTCAAACGCTGAACGTTCGGCTTAGGATTTTGAAAGAACAAGTAAATGAATCAGTAGAAAGTGATCTTTGGGAATTAGGTCTATTGCCTAATACATTCGTCACCATAAAGAAAATAACACGAGAAAAGGTTGTTATTCAGCAGGGTCAAAATTCAATAGAAATGGACCCAGATTTAGCTGGTCAAGTTGTAGTTTCGAAGAAGTGATTTAAAAATTTTAGAGTATAAACAATAATTAAAGAAATCGCGGTCAGTAAGATTCTTACTTTTCTTCTCGACTGGTTTCATCTAATCCATCAAATATCTGATTCAGTTTGTACATTTCATCAAGCGTATCATCCATGTATATAGCGATTTCTGGAATTCTACGTACATGTTTTCTGATACGGTATGCTAGAGATTTTTTAAGACTTCCTATTCCTTTGTTTAGCTTAAGTAATACATCTTCCTTATCTTCTGTATTGAATATACTTACATACAACTTAGCTTGTGATAAATCAGGTGCAACCAAAACTGATGTTACAGTAACAAAAGCATCTCCATAGATATAAGACCCATCACTTTGGAGTACTATTCCAAAATTCCTTCTTATCAATTCCGCTACTTGTTCTTGTCTTTTAGATGCCATAAACATTATTATTTATCTGGATTGACCAGTATTCTATCTTATTACTTAAAATTAAACACATTCAACCAATCGAAAGGTTCATAATTATCTCAATATGATTTTAAAATATAGAATCCCTAATAATTCTATTTATTCAATAATATCCAATTGCCATTGATTTCAAGGTACCTGCCATTTGGAAATACTTTTTTGAATGTCGTTTCAAAATATTTCTTTGTCTTCTTCTTATCCTTTTCGAAAAAGTATAATCTGTTGAATAACAATAATCCATTATCTGTCATTCGATTCGATAATGCACTAAGAAATTCTTCAGACTCAAACTCCTCTGGTATATAATCACTAACGAATACATCCATTGCCACAAAATCATATCTTCTTGTATCGATTTCAACAAAGTGTAAAGCATCTGTGCATATTGTAGACACTTCAGAGACTAGCTCATCAAGTACATATTTACTTGCCAGATAGATGATGTCATCATCTATCTCAACAGCCGTGTAGGAATAGTCTTGCTTGAAATATCGCTCTAACATATAAGGAATACTTCCTAATCCAAGTCCAAGCAAAAGGACAGAATCAATATCATATTTCCCAATATCAATTTTCTTAAAGGCCTCAAAGAAGTTATCATACCTATTGCCATAGGAATAAATTGCCTCAGGTGTTACAAGTTGATATTCTCCCTTAACTAGTAGCACATCCAACTCATCATTAAATATTGAGGATGTACTTTCTATGTGGACATCTACAAAATATGACTTAATCCGTTTCCAAAGTGGCTGTTTCATACTAATCTTATGATAATGTAAAACTACTGAATTACATTTAAACTTTGAATTCTAATATTTTTGAAACCAGTAGTTATAATAACTTGAAATACTGTTGCCATGTACCAAAATAATCCCTGATATATTTAATTGCTTTCATCGATAACAAATTAGGCAAAATTGAAAGCCGACTCTCAGGTGAATTTATCAAAAAGAGATTTACAAAAAACTATTTAACAGCCTTTTCCCAGATTCTGTATTTCGAAGTATTTAGAAAAACATGCTCTAAGATAACTCTATCTTCATCTGTCAATGACACATTTCTGCGAGCCATCACTTTCTCAGCAGTATCTATCGATTTCTCAAGCAAGTATGTCTTAAATCCAGAAGCTCCACCCCATGCAAACGATGGAATATAATTTCGAGGATAACCACTTCCGAATATATTGGCATTTACACCTACTACAGTCCCTGTGTTAAACATAGTGTTAATTCCTGTCTTAGAATGATCACCCATTATTAGCCCACAAAACTGTAGTCCTGTTTTTGCAAATTTCTGATCTTCATAGGACCATATTTTAATGTCGTCATAGTTATTCTTAAGGTTCGACGCATTTGAGTCAGCACCTATATTACACCATTCCCCAAGAACAGAATTACCTAAGAACCCTTCATGCCCTTTATTAGAGTAGCCTGTCAATATGCTGTTTTTTATCTCCCCACCTGCTTTACTGAAAGGTCCAATTGTGGTAGCGCCATAGATCTTTGCACCCATCTTCAATGTTGCGCCTTCGCACATAGCAAGACCGCCTCTTACTATACTACCTTCCATAATAGTAGCATTTTTACCCACATAAATTGGTCCTGTACTCGCATTGAGTATGGCACATTCTACAGAAGCACCGTCCTCCAAAAATATATTTTCAGGATTGATAACCTTGTTACTGTCACTTATTGGTTCTGACTTTCTATTTGTTGTCAAAAGCCTAAAATCGTTTCTTAGCTCCACATCATTATGAGTAAATAGATCATATGGTCTGGTTACTCTTCTAATAAGGTCAGTATCATTAGACACATCTATACCTTCTAGTTCAGTGATTCCTTTATCATCAATTAGACTATCAAATTGATCTCTTGTAAGTCTTGCTGCCAATAATTCGTCACCTTCCAATATAGCTTCATTAGTCCCCAACTGTTTAATCAGTTTGAGCAACTTAGGAGTAGGTAAAACCGTACTATTGATTATGATATTATCCTCTTCAATACGAATAGGAAATTTCTCGGATAAGAAATCTTGCGTAATAAAACTCCCTTCGGCTTCAAGGTGTTTTTCCCATTTCTCTCTGATTGTAAGTATACCTACCCTCAGTTCACAAATTGGTCTAGTAAACGTGAGTGGAAGCAAACCTTCCCAGTTGTCATCGTCGAAAAGTATGATATTAGTTTTCATGTCAATTGGAGGTGGGTGTTTAATGTTGCCACTTGTGGCGAAAAAATAAAATTATATGTAAAAAAAAAGCCCTCAGTTGAGGGCTTTTGATATTCTTAATTTTCTTTTGTTTCAACTTCATCTTCAGGCTCAGGTTTTGACGTAAGGTTGTCAAACTTGGCGAATCTTTTGTTGAATTTATCAATTCTACCCGCAGTATCTACGAACTTCATTTTACCCGTAAAAAACGGATGAGATGAAGAAGAAATTTCCAGCTTTATTAGTGGATAATCTTTACCATCTTCCCAAGCTACGGTTTCTTTTGATTCAGCACATGAGCTAGACATGAAAGAAATGTCGTTTGATATATCTTTGAAGATTACTTTTCTGTATTCTTTTGGGTGGATATCTTTTTGCATAACTAATTAATTTTCAGTTCTTTATTACGTTGTTGAAGCGCAATAAAAAGTATTAAATTGCTCTTCTCCTATTATTCGGAGTGCAAAGATACTATTTTTACTCCATTATACCAATAGTTATAGGCCCAAAATAGAGAAAAAATATCCATTTACCCGCCAATAATAAGTTGCTGGCAACTAAAATCAACTGGATATCAATTTTTCTATAAGAATATTCTAAAATACTTATAGTTTGGATCAATATAACTTCTTCTTATTTTAATTAAATTTATACTAAATCATACATTCTTCTAAGTAATAACAGTCTATGCAACTATCTTCATGAAATGAAAGCGCTACGCCTATTTTTGATTTTAGTTTTAACATCCTATAGTATTTATAGTGCAAATGCTGAGTATCAAATTACAGGAAGTGTAAATCTATCATCTGAATGGCAAAGACAGATATTCCTTTCTACGATTAATAAAATAGATGATTATTATAACTCGAACCCTTCAGATATTATACAAGTAGGCTCGATCAATGAAGATGGTAGTTTTATACTCAGTGGAGATAATCTTCCTCCAGATTCAAGATTTTACAGATTATATTTGATTAAAGAAGAAAATTCCGACTTCGATGCATGTATGTATACTAGCGGAGATGATCACAATTTCATACATATCATATTAAATAATGATACTCGCATACATTTGCAATCTGACAACAACCAACATTCACCATTTGCTAATTGTATAATCACAGGCAGCCAAGCTAACAGCAACCTCAGGTCCTTGAGTGAACTGATTTTACCAAGCTTCTACTTTCATCAATTCAAGTTTCCTTCAGAATTACAATTTTCAGAACAAAAAATAAACAGAGATTTATTTCATTTTGCAGATACATGTCAGACTACATTAGTTTCTCTAGCAGCTTTGATAAATACGGATATGGATCAATATTTTGAAGAAGAGTCTGATAGATATGAAGCATTTGCCGATCGGTTATCTAATAGCCTACCAAATCATGATTACACAGATAATTATTTCAGGAAACTCAAATATCATCAAGGAAGCAATGTCACAAATTCAAACTAACCTTGGTGGGTTACATTGTTATTTGGTATACTTTGTTTTGCTCTTCTAATTTCATTCATGAGGATAAGGTATTTATCTCAAAAAATAATAAAGAAGAATCAAGATTTAGCAAGTATCAACAAAAAACAACTGCCCAAATTAACGCAACAAGAAGAAAAAATACTGAAACTAATTGGAGACGGAAAATCAAACAAAGAAATTGCAATTGAATTATTTATTGAGTTAAGCACGGTAAAAACACACATCAATAAACTGTACACAAAACTTAAAATAAAAAACAGAAATGAAGCAAGGCAAAAAGTAAAAACCCTTGCATCCATAGAGGTCTAGTCCCTTTATCAACCCTAATATCCACTGATTACGCACCCACCAATTCTTGAATTCGATGCGAACTAACTTTAGTTTTGAATCGAAAATTTATTACTAATCAGAGTTTCAATAAACTCTAAAAATTCAAGAATTATGAAATTCAATTCATTTATTTTCTCCGTTTTATTTTTCATGGGCAGTGGGCTTTTCTATCAAAGTTGCATATCCGAAGCATCCGCTAATACTCAAATAAAAACTGTCGAAACTAAACAATGGACAACTTTGGAAAACGCAATAGTCCTATCCAAAAAGGACAATAAAAAGATACTGATAAATGTCTATACTGATTGGTGCAAGTGGTGCAAAGTTATGGATGATAAAACATTTAATAACGATGAAATTAAATCTTACTTAGAAAGCAATTATCATCTTGTAAAATTTAATGCTGAACAAAAGGAAGAAATCAAATTCAAAGGTAAATCACATACCTTTGATACTAGTGGCCGAAGAGGAATTCACACATTAGCCTCAGAACTTTTAGATGGTCAATTATCCTATCCTTCATTGGTAGTATTAGATGCTAATCTCAATAAGCTACAAACCATTCGAGGATATAAGACACCTGAACAATTATTAGAATTACTGAATTCAAAGTAGAAGAAGGTAAAAAAAACTGAGTGATAGTTTTTAAACTATTACTCAGTTTTAATACTTAAAAACACAATACCTATAAGCCGGATTCTGTACCCATCAAAGATAGGTCTCTATCATTTATCTATTCTGCCTACCCCTTTTGACATGCTTAGCATAAGTGTGAACGACACTTCCCGTCCTTAGACAGGTCAAAATATACGTGACATTGCAGCCCGCAAGGTTTATCCCTTCCCAATATTACTACTGAGAACCGTGAGCTCTTACCTCACATTTTCACCTTTTCCAAATTTTACAATAGCAAAATCTGGTAGTTATTTTCTGCGACACTTTCTATCTCCAATCCTAAAATCAGAGTCCACCCGTTAGATGGTGCGGTGCTCTACGCTGTCCGGACTTTCCTCTACTTTTACAAGTAGCGATAGAGCGGTATTGTAGTGTAAAGGTATTGTTTATTCTAATAGCAACATCAAATAAATAATAATTAGAGGAATTCCTCTTAAATTAAATCTTGAGTATACAACTTCTGATGGAATTCATTATTTATCATCTGGATTAGACTCATAACTCGAAATTATGTAAAATAGGCTTATGTCACGTTCAACAATTTGATAGAATAGATTAGAAAAAATGAACTGCAATAGTCAAGTAATTCAATTTCGCATGGTAGAAATAAACCATTATTATAAACAATTCTAAAAAGAACAATACATTGCATTTTTTTTTAATGTGTAAATAACTATTTTTGAGACACAAATAGTTTATTTTGATCAACAAAGACATTCTTAAGAAATCACAACATATCATATACTATATGATCAGTGTATTAATGGTTTCAATACTTTTAGGTGGAGTTCATTATTATCAGAAAGCAAGTGGGATGAAAAATAATTTCCTCCAATCCTACTTAGATGAAGAATATAAGACGATCACAAACGCTGTAAAAAGCATTCATCCCAAGGAGATTGATTTTCAATTACTTTCAAAATCCCCATATGATGTTCTAATTCAAGATAGAGACAGTACTATTTTTTGGAATAATTTTATTACTCCTCAAGAGCTTCGATATAAAAGTACCAATGATTATGCGATCGTCTTCAAAGACATAAATAATAAGCACAATATAACAGTTGGTTTAGATCTAAGGGAAAATGGAAAATTTTCAGATCACATCAATGAAAAACTTCATCTTTCATTTGATACTAATGGAAAAACACACCTTTCTGCCTCAATTTCGGATGTAAAGAAAAACACTTATGAGATTAGAACAACAAAAATCAAACAAACCTCTTTATTAAATCAATTCTCTTATCTGTTTTATTTTCTATTCATTATATTTTTTTTAAAATATATCTATCAAAAAATTTACGAGCAAAATAAAATTTCCTCATTAGGAGGTATTACTATTGGTGTACTCACATTTGCAATTGACTACTTCTTTATTTCAAGAATTTTTCTAGATACATACCTTGCAAGCATAAGTAGTTCAAATAATACAATTTGTCCAAATCTTCAGACATTTGTTATTGGCTTAGTTATAATCACATATTTTCTTACCATTCTAAAATCGTCAAACGCTTTAAATCCAATCAGTACCAAAGTAAAAAATGTTCTTTTCCCATTCTTGGTAACCAGTGCATTCATATATATCTGTTATGTAGCCAAAGAGTTGCTTTATTCAAGTCCATTAAGTGATTTGCACACTGAAACACTTCAATATACTGGCCAAGGAATAATATATCTTATCAGTTTCATTCTGGGCTTAGCAACCGTATTTTATGGTTCCGTTATCATATTCAAACAAATGCCAAATGATCAAAACCAATGGCAAAAATATCTTAGTTATCTGGCAGGAATAATCTTGACATATCCAATTGCACACTACTTAGAAATACAGATTCCAATTTGGACACTATATACATTTGTAATGTCTTACATCCTTATTTTAGAGCTGTATTTAGAAAATATTGAAAAGAATATAATCTATACAATTTGGTGGATTATTATTTTTTCTGGCTTTTTAGCTAGTATCACATTCTATTACAGGCTCAATGACAATATCAAAATACAGTCACAAATTATTTCACAACTTTATACATTTCCAACATCAAGCAGCAATGATAAAATCACTTCAATTGATGCTATATTAAAACAATCTGACATATTCCCACAACTGGCATCTTTACCCTACCCATCAGGCTTAGATAAAGATGATTTTGAGTCATTCGTGAAATCAATAATATCTAATGCAGGCTCAAATATAGAATCTTACGATATTACATTAGAAGTAATCGACCAACAAGGTATTACTCTGTTTAACAATCACTTCAGCAAAGCATATACCTTTCTACAAGCCATCACCAAAGCAGATAAGCAAACTGAACATATCTATTTTAACCCATTTGAAAATACTTACTATTTACAATACAAAATAGAAAACGAAAAATATAATGACTGTCTCTTATACACATCTGACGCTGCCGACGAAGAGGATAGTGTA
>OJIO01001445.1_pt1 | contig 10407 bp, 1 predicted proteins | sample 1595621 | NCBI WGS metagenome assembly OJIO01 (sample SAMN05416776, study PRJEB24817) | seawater metagenome | isolation source: Sea water | place: Canada:Atlantic | collected 2013-07
GAGATTTCTGCCTGTCTCGTGGGCTCGGAGATGTGTATAAGAGACAGCATCCACACAATCAATAAGACCAATCTCCATTTCTCCATATTCACACACTTGGCAACAAATTGGTCCATCAAACCCATAAGAGCCTTCGCAAAATGAATCACCTTGATCTACAACAACAAACTCATAAATAGTCTCACAATCTCCTTGAAGTGGGCCTACTGTATAAAAAGTCTCACCATAGCCAAAGAGCCCATATGATTGATCTTTGCCTCTCAATTCAAAACTATCGGAAACTCCGATTGCCTCAAAGGTTACATCTACGAAAAATTGACCATCTAAACATTCATGTGCTTCTGCGAATACTTCTGATATTAAACAATCTACCGTTGAACAAGATACTACGACTAAAGTCTCAGCGGAACAGTCTTTATTTCCAGATACATAAATACTCATATTATAGATACCATCTGCTAATGCAGACACTGAGAATTCACCTCCACCTGAAGGGCCATTGTATGGTCCATATTGCATATCTCCAAAGACTACAAAAAACTGATTATTGGGGGTTGTACTTGGATTATTATATTCAAAAGCAATGACTACTTCCATTGCATCATTACATGTGGCAGTTGCTTCAAATGTTGTGAACTCACAAAGAACGCCGCAACAAATAGGCTCATCAAAATTGAAAAAGTCACTACATAATTCTATTTCGCTATCTTGTATAATGACGACAGGTGCTGATTCACAATTCTGATTTATTGGTCCAACTGAATAGATGTTCGCTCCATATATATATGACCCATAATTGATGCCATCAACAATAACATCAAACGTGCTGCCCTCTATATCTTCAGTATCAAATTCAACATCAATATAATATTGACCATCTTCACAATCATAAGATTCGGCAAATACATTGAATATTTGGCAGTTTATATCGCAATCATCGACTATTCCAAGAAATGCAGAATTGAAACAGAAAAAATCTCCTAAATCAACTATTAAGATCTCTCTCTCATTTTCACTCCAAAATATTGGGCCAGCTGTAACTGGAAGATCCGCATAAGCAAAAATCCCTAAGAAGTTATTATCGCCACCATCAGAGTATCCCATTTGGAAACTATCAGATGTAGCAGCATATTCGAAATCGATAATGGCAAAGTAACTCGAGTCCATTTCATTGCATTCGATTATTTGTGCAGTAACGTTTGATGTGGCACATTCACAAGGATTAAGGAATGTTGAAGTAACACAACAATCAACATCAGACGCTGTGCAAATTGAGACTGTATTCACACCAACATCGTCAACAGAAATGTCCTCTAAAATAAATTGCATCCCGTCAAGTTCAATTTGCGAGATAACAACACCATTTATTGAGACATTTACTAAGGTGCCAACTGACATTGTATTTACTACAACTGTCAGAGAAAAAATATCATCTACACATTCTGAAGCGAAAACCTCTAGTATCTCTAGATTACATTCATTACCACAACAGATTGTACCATACTCCGTAAATACAGAACAAGTAGGATCTTGTATATCTCTAATAATAAATTCATACTCTGTATCACAGTTCGCTATGATCTCACTCAATGTAATCGGCAATGATGCATATTCGAAGTTGCCATAGTTCGTACCATTTCCCAATATTGCGAATCCTTGATTTCCCTCTCCTGTGAAATCAAAGTTAATCACAAGGTCTACCAGGCCACTGTCATTACATTCTGATTCTTCTATAATTAGATTAGAAAGATCGCACTGACTGTAGCTTATTGAAGGAAATATGAAGGATAAAATGAAGATTGCTAATATCTGAATAAGTCTTTGTAATATTTTCATCTGATGTGTTGATATTTAATTGTGAGGGAGTTATATATTTTGGGATTGAATATCTATGTAAATTTAATAATTTTTAGTACAGAAGACAAACTATAGACATAATACACAAAAAGAATGCTGCTATATTATATCTTTATGGCAGTTATTACTAAATATACAATTATGAGACATTCAATAACAGTATTGTTTTTTGCTTTATTCTTAACGACCAATCTAGTTGGGCAGATTTTTTGTCCTGCGGATATTACAGCTACGTGTCTTTCTTCCTTGACCATACAGGAATGTGGGAATGCTACAGTCGTTTCAGGCAACTATAATTCAAATCAAGTCAAATTTGTAGATGACAATCAATTAAATGCTTGTAACGAAGGAGATGTTTTCCGTAAGTTTTATATCGATGTAGATTATAGTAATTCATTTACAGAAGGTGAGCCTTATTGTACACAAACAATAACATTAACATATGATGAGCTCCCACTAAATGTTCAATTTCCTTCTGAGGTTATTTTAAACTGTTTAGATGAGTTGCCAAATCAAGGTCCTACTTGGTCTTCTCATCCGTGTGATCTAGTTGGATATACGTATGAAGATGAAATTTTTGAATTCGAAGCTGGTGCATGTCTGAAAATAGTGAGATCCTTTAGTGTGATAAATTGGTGTGAGTTTGATGGTGATACTGGTGCTGGTCTATATACAGGTATTCAGATAATTAAGATTATTGATAATGAGGCTCCAGAAATACAAAACTGTGAGGATCTTGTTTTTGATGCTGTCGAAAATTGTGAAGCAACCATCACACTTAATAATATTGCAAATGATGCTGGGGATTGTCCATCTGCACTATTACAATGGACATTGTCTGTTGATCTCTGGGCGGACGGAACAGAAGATTTCTATTATGGACCAAATGAACCCCTACCTTTTAAAATTGATAAAATTGAGAATGGAGAAGAATTGAGTATCACCTTACCGGAAAATGTTGGAATCGCAAGTCATAAGTTGGTTTGGAAAGTAATAGATGGATGTGGAAATGTACGTTCTTGTAATTCTCGTTTTGATGTAATAGATAATAAACCACCTACGCCTTATTGCAAGAATTTCTTAAGTGCAACTTTAAATGGTGAAGATGATGGACAATTGGTAATTCCAGTAGAACTATTTTACCATGGAGGTTATGATAACTGTTCTTCTGAGGATGAGATAAAAATTTCATTCAGTGAAAATGTAGATGATACAGAAAGAATAATAGAATGTGGAGAAATCGGTTTCCAGTTTTTTAGAATCTATTATACGGATGCTTCTGGCAATCAAGATTTTTGTGAAGTGTTTATGTTTGTATTAGATAATGGATCTTGCGCTGGGAAATTTGAACCAGAAGGTAGGGTAGTCACAAGATCAGGAATTCCACAAGAAAATGTATCTACTTATCTTATGGATGAAGAAGGGATGGTTACAGAATCTATTACTGCCCTTGAGGGGAATTATTCTTTTGGTGACCAAAGTATGATGGAGAATTATTATGCTGAAGCAAATAAAGAGGATGATCCAATGTCAGGTGTTGATATTTTAGATTATCAAATTATGCTAGATGGTGCTTTAGGAAAAAGCAATATGGATTATTATAGAAAAATTGCTGCGGACCTTAATGATGATGGACAATTTAATTTTGAAGACTTAGAGTTGTTTAGAGAAGTTTTATCTGGCACATCAGAGTTCTCTTCTGATAATGTGTGGAAGTTTGTTCCTATCAGTCAAGTGACAAATAATGACAATGCAATTTTTGATCCTTCATTCTCTATATTGGATTACCAAGAAGGTTTTAACTTTTGGGCAATAAAAAAAGGAGATCTTTCAGATACAGAATTTATTGAAGAGTCGAATGTAATGATTGAATCAGTTGATCTTTTATTTACATTAGAAAATGATAAAGTTGTAATTACTAATCCTGCATCTTTCAAGACTGGATTTTATTCCATAGATCTAAATGTAGAAAATGAAATGATTTCAGATAATCTGAGCTCAGGCAAAAAGCATGAAAACGAATCATCGTCTAGAATTTTAAATCTTAATAATGAGTTTATTACTTTTAACGAAAATGATATAAATCTATCTGTTCAATATAAGTCAGATCAAGATGCTTTACAAATTAAAGATGCACTTGTAGAAAACATCTCTTTCATCAATGAGACTCATAATGGAATTTCAAACATCAACTGGATTGTTGTAGATAACAGAAATGAAAAGTCAATAACTCAAAAAACAAGTAAATCAATAAATGTCTACCCAACAATTTTTGAAAATCAAATTATAATTGAGGCACAAGACATTCAAACGGTAACTTTGAAATCTTATAATGGCTTACCAGTGGATATAAGCATGAAATCAGAAGTTGGTGTGTCAACAATAAAAACGAGTGATTATTTACCAAGCGGAATATATTTTTTAACCATTACCCGTTCTTCTGGTAAAGAAGTTATCAAAGTCGTAAAATGACAAGAGAATGAAATGATACTTGTATTGCCTGTAGGGCAATAACATTGTTAGCATGGGGTTTCACCCCATGCACGTTAAAAAAAATGATTTTGTATCCTGTAGGGATACCACTAATTTTTATGGCTAGTTGCCTCTATCAATTGAATATAAGATAGATATATAGATGTACTAATTTAGATATGAAAGTTTACAAATAAAAGAGAGGAAGCTAATTAATTAGTTTCCTCTCTTTTGTTTTGTCATTATTGTATTTGTAATGTTCAATTTTTATTTTTTTTATAATTTATTTTCTTCTCTGCGGGTGTATCCAAAATAAAAGCATTTAAATATTTATATATGTAAGCAGGCGTAAAGTGCTTGAAACATCTAATGTATATGGCTTCGTGATTGTTATATAGCGCAAATAGTTTATATATATTATATTTTAATATGTAATTAGTCAAAAAAAGAGGGTAGTAGGTGCTGAATTATATGATTTTTTATATACTTTTGCTAGATATATTGCCCAAAATAAGGACCAATTGGTTCAGTTGGTTTCAGTTTGGTCGTATATTTGCATATTAGATTAGAATCCGATATTGTAATGTCATAGTAAATGTGATGTTTATACTTTAACCAACTTTTGAGAGAATTCAAGTACTCTCTTTGCTTGAGGTTATTTTATAAATTAATTGTTGTGGGATTATAAATTTAGGACTCTCTTTTCTAAGGATTGAATAGATAATACTATTTAATCTAAATAAAACGAATAAGAATTTAATTAAGGTGAATTTAGAAACCTTGCCTGTACTTAATAAGTAATTATAACCATGAAGAAAACTACCCAACTTACAACTAGCAACTTTTGCTATTCTTCTAAGATCATTTCAAACCCAATTTATCGTATGAACACGTTAATGAAATTTTTTATTGCAGGAATATTCCTTTGTTTGAATGTAGGTAATACCTATGGTCAGTATACAGAGACATTCCCTATCGCAGAAAAAGGAATCCTATTAGGACCATGTCCAGGTGGAACATCTATGTCTTGTGCTCTAACTGATTTTGGTGGAGTAGATTGGGACATTAACGGAAACTTTACAGGATTTGATGCAACTTTTGGGTCAGAAGATTATCTAAAGACTATAGCAGGTGTCTTAGAATTTGGTGGAGATATCGATGAAGAACTCTGTTACGAGTCTCCAGTTCTTGATATATCAGCAGCAGGTGGTACTGTAAGTCTTGCTGTAGATATTGTATGGGCTGGACATGATGCTGCGGATTACGTGGATGTTGAGTATAGTATTGATGGAGGCTCATGGATTCAAATACCAAATCAGTTTGGTGGTGGAACTCATACAATAGATTATACTACTTCAGGTAACAATGGTTCTTCAACAATTTCTATGGGTGGTCTTACAGGCTCCTCAACATTGAGTGTACGAGTTTGTGTAGATACTAATACATCAGCGGAAGGTACAACAATAGATAATGTTAGCGTACCTGAAGTAGGTGTGGTGATTATGTCATCAGTATCTTTTACTGCACTTGCTGATTTATGTATCGATGCAGGTATTCAATTAGGACTTGGAGGAGGATCACCAATAGGAGGAGTTTATTCTGGCCCAGGCGTTACCGATAATGGAGATGATACGTATGATTTTGACCCAGCAGCAGCTGGAGCTGGAGTTCATACATTGACTTATACAGAAAGTGGAAACTCTGCAACTGATGATGTTGAAGTTTTTGCTCTTCCAGTAGTTACATTTACAGCACCAGCTGATTTATGTATTGATGCAGGAGTTCAATTAGGACTTGGAGGTGGATTGCCAATAAATGGTGTATACAGTGGCCCAGGAGTAACAGATAATGGAGATGGAATATCATATGATTTTGACCCAGCAGCAGCTGGAGTAGGAACTCATACAATAACATATACTTTTACTGATGGGAATAACTGTACTAATTCTGCAACAGATGATGTTGTAGTATTTGCTTTGCCTTCATCTACGTCGTATGCGGTACTTGCAGATTTATGTATCGATGCAGGCATACAATCAGGTCTTGGAGGTGGCACCCCAATTGGAGGTGTTTATTCCGGAGCAGGAGTAACTGATGATGTCAATGGGATGACTTATTCTTTTGATCCTGCAGCATCAGGTGTGGGTACGCATACAATAACTTATACAGAAACCAATGCAAATGGATGTGCAGGATCAGCAATGGGTGATGTTGAAGTATTTAGCTTACCTACTGTAATTTTTAACATACCTGCTGCTCAAAATACTTTCTGTATTACTGACGGTACACAAGTTATAACTGGTGGTACACCAGGAGGAGGTGAATATATGGGACCAGGGGTAACAGATGATGGTAATGGAACAAGTTTTACTTTTGATCCTGCAGCCGCAGGTTTAGGATTACATATCTTAACATATACTTTTACGGATGGCAATGGTTGTGTAGGAAGCGATACTGATTTTATAGATGTTCTACCTTTACCTACTGTTACATTCACAGCACTTGCTGATTTATGTATTAATGCAGGTATACAAACTAGTCTTGCTGGTGGAACACCAGTAGGAGGAGTTTATTCTGGACCAGGAGTCACAGATGATAACAATGGAATGACATATAGCTTTGACCCAGCAGCAGCAGGAGTTGGACTACATACCTTGACTTATACATATACTGATGGCGATGGCTGTACAAATTCAGCTGATGATGATGTAGAAGTATTTGCATTACCAATAGTAACATTTGTAGCACCAACACCAGATGTTTGTGTTGATGATACTCCAGTAACTGGATTAGGAGGTGGAACACCAACAGGTGGTCTATACAGTGGTCTAGGAGTAACAGATGATGTCAATGGAATGACTTTTACTTTTGATCCTACTGCTTCTGCACCTGCAGGAGGAAATATACCAGTGACCTATACTTTTACGGATGCAAATGGATGTACTAACAGTGCTATGGTTGATATTTTTGTCGATCCGGTATGTTGCCCAATAGCGGCATTTGTAGCACCTGCAGATCTTTGTATAGATGCAGCTGTACTTACTGGAGAGGGCGGCGGCACACCAACAGGTGGCGTTTATAGTGGAGCAGGAGTAACAGATAACGGAGATGATACGTATGATTTTGATCCAGCAGCAGCTGGGGCAGGAGAACATACCTTAACATATACTTATGATGATGGAATGGGTTGTACCGGTTCAGCATCAGATGATATTGAAGTTTTCGCTTTGCCGGTTGTAACACTTATGTCACCAGGTGCAGTTTGTATAGCAGGTGGAGTAATGACCTTCATGGGTGGAACACCTACAGGAGGAGTATATAGTGGAGTAGGAGTTACCGATAATGGAGATGATACATATGATTTTGATCCGACGGTAAATGGATTAGGAACAGTAACTATTACATATACTTTTACAGATGCAAATGGTTGTACTGGATCAGCAACCGGTAATATAGAAGTTGTTATTCCTCAACCAGTAACTTTAACAATACCTCCCGCTTTGGATACTTTATGTATTGATGCAGGAATTCAAATGATAGCGAATGCAGGTTCACCTGCAGGAGGAGTATACTCTGGCCCAGGAGTAACAGATAATGGAAATGGGATGAGTTTTGATTTTGACCCAGCAGCAGCTGGAGCAGCACTGCACGACATTACGTACACCTTTACTGGTGGTGGTGGATGTTCAGGAACTTGGATGGACAAAATACATGTTTTTGATTTACCATTAGTAACATTTAGTATCCCTGCTGCGCAACAGTTTTTCTGTGTAGATGCAGCAGCTGAAGTAATTGTTGGAGGTGCACCTCTAGGAGGTGTATATAGCGGACCTGGTGTAGCTGATGATGGAAATGGAACTAGTTTCACTTTCGATCCTGCAACAGCAGGTATTGGTTTCCATATTATTACTTATACATTAACTGATGAAATAGGATGTTCAGACAGTGTTGATGATTTTATTTTTGTAAATGGCTTACCATCTGTAACATTTACAGCCCTTGCAGATCTATGTATTGATTCAGGAGTACAAGCTGGAGAAGGCGGCGCAACTCCTACAGGAGGAGTATATAGTGGAGCCGGAGTTACAGATAATATGGATAATACGTATGATTTTGATCCAGTAGCAGCTGGAGCAGGAGTACATACAATAACATATACAACCACAGATGCCAATGGATGTGTAGGAGTAGCAAGTGATGATGTTGAAGTCTTCCCATTACCAGTCGTAACATTTACAGCTCTTGCAGATCTTTGTATCGATGCAGGCGTACAAGCTGGCGAAGGTGGAGGTTCACCAACAGGTGGAGTTTACAGTGGAGCAGGAGTTACCGATATAGGAAATGGCATGACATATGACTTTTATCCAGATGAAGCAGGAGTTGGAGTACATACTTTGACATATACATATACAGATGCAAATGGATGTACAGGTTCCGCATCAGATGATGTAGAAGTATTCCCATTACCAGTAGTAACATTTACAGCACTAGCAAACTTGTGTATTGATGCTGGCGTACAAGCTGGAGAAGGAGGTGGAACACCAGCAGGTGGAACATATAGTGGAGCAGGAGTTACAGACAATATGAATGATACGTATGATTTTGACCCAGCCGCCGCTGGAGTTGGAGTACATACCTTGACATATACATATACAGATGGAAACGGATGTACAGCATCAGCGAGTGATGATGTAGAAGTCTTCCCATTACCAATAGTAACATTTACAGCCCTTGCAGATCTTTGTATCAATGCAGGCGTACAAGCTGGCGAAAGTGGAGGCTCACCAACAGGTGGGGTTTACAGTGGAGCAGGAGTTACAGATAATATGGATGATACGTATGACTTTGATCCAGCCGCCGCTGGAGTTGGAATACATACATTGACATATACATATACAGATGGAAACGGATGTACAGCATCAGCAAGTAATGATGTAGAAGTATTTGATTTACCATCTGTTACATTCACAGCATTAGACGATCTATGTATTGATGCAGGAGTCCAAACAGGACTTTCTAATGGAACACCAGCAGGTGGTGTATACAGTGGAACAGGAGTTGTAGATGATGGCGATGGAATGACATACTCATTTGATCCAGCAGTAGCTGGTATTGGAGTACATACTTTAACCTATACTTATACAGATGGAAATGGATGTATTGGTTCAGCATCAGATGATGTAGAAGTATTTTCATTACCAGTAGTAACATTTACAGCACCAGCTGATCTATGTATTGATGCTGGAGTTCAAACAGGACTTTCTAATGGAGTGCCAACAGGTGGCACATACTCTGGACCTGGCGTTACAGATAATGGAAATGGAATGGATTATGATTTTGACCCCGCAGCAGCCGGAGTTGGAGTACATACATTGACATATACATATACAGATACCAATGGATGTACAGGTTCAGCATCAGATGATGTTGAAGTATTTGCCTTACCAGTAGTAACATATGTAGCGCCAGCAGATCTTTGTGTAGATGCAGGTGTACAATCTGGCCTAGGAGGTGGAACACCAGCAGGCGGAGTATATAGTGGAGCAGGAGTTACCGATATAGGAGATGGGATGACCTATGATTTTGACCCAGCCGCCGCTGGAGTTGGAGTACATACCTTGACATATACCTTTACAGATGGGAATAACTGTACAGCTTCAGCAACAGATGATGTTGAAGTATTTGCCTTACCAGTAGTAACATATGTAGCACCAGCAGACCTTTGTGTAGATGCAGGTGTACAATCTGGCCTAGGAGGTGGAACACCAATAGGTGGAACATATAGTGGACCTGGTGTCACAGATAATGGAAATGGAATGGATTATGATTTCGACCCAGCAACAGCTGGAGTTGGAACACATACAATCACATATGATTATACAGATGGAAATGGCTGTATGAATTCAGCAAGTGATGATGTAGAAGTATTTGATTTACCAGCAGTAGATTTCACAGCCCTTGCAGATCTTTGTGTTGATGCAGGCGTACAAGCTGGACTAGGTGGAGGAACACTAACAGGTGGAACATACTCTGGACCTGGCGTTACAGATAATGGAAATGGAATGGATTATGATTTTG
>OJIO01001446.1_pt1 | contig 10395 bp, 11 predicted proteins | sample 1595621 | NCBI WGS metagenome assembly OJIO01 (sample SAMN05416776, study PRJEB24817) | seawater metagenome | isolation source: Sea water | place: Canada:Atlantic | collected 2013-07
GTTTTTTGCCTTGACTCGCTTTGAAGAATTCTAAATTATATTCCGACATTCCAAACCGTAAATGGTATTACTCATTATCAATTTCTATTAGAATTTTACGAATCCCTATTGTGTTTGATCGAAATAAATTTGAATCCGGTAGATACAGATATCAAGTAAGCTAAAATATCCAATTAATAAACACTACCTCAAACAAAAAAAGACCCAACATATGTTGCGTCTTTTTTTGCTATAATTTGAGCTTACCAAAGTAAACTAAATATATTTTTATCGAATTGAACGATTATGCAGATTTTGCTGATGGCATACCAGTATCGGCAAATTTCTTGCCTTCCCATCTTCCAAGCCATTCACAGTCTTTTCCAAGACTCTTGTAAGACAAGAATCTGTTAACTGCATCATTCTTATCCTTTCTTTTAATAGTGATACTATTGTGTCCACCATTACGGATGTTGAAGTAATAAATTCCCTGTCCGTAGTCAAATTTCTTTGCCATAAAATATTTGTTTAATTATTTAGGTCCGAATTTCTCGAGTCTATAGGCAGCGTCAAGTACTTCCTCTCTTCTTCTTACTGAAGGCTTGATGAAGTGCTTTCTTTTTCTTAATTGTTTTACGATACCCACATTTCTGTGCTTTCTTTTGTATCTCTTAAGTGCTCTGTCTATTGACTCTTCTTCTTTTACATTGATGATTATCATATGTCTAATTTAACTTTTAATATTTTCTAATTGTTAATGTTAGATAATACGCTAAAAATCAAGCGCATATATAACAACTGGCTTTTATCAAAATAAGTTTCTCAGATCGACAAAAAGCTAAATTTTAAGCTTTTTGACTCCTTTCCAAGAGCAGAACCCCGATAAAGCCTGCAAAAGTACATAAAATTGTTATAATAACAAACGGTTCACCCATCATATAATTTGATGGCGATACATTTATTTCTTGAATCACTTTGATACTCTCAAGATTAATCTGAGAATAATTAGCTAAATCAAGTACTTGTAGCCTCTCCCCAGTTTCCTTATTAAGTATTTCACTAACATTTCTCCATGGCCAAACTTTATTTAAAGCACCTATCAAAAAACCTGTTAGCAATGCAAAACTCAACTCTTTATAAGATTTAAATAGCCAACTAAGGATTCTTGAGAAACCAAGTAACCCTAATAAGCAGCCTGCCCCAAATATTGATAACAATACAAAGGCTCCTGGATCTTGAGTTTTTATAAAATCTTTAATGGATGGAATTACTATCGTGTACATTCCCATCAAAAGAAGAATAAAACTACCAGATATACCTGGCAACATAAGAGCGGAAATAGCCAACATTCCTGCCAAGAAGATATACAGTGGATGAGTAGATCCTGTAGCCGGCGAAAGTACAGTAATTCCATATGCCACAACGATTCCCAAAATAAAAGCTAAAATCTTCTGCCAATTCCAATCCTTAATCACCTTTCCTATTACAATAGCTGAAGCGATAATCAAACCAAAGAAAAAGCCCCACAAAGGTTCTGGATAATTATCTAGTAAATACGTCACACCAAATATTCCAATAAGTATCCCAACTAGCATACCACCTAAAAGATTTACTAAGAATGATCCGTTAATAGTTTCCCATAATCCTTTCAATCCACCATCCTTATATCCTTTATAGGCTTCAGGACCAAATGACTTGATTGTATTGATTAGTTCTTCATATATACCAGTGATAAATGCTATAGTACCACCAGAGACTCCTGGAATAACTTCAGCAATCCCCATTGCCATTCCCTTTAGAGCTAAGCTCAATTTATTATTCGACATCGTTTTTTTTTCTCTTTTCTACTTTATTAAGTACCGAAAGTATATTTGAAAACACAATTCTTTCTTTAGAATAAAAACTTTCAAGTGTCATCCATCTACATTCATCTATATCTTCTTCTACTTGTGGAGTAAGAGATTGATGTTTGGCACTCATAAGATACCAATGTGATAGTTTAATGCATCGAACTCCTTTTCGATTGATAAATGAATGATAGGTTTTCATAAGTTTCTTACCAACAATCTCTACTGCATCTATTCCAGTTTCTTCTATAACTTCACGAATTGCAGCCTCTTTTTTCTTTTCACCAGGTTCTATCTTACCTTTTGGCAGATCCCAATGTCCTCTGCGATGAATCATAAGAATTTGATCTCGTTCATTTACAACTACCCCTCCAGCGGCCTCTACTACTTTGAAAATCCTAATAAAGTCCATCTTCATTTTCTTATAATCCATTGAGTGAATTATAATTGATTCCTGCCTAGTTGTTTTCTCGCACATGTCTATAAAATTAAGGAGGTGATTTACTCTACCTGTATACCTTACAACCATGTTATTTTCGTCCCTAATAAAGGAATCCTTTATTTCTGACGAAGGAAGTAAAACAATCTTCGTCTCATTTATATAGATTTCGTACATTTGCCGACCCATTAATAAAATTGGTAAAATTGAAAGAATTAGATAAAAGCATTGCTGAAAAACTGTTGCAAATAAACGCAATAAAACTTAACCCACAAAACCCATTTACTTGGGCATCTGGTATCAAATCTCCTATCTATTGTGACAACCGAGTCACTCTGTCTTATCCTTCTATACGAAAAGAGATAAAGGAAGGGTTTGCAAGCATAGCCGAAAACTTTGGAGATTTTGATCATGTGTCGGGTGTAGCTACTGCAGGAATAGCACATGCAGCTTTATTAGCTGATTATTTAGACCTACCATTTTCTTATGTAAGATCAAGTGCAAAAAAGCATGGTCGACAGAATAAAATAGAAGGTCACATTCCTGAAGGAAGCAAAATTCTTGTAATAGAAGATCTGATATCAACTGGCGGAAGTAGTATTGATGCTGTGAATGATCTTAGGGATGCAGGATTTGAAGTTGTGGGAGTTCTTGCTATATTCACTTACGAATTCCAAGTAGCTAAAGATAATTTTGAAAATGCTAAGTGCAAATTTGCAACACTTAGTAATTATACAGCTTTATTAGCTGAAGCACAAAACGAAAAATATATCACCGAATCTGATGCTAAAGTCCTAAGCCAGTGGAGTAGTAATCCAAAAGAATGGTACGATTCTAACTTTAAATAGACCAACATCACGTACATACAACGACGAACAAAATAAAACAAAAAATACGAATGTCAATCATAACAAAGAAATCTGAAAACTTCCTAAAAAAATATCTAAGCAATGCATCCCCAACTGGATTTGAATCCGAAGGGCAAAAAATGTGGTTAGAATATATTAAGCCCTTTGTAGATGAGAGCCATCTTGATAATTATGGAACTGCATATGCTGTGATAAATCCAGGAAAGGACTACAGAGTAGTTATTGAAGGACATGCCGATGAGATTGCATGGTATGTAAATCACATATCTGACAAAGGATTTATTCATGTAATAAGAAATGGAGGAACTGATCATCATATTGCACCGGGTAAAAGAGTGAACATTCACACTAAAACGGGAACCGTGAGGGGTGTTTTTGGATGGCCAGCTATACACACAAGAAAAGGTAAAGCCGCTTCAGATCTTAATCCAAAAGTTGACAATATATTTATTGATATAGGAGCAAAGGATAAAAAGGAAGTACTAGAGATGGGTGTGTACGTAGGTTGTGTAATCACTTACGACGATGAAATGGAGATATTGAACAACAAGTTTTATGTCGGCAGAGCTTTAGATAACAGAGCTGGTGGATTCTGCATTGCAGAGGTAGCTAGAATGCTAAAAGAAAACAAAGATGATCTTCCATTTTCTCTATACATTGTAAATGCTGTACAAGAAGAGATAGGACTTAGAGGAGCTCAAATGATAGCAGATACGATCAAGCCTCATGTAGCTATCATAACCGATGTCTGTCATGATACAAATACTCCATTGGTAAAACCTCTCATACAAGGTGATATAAAAGCTGGAGAAGGACCGACGTTGACCTATGCACCTGCTGTCCACAACAAGTTGCTCGATCAAATTATTGATGTTGCTGAGCAAAATGAGATCCCATTCCAAAGATCAGCAAGTAGTAGATCAACAGGGACTGATACTGATGCCTTTGCATATTCTAACGGAGGAGTGCCATCTGCATTAATATCGCTTCCATTAAGATACATGCACACAACTGTAGAGATGGCTCACAAAGATGATATCGAAAATGTAATAAAACTGATCTACCACACACTTCTTAGCATAGAAGGAGGTCAAGATTGGAAATACTTTGATGTGAAATAAAACTCATAAAAAAGAAACAAAAAAGCCAAATTTTAATTAACTGAAATTTGGCTTTTTTTATTTGTCCAATTGGAAGTGATTTAATGATTAAACCCTATGGTCTCTTTGTTAAATGCTTTATCATCTAATAGCATATTCAACTTCAAGACATCTTCATATGTAATGAGCATTTCCGATTGTTTTGAACTCTTAGTTGTGCGCTTTGCAAATCTCAGGTTTTGGTGTTTTATCAATTCTTGCACTATTTTTCTTACGGTACGAGCATTGCCAAAGTACTTATCTCTGTATACATATAACTCAGCTAAGACTTCACTCAATTTAGTTACTGCCTTGGGTGATAATCGCATATAATGATCTTTCACCATTTTGATAGCAATATCTTTCAATTGCTCTGATGTATAATCTTCAAATTGAAACGTCTTGTCAAATCTTGACTGGAGTCCTGGATTTGCTTTTAGAAATTTCTCCATATTTCCAGGGTAGCCAGCAGCAAATACAAAGAACTCGCCACGGTTATCCTCCATTCGTTTCAAAATCGTCTGGATTGCTTCATTTCCGTAATCTCCTTGCAATCCATTAAAATTACTCAATGCATAAGCCTCATCTATGAAGAGTACTCCACCCATTGCTTCATCTATTCTTTCTGTAGTTTTTATAGCTGTCTGCCCTATATAACCTGCAATTAGACCTTGCCTATCCGTCTCCACCATTTGACCACGTTCCAGAACGCCTAATGCCTTATAAATAGTAGTCAGAATACGAGCAACCGTCGTCTTTCCTGTTCCTGGATTACCAACGAAAACCGTGTGATAAGAATAATTATTTAGCACAGACCGCCCAGCTTGCCTATGGAATTTTACGATATTAACTAATTCTTCTATTTGCTCTTTTATATTTTCAATTCCAATAAGTGAGTTTAATTCGTCCATTGCTATATCTAACAGCTTTTGGTCCACAGGAATATCTGGCTTAAACTTACTTTTAACGATAGACAATCGTTTCATATCGCTATCTGTGATTGTCATCAGGTCCTTTGATGATAATTTCGAAGGATTCTTTCGCTTCATTATTCTTAGACCAAGACTAATCTTAGATTTATCAATAAGATCATGGACATATCGAGCATTACCAAAAGAAATATCTCGTTTTCTAAATTCTTTTGTGATAATATCTTCTAGAATATCTTGTGCTTTTGGTGCAAAAATTACTTCCTTATTTTTGGCCGCTAATTCCGATATTTCTATCAACTCCTGTGGCAGATAATCAGAAAACTCAAAATAATGCTTAAATCTTGACCTTAATCCTGGGTTAGAACCAATGAAGTTTTTCATTTCTTTTGGATAACCTGCAACTATGACCGCAAAATCATTGGCAGGATTACTCATTTCTTTAACGAGTATCTCGATAACTTCTCTACCAAAATCCTTACTATCATCTTGGCTTCTTGCCAGTGAATATGCTTCATCGATAAATAAGACTCCGCCTTTTGCTTTCTTTATAACTTCTTTCACCTTTGGAGCGGTCTGACCTATATATTCCCCAACTAGATCTACCCTATCCACCTCATGCACGTGCCCTTTTGACAGTAATCCCATCTTATGATAGAGCTTTCCCATCATCTGAGCTACAGTGGTTTTACCTGTACCTGGATTTCCCGTAAATACTGAATGAATATTAATTTTATCCTTTTCTTCAAACCCCTTTTCTCTTCTAAGGTTTAAGAATTTAATGTACTGGGCGTGTTCTTTTACTTTTTGTTTTATATCGTGAAGTCCTACAAGATCATCTAACCGTGCAAGAACATCTTCGAACGTTTCTTCGTTTTCGGTTTCTTCTTTCTCGATTCTATTTTCGTCATCGTATGGTAGAAATACTGCTGGGCTTCCTTCTTCAAATTCATCACCAACTTCAAAATTAATGGAAGCAACCAAATGATCCATAAAAACAACCTCAACAGTATAGTTACCTACGCGCCAGGATGCAGGAGTATTACTCCCCCAGCCTGCATTCGTTGCAATGTTGTCTGTTCCTTTTTTTACGCTTATGAGTCTTGTTATCTGTCCTTTTAATTCTCTGGCTTCGTTGTAGTATTTTATGAATAACTCACAGTGCCAATTGACTTCTTTCTTTAGGTTAGTTAAAAGTAACTCTGTATGTATGTATCTCGTATTCTCAGCAGAGAAATTTCTATAGTACTTCTTATCATCTACATTTACATCATCAAATTGACCTTCATAAAGTTGGAGAGATTTTATACCAAAACAAGCGTTACCTAAACTCTCAAAATCTGTATTGATATCCTCTACATAAAAGTACTTTGTAGCAATAAGTGTTTCCTCGACATAAACTTCCCAAAAGTAAGTACCAGGCTTCCAAAATGCCCCATCCTTTTTATTACCCCAGCCTTCTCTAATGTAGACTATGTTATCGTACTTGCTTATTTTCTTCTTAAAGTTTAGAGTACAGACTTCCTTTTTCTTTCCTTTCATACTGTAGCACCGGAACTGCATATCAGCCTCCCATACCTTGACATCAAAATACTTATTATAAAAAGTCAATTCCGCATACACATAAGAAGTTTTGGATCGATCAAAAACTTGACGATACTTCTTCATGTTATTTGCCAGCCACTCCGTAGAAGAGTAAACCTTCAATTCTTTGAATTTATACTTTTTAAAATCTAAATCTGAATTCAACTCTGCCATATATCTTCTTTTGTCAGTTTAGAATAACGAGAGTGAATCATTATTCGTCTACTATATTAGAAGTAATAATTCTTAAAGTGAAAATAATTGGCAGTTTATTTAATGAAATGTTGGATTTATTGCGTGCGGAGACTTTGCTACATGTGTTCAACCCTTTCGCTCCTGTTTACTCGTGTTCAACCCTTTCTCCTGTCTTTCCCTTGATAAGGGAAAGATGTTGCGCTAGTAGTTTTGAGATCTATAGTGGTAGTATCTTAATCCTGCCTGAGCTACTTAACAGTTCCTTTTCCCTTTGATGGGGAGGGGTTACATCTAGCTAAAACAAGAAAGCCCTCACTTCATAGCAAGGGCTTCTTAATTATTTTTTACTGACTAAGGATTAAACTAATCCCATTTCATTGAATTTATCCATCACGTCTTTTACAGCAACTGCAGAACCTTTCAACAATGCCATTTCGTCATCATTCAATTGTAGCTCGATTGTCTTTGTAATCCCTGTTTTACCAAGTTTTACTGGAACACCAAGGTACATCTCATTGATACCATACTGACCTGTCAACCATGCACAAACTGGAAATATTCTTCCTTCGTCTTTCACGATAGACTCAACCATCTGTGCAGCAGCAGCACCAGGTGCATACCAAGCTGAGGTACCCATAAGGCCAACTAACTCCCCACCACCTTTCTTAGTTCTTTGTACGATTGCATCTAATTCTTCTTCTCCGATCATCTCTGTTACTGGGATGCCAGCTACAGTAGTATATCTTGGCAGAGGCACCATCGTATCACCATGTCCTCCCATCAATACCGCTTGAATATCTTTTGGAGACACATCCAATGCAGTAGCTAAAAATGCTCTATATCTTGCAGTATCCAAAATACCAGCCATACCGAACACCTTATTAGAATCACCACCTGCAGCTTTGAATGCAGCATACGTCATTACATCTAATGGGTTAGATACGATAATGATGATAGGATCTTTTGAGTGTTCTTTGATAGAATTCACTACAGACACAACGATCTTTGCATTTGTCGTAATCAAATCATCTCTACTCATACCTGGCTTACGTGGAATACCTGCAGTGATTACAACGATATCACTATCTGCTGTATCAGCATAATCTGCCGTACCTGTCAATTTAGTACTGTAATAATCGATAGGCGCTTGTTGCCAGCTATCCAAAGCTTTCCCCTTAGCAAAATCTCCTTTGATATCGAGAATTACAACTTCTTTTACAATGTCTTTATGTGCTAATACATTCGCTACTGTAGCGCCTACATTACCTGCCCCGACAACTGTTACTTTACTCATTCTGTTATTATTTATTTTGGAGCATCTCTACCTATTTCGAAGGCTCCTTGTTAACGATTTATTTCTTAATGTAAAGGTAGTCATAAGTTTATAACTGTTTATTATGTAATATGTTTTTTTGTTAAAGTAATAAGATTTTAGATTTGAATTTCTAGATACCAAAATGTATTAAAAAAGAGATACGATTGAATCCTGTGATTTCTTTGTTTTTATTCAAAGGAACAATTAATTGTTTGGGCAATATTCTCGAATTCTACTGTTATCTAAATCCATATAAATCAAAATTTCACTACATTTACGCCACAACTATTGAAAATGAGCAAGGCCAACTTGAAAAACATAAAGCATATAGCGATTGCTGGTAATATTGGTGCAGGAAAAACAACCCTTTCTGAAATGCTATCCGATCACTATGATTGGACTGTAATGTATGAAGACACCAACACCAACCCTTATCTATCTGACTTTTACAATGATATGAAGCGTTGGTCATTTAATCTTCAGATCTATTTTCTCAATAGTAGATATCAACAGATACTAGAAATACGTGCTGGAGACAAGACCGTAATTCAGGATAGAACTATATTCGAAGATGCATATATCTTTGCTCCCAACTTACATGATATGGGATTGATGGCTGAGCGAGATTTCAATAATTATTTTGATCTTTTCAAATTGATGTCAACTCAAGTGGGTGCACCGGATTTATTGATCTATCTACAATCTAGTATACCTACCCTAGTCGATCACATCCAAAAAAGAGGAAGAGAATACGAAGGCAGCATGAGCCTCGACTACCTCAAAAGGCTAAACGAAAAGTACGAAAAGTGGGTCAGCAATTACACCGAAGGAAAACTTCTAATTATCAATGTAGATAACTTAGATTTCAAGGCAAACCAAGAGGACTTCGGACTCATCGTCGAGAAAGTAGATAAAGAACTTTATGGCCTATTCTAAGGTTTGTTTTTTATAAAAAGAAAATCTATGTCTGATTATATTCCAATTGATTGTAACTTCTATGATGAGCTTGTCTTACTATCGATGAGGAAAACGCGTGTTGTCTTTGTTCCCAATAAATTTGAAGTGCCTGAGGATGATTATATAATTGATCTGATTACTGAGCCAAGTAAAGAAGAATTTATGGTAATGAAGTCAGGCATCAGAATCCGATTGGATGAGATAACTACAGCTTCGGATAATATTATTTTCTTGAAGGCAGGTGAAGACTTTTTTGGGGATGAGGAGGAGTGACACTCATATAATCTACTTCGATCCAGAAAAAAGTATCCTAAGTAATTGCACCACCACTAAAATACCACCAATAGAAGGAATCGCATACTTTCTAGTGTATTTACTGTTTGTATACAAGCCTAATTCCAATACTTTTCGTTTGTCATACTGTTCTGAGTTAAGTTCTTTGTACCTCAAATAGAATCCGAATTTATTCACTAAGTCTAGATGATTGAATCTTGAGCTTGAAAGGTGAAACTTTTATAAGGCAGAATAGTACTAGCATTGAATAGAATGTTCTATGAGCAACAATAAGTAACACCTAATAACCGTTTACATTTGCATAGCAAAACCCAATTGTACTGCGGAATGATACATTATTAGTTGTGCAAAATAAATTTATAAAAATGAGTGTATTTAAACAGTACAGACGTAAAAGTATAAGTGAAATGCGTCCTTACATTGTAGGAGAAATCTTAGATAGTAAAGTATCTATTAGCGAAGCTGATCTAAAAGCAGGATGCCCAAAATCAGGAGATATGATTGCTAGAAACCCCAAAAAACACGATGACCAATGGCTAGTAGAAAAATCCTACTTTGAGGATAACCTAGAGCCAATAGAATAGTATCTTTCCAATAATCTGTCAAAGTGTTTTATTATTTATATACTTTGTAAAACGGTTAAAACCTGTCCCGTTTTCATGGCATATAGAGGATAGTGAAAGATTTACATCTAAGGAAAAACAGCTCTAGATTTCTGTTATTATTGCCTAAATTCTTCTGCCGCTTCAGATCCAAAGCCCATTTAATGGTCTCAATTTAGGTTTAAATCCTCGCACTTTAGTGCGACAAATTCCATTTCAATTATCTTTGCACAAAAAAGATGAAAG
>OJIO01001450.1_pt1 | contig 10377 bp, 11 predicted proteins | sample 1595621 | NCBI WGS metagenome assembly OJIO01 (sample SAMN05416776, study PRJEB24817) | seawater metagenome | isolation source: Sea water | place: Canada:Atlantic | collected 2013-07
TTCCGGTCTCCTTTGCCACTGCCCCAGGTTGCTTTTAGGCTACCGCCAATGTAGATAGCAAGACACGAAGTGCCCACTTATACAAACGCTGCGCGTTTGTGTGGGCAGGGGAGACTGGCGTTTCCCCTCGACCCCTAAGCATAGTGCGGCGCTGACATGGCGATCTACCATCTTCGAGCCTCGATGATTTCCCGCAGTCAGGGCCGCAGCGCCACGGCGGCTTCCGCCTACCGTGTGGCGGAGCGTATCGAAGACCGCCGCACCGGACTTACCTTCGATTACGCGGCGCGGGGTGGTGTCGATTACACCGAAATCCTCGCACCGGATCATGCGCCGGATTGGGTCCGTGACCGATCCGAGCTGTGGAACCGCGTCGAGGAAGCCGAGACCCGCAAGAACAGCCAGGTCGCCCGCGAGGTTCGCGTGGCCCTTCCCGACGAGCTGACCCATGCGCAGCGGGTCGCCCTGGTCCGCGACTACACACAGGCGCAGTTCGTGGACCGTGGCATGGTGGCGGACATCGCCCTTCACGCGCCGGGGCGCGAGGGGGACGAGCGCAACCATCACGCCCACATTCTGCTGACCACCCGCGAGGTGGATGCAGACGGCTTCACCACCAAGAACCGCGACTGGAACAAGGTCGAGATTCTTGAGAGCTGGCGGGAGGCGTGGGCGCGGGACAGCAATGCGGTGCTTGAACGCGCCGGCATCGAGGACCGCGTGGACCACCGGACGCTGGTGGCGCAGCGCGACGAGGCGCTTGAGTTGGCATCGGCAGCCCGTGAGCGCGGCGACGAGGGCGCGGAGCTGCACGAGACCGTGCGGGCCATGTCACTGGACCGCCCACCCCTGCCCCAGCTTTCCCTTGGCGCATGGCAGCTCAAGGAGCGCGGCATCGAGGTCGCCGCCGTTCGTGTCTGGCATGAGGTCAAGGACCGTGCCGCCGAGGTCAGACAGGTGGTGCAGGAGTTGACCGGACAGGTTCGCGATTGGCTGGACCGTGCGGCAGAGCGGGTCATGGACCGTCTGGGGCCAGCGGTGTCTGGGCAGGCCGAGCTGGCGCTTGCCGGGGGCCGTGACGGCCGAGAGGAAGAACCTGACCTTGCCACGCGGTTGCGGGACGCATGGGAGGCGCGGCAAGGCCGTGAAAAGGAACAGGGTGCCGATGCGCCGGAGCGGGAACGGGATGCCCCGCAGGATTTGGCGGCACGTCTGCGCGAAGCGGCGGCGGGCGTTGATCGTGATGCTCTAACGGATCGCGCAGCCGCGTTGCGCGAGGGCCGTGAGGCAGAGGAGCGGCACACCGCGCAGGAGGCCGCGCAAGAACAGGAAAGGGTGAAAGAGCTGGAACGCCAGCAAGAGATCGAGCGGGATGGTTTGCGCGACCGAGGGCATGGGATTGAGCGGTAGGGTTGGTGCTGCGCACCAAGCAAAACCTTCCTTCCCCTGCCTTATGGCTGGCGATGTCAGTCAGGTTTTGAAGAGCAGTAACCGACCTTCGCTGCACTGCGCCTGAATTCACACAGTGCGGACAAAATGCCATTTCGCTGCAGCTGCACGAACGTCAGTAAATGAAAGACGTCACTAATTTCAGGTACGCTCTACAAATAGTGTTCTTGTTCGATGGGGCAGGATTGCCAGCATGACCAAGCCACGTGTCAGAAGGAAGATATTAAATGTCATCCAGAGGCCATGATTGCCAAGCATCGGCAACATAACGAACAAAACTGCGAGGTAAGAGATGAGCGCGAGCGCCATGGTGTTGCGCATATCACGCGACCACGTTGCGCCGATGTAAACGCCATCTAACTGAAACGCGAGAAAACCCGAAATCGCCGTCAATGCCGCCCATGGCAGATAGGTCATTGCTGCGGCCTGAATGTCAGGGGCGTTTGTCATAATCTTGATTAGATGCCCCCCCATAAGAAGGATGACCAAGGCCATGATTGTCGCGAGCACCATGCTCCAAATCATTGTTAGCCGAACGCCACGATGGAACGCAGGCGGGTAGTTTGCGCCAACAGCGCGACCGCAGATATGTTCTGCTGCTGTTGTCAGGCCATCGAAAAAATAGCTGACGACAAGAAAGAACCGAAAAAGGATGGTATTAGCCGCCAAGACCACCAGACCGAGTTGCGTGCCCGACCGAACGAAAAACGCGAAAGCTGTAAGGAGCATGAACGAGCGGATCATGATGTCGCGATTGATCGTGAACATGCGGCCCATGGCGACCCTGTTCATGATTGAGCGGATCGTTGGTGGTGGATATCGTCGAAACGATGCCATCACGACCACAATTCCGGCTGCTGCCGCCACGCTTTCGGCAATCACGGTTCCCCAAGCTACACCAGAAAGTCCCCACTCAAGAACATAACCAAGCCAGATTGACATCGCTATGTTCACGCCATTCAGCAGGAATTGAAGCGACAGGCCGAGCATCGCTCTTCCTTGGCCGAGCAAGACACCCAAAACGGCAAAATTGACGAGCGCCATCGGCGACGAAAGCAGGCGGATCGACAGAAAGGATGACATCGCCTCGGCTACATCGAGGGTGGGTTGCATGAATAGCAGCCCTGCCGCTTCAATGGGATGAGATGCGATGATGAGGAGTACACCAAGGACCAATGCAATGACGATTGCACGCCAGAACACGACCTGCACCTCTTCAATGTCATCTTGTCCGAATGCCTGAGCAACCAGTCCAGAAGTGCCAGCCCGCAAGAAATAAAACGAAGCAAAGACAAACCCGAAAATCGTTGAGCCTATGGCAAGACCACCAATCAAGGCCGCGTCGCCAAAAGAACCAACCACAGCGATGTCAACAATGCCCAACAACGGCCAGCTTACAGATGCAAAGGCAATTGGAACCGAAACAGCCATGACCATCCGGTGTGTTACGTCGAATGGTCGAACGCGTTTGTGTTCTGCAAACTCAGTCATGGGCGCACAGCTCTCAATCTATCAGATCAGTTAGAACCAGAACGCCGAAGCTGTGTTGAGGCCAAAACCGTAAGCCGACATTAGCCGCGCAGCAGAAAAATTGTAATATGGGCTCTCTACCGGCATTCGCTGCGCGACGCACGAACGACATGGTGTGTCTGTGGATGCCGCTCTCCTGGGCAAACGAGGTACAGTGCACTGGCCTCAATGAAGCAGCCACAAAGGAGAACGACAATGGCATATTATGTTGGATTGGACGTGTCCGTCAAAGAAACGTCGATTTGTATTATGGATGACAAGGGCGTTGTTGCGGCGCGCACGGATATCTCGACAGATCCGGATTTGATCGCGCGCTTTATTTCAAAGCACGCGCCAGACGTAGAGCGGGTTGTTCATGAGAGCGGCATTCTGGCGATTTGGCTGACCCGTGAGTTAGAGAAACGCGGCGTGCCGATCATTTGCATAGATGCGCGTCTCGCGCACAAAGCGTTGTCGGGGCGCATTAACAAATCCGATCAGGGCGATGCTGAAGGACTGGCTCAGTTGGCGCGAACGGGTTGGTTCACTCAGGTCCATATCCGCAGCGAGGCATCGGAGCGCGTGCGGGTTCTCATTGGTGCCCGCGAGCGGCTGATCCGCATGCGTAAGGATCTCGAAGGTCACGTGCGTGGCGTGTTAAAGGTGTTCGGCATTTGCATGAAACCGGTTGGGACGGGAAAGTTGCGAGGGGGCTTTCGGGATCAACTTGCCGCTGCAACGGATGCAGATCCAGCGATTGAGCAGTTGGCAGAGGTGTTTCTCCCTCTGCACAAGACACTCTGCATTGCCAGAGATGCGCTGGACGACCAAGTAAGGATGATGGCGCGAGAAAGTGAGCTGGCGCGTCGACTGATGACCGTACCAGGAGTTGGCTCCATCGTGGCGTTGGCATATATCGCTACACTGGACGATGAAAAACGGTTCAGAAAATCGGTCGATGTTGGGGCTTTCCTTGGCCTCACACCAAAACGCCATCAATCCGGCGAGGTGGATTGGTCGGGTAAGATATCCAAATGCGGTGATTGTGATATGCGCCGATTATTATACTCAGCGGCATCAACATTGATCAGTTGCACAAGAAAGCCCTCTCGTTTGAAAGAATGGGCAACAAAGTTAGCTGAGCGCAAGGGGCACAAGAAAGCAGCCGTGGCCGCCTCTCGGAAAATTGCTGTCATCTTGCATTGCCTCTGGCGAAACGAAACGGTGTTTGAACCTGGAATGGAGGGGTAGATTCCGGTAGGGGGCAGGATCGTAACATAAGAAAATCCGGCGACTGTGTACCATTTGAACCTATTGGATTTTCTGCCTCATAACTTCTTGATTTTGCTGATGCAGAAAGTGTCCCCGAAAACCACTCGATAAACTGGGACGACGTTGTGACAGCACCGTGCGTCGTGGCGCATCTGGGGGGCTGAGGCTGGATGTGTCCGGTTTGTGAAGTAATCATCCCTATTTCTTGCCACCTTCACAGCCACCAAACGGGCGTGCCAGCGTCTTGGCAGCCACGAAGGCGGCCATACGGCTCAAATTGAATGGAAAGTGGGGGCGTTAGGGCCTTGTGATACAATCCTGCCCCCTACCGGAATCCACCCCATGGAGGGTGCCAGATAAGAAATTGAGATTTTGAATACCTGCCCGAGAGACAAGGGGTGGGTTCGACGTCCTCCGGGACGGAGGCAGATCGAGCCAGCCAACCGGCTGAGGTGGGCAACTCCCAACCTCGTGAACGACATTTTGGCAGATCAGTCCCGTACGCCATCAGGAGGCAGGATAATCCCTGACCTCGTAGAGAACCACGGACCCGGAAGACACAGAACCTAACACACTTGACTTAACCACAGACAGAGAGCGGGTCTAGGTGAAACCACACGCCATGACACCGTTCCACAAACGCTCGTTTTTGGCAGAGTCACAAACATCCGGCAAAACTACCGCCGATGAAATCGCTTCGACCAATAGCTTTTAAGATTTATTAGAAAGTTGCGTATTTGGAGTACTGCCAGCAAGATTACGTTCAACATCCCCAAGCCGTTCGCTGAGGCCGTTGAGCGTACTATGAGCCGCAGAGGTTGCAGCACTTGCGGCAACTACTTTCATTGTATCAGCTTGTCCTTCAAAGCGTTCTTCCAAGCGGATCAGTCGCCGATCAATATCGTTTAGTAGGTTTGCTAAATCCTTCGTCGTCTCTTGCAGTGCTTTCACACTTTCAAGAAGCTGTAGCGCGTCCTTGAGGTCACTGTAGATTGTCATTTCTCTTCGTCCGACGAAGGATGTCTCGACTTAATTTCTGCAATACTCTCCCTGACGTAAGCTTCTGCACTATCAATTAAAGCAGTGTTTGCGCGCGACTTAGCGCCCAGCATACTTATCATTTCTGATGATTCATCGCTGACTTGCACAGCATCGTCGAACGCACTTTTAAGCTGGTTCGCTAGCATTGCCGATAACAACTCTTCCATCTCGGAAACAATATCAAAAGGAAAGGTATTTGCGGCGGCAGAGTGGCGCTTATCAGCAGCTTCCAATGCATCGTAATAGTGAATACGGTTAGAAACAACTTGCTCAGGTATAGTCTCTTGGCCTGGTAAAAGTGCACCAACATGTGCGCAGAGAACGACATAGGAGGCTGCTCGGGAGGTTCGCCCGTTGCCATCTACGAATGGGTGAATCCAGTTCAGTCGCCACATAACGAACGAAGCAAGATGAATGGATGATCGGATATTCCAATTTTCATTCACATAGTCGCACATGTCTTCGGCTAAGCTGGCTGCGACAGCGCCGCCAGGTGGCGGCTGATGATCGCTATCGTTAATTTTCACCCCTTGCGGACGCCAGTTACCAGCATAGGCGCTCAAGCCTTCGATGGCACAGTTATTCAAGTCAATCAGCATGGAAGGCCGTAGCTTGAACGTATTAGATGGCTCCAAGGCATTCAGTACGAGGGCATTTACACGCTGTGCTTGACGAAGAGCGTTCGCAGCTTCATGACGAGCAATCGCATCTTCACCAACTATAAGAGACGCGGTTTCGGCGACGCTATGTCGAATTTTGCTGTCATCGGTCATAACTGAAACTTTCAGAGGCTGATGCGTTCATCTTCCTCAGCGACGATCGCCTTTGTGATGTTTGGGTTTTCGAAAGCCGAATTGCCATAAGCAAAGCTCCTTCGCTGTGCTACTTGCTCGTCAGGCGTCATGCTAACCTTCTTTGCCTTGTCCATCAGGTAGTTGAGAGACGTCATCTCTTGTTGTGTCATTATATTTCCCTCTCTTTGATTCTACTGATCGAATTGAGTCACTCAGTACGGACTACATTCTGTGCACTCAACAGTGTACAACGCAACAACAAGTGGCGAAATAGCCGAGTTCCCTAACGTATGAGTCGGAACGACAACACATAGAGACCTGTCGCATACGCGGTTCAGCCGGGGCGACAAACCTGTATTACAAGTCAACAAACCCTCGTTTTTGGAAGATTTATGGGCATCTCGACGCCTGCTTTTTAGGCCGTCCGCTCTTATCAGCGTTCTTTTTACAGTCTTGGGCGTTGCTTCTTAAACTGATTTGGGGGGCAACAGCCCAAAGAACCGGCGCTCTCCCTGCACTGCCCTCTGATCAGTTATGACGGCTAACGTCTGCCGAAAATCTGCGCGTTGTTCGGCCACGGTGTCCCGCAATTCTTGTATCTGATCGGTCAGTTGTTCACGTTCCCGCGTCCGTTCAAGGTTGGCGGTTTCCAATTCTCTACGGATTGCATCAAGTTCGACTTGTAAGATGCTGTTTCCTTGTTCGTTTTTGGTGTTCGCGACTGGAAACTTGTCCTGTTCGTTATTGGTAGGTGGAAACACTCTGTGCAGTTCAGATTGATCGATAAGAAATGCGCCCTTGTCGCCCTTCTCATGGGACAGTTTCCCTGTTTTAATTGCCTTTGAGATTGTAGATTTTGCACGGCCGCAATCTTTGGCCGCTTGGTTCAATGTGAGTTTCATGCCTGTGTTCGCCCTTGTTTTCTGGCTGTTCTCAATTGGTAACGTCTGGTTCTAACGACCAGTAATGTTACTAGTGTGCCACATTTATACAGTTTGGCAAAGAGGGCAGGGGGCGTCTCCTTGCGCCTCGAATTAAGCTAGAAAATAAGTTTCTCTTTAGGCTCGTCTAATTGTGTTTGGGCTGACCTCGAACAGACGCGCCAGCTCTGCAATGCCACGGCCTTCTTGGTCGCGCATACGCGCAACCTCTGCGCGGCGCTCTGATGACAGGGCGGAAGGTCTGCCCCCGACACGCCCCCGCTGGCGGGCGGCGGCCAGCCCTTCTTTGGTCCGCTCGGAGATACGTTCGCGTTCAAACTGAGCGATGGAGGCAAAGACGTGAAAGACCAGCCGTCCTGCTGGTGTCGTGGTGTCGATGTCCTCGGCCAACGATCGAAACCCTGTACCTTTTTCGCCTACCGCCTCAACGATGCTTAAGAGGTCCTGTAGGGATCGGCTAAGACGGTCATACTTGGCCACGACGACCACGTCGCCGTCCCGCAGTTGTTCGATCATGCGGTCCAGCTGGGGGCGGGACTTCTTGGTGCCTGAGATTTTCTCTGCAAAAATGCGTTCTGCGCCAGCCGCTTCAAGTGCCGATGTCTGGGCATCAAGGTGCTGATCTTCTGTCGAGACCCGCGCATAGCCGATGATCACTGTCTGATCCTTCCAAAAACCTTCAACAACCCCTTAGGTTTTGAACGGGGTTTTTGGTGGCGTCAATCGGGGTAGTTTGGGCATGTGCCACAAAGGAGGGTTTTTGGAGCGGCTTTGCGGACTTAGTTAACGTTCTGCTGCGAACCAAAAGGCAGGGAACGACTATGCCAAACCAAGCATGGTTGGCAGCACTTTCATCTCGTGGAATTTGTGCGCACCAAAAAGATTGTCCTTTGGCTCAACTTCATTTGAAAGATAGGCCAAACAAGTCATTTCAGCATTTGCTGCTGCTTCAAACCCACTAGCGCTATCCTCGACAACGACACATTCATCTGGTCGGACATCGTGGACCTTTGCTGCATGCAAAAACACGTCTGGGGCAGGTTTACTAAGGCCTACATCGTATGCTGAAAACATCTTTCCTTCAAACCACGGAAGCATCTTGGTTCGCTCAAGCGTAACTTCCATCTTTGCCGTTAGGCCATTGGACGCAACGCAGAATGGCACTTCTGCATTGATCAATTTGCGAAGGACATCCCGAACACCATCGACTGCCGTGACTTCATTTTTTAGCGCATCCAAAGCCTGCTCATAGAACCCGACCGACCAATCCTTAGGTATTCTCAAGCCTTCGCTTGTCAGATAATGCTCAACATCGTGTCTACTTTTTCCTGTGAACAAATTGCAGCATTTTGAGAACGATAGCTCGGCACCACACGACTGTAAAAACTCATGAAGAACGCGATTAAATATCGGTTCAGAATTCACAAGAACCCCATCACAATCGAAAATTACAAGCTTTGGTGGGTTATCCAAATTCAACATTCAACGCCCATTCTGTATCCCGTCCTATGGCCTATGCTTGCCTCAGTGAGGTTTATGATCTGGCCTTGGGAATGTCTAGGAAGGGCGGTGAGCCGACATTAACCACCTGCTCCAAAAACCACCCTTTGTTGAACGGTCCTGAAGGTCTGGTCAGCGGACAAAACCGCCTTATCCATTAGCACATCTATACACTACGTTACGTAGGCGATTTCTCGATGTGCGACCGGACGGCAAACCGCCCTACGTAGCATATCGTATATGTACCTCGCTGCACCGCACTGCCCACCAAAACGACAAATTACTGAACAGCCTATCCCGGCGAATAGCTTTTGCACCACGTAGTGAAAGTCTTCTCAATGTTCCTCATGTCGAGCGGTATCGACTTCTCGCCGCACCACTTGCGGAATGTGTCGGCCAACACTCGCAAATCCGGTACATGCCGCCCGTCGATGCGTGGCGCATTATCCCGTGCGATCCGGTCCCATGGCTGGGTATCCTTCACGCTGCCAAAGGCAGGGAAGGCCGTCACTGGCGTTTCCGTTGTGCCATCCCGCCGTACTTTTCGACCTACCTTGGAGCGATCCAGTTCCGCCTTGGTGGACTGTTTTTGCGTCTGTTCTTTTTCTTCCCAAGAAATAGTCACGCTGGCAACGGTCCGCCCGATCTTATTGGGCGTGGCTATCAGCGTCAGGCGCGAAAGCTGGCTAATCTCGTTAATGGCTGGTTGAACTACATCACGATTCAAGTTTGCAAACCGTGCAATCTTCCCTTCCGGCACCCCCAGCATGGCTCGCAATTCTGACACGGTAAAGGTTTTACTAGAGACATGCTTTAGTCCCGTAAGGCTGGAAATATGCTGGAACAGTAACACTGAATATTTACTGGTGAGGTGAAAAATCGTTTGGCGATCCATGATAGCCCAGTGGATAGAAGCATCTGCCATTTCTATAAACATGCGTCCAAAAAACCACGACAAAAGCGTGTCGCCACTGATAGTGTCTTTCCGGTTTAAAACGGCATGGTCCAACAAACCGCCGATTACGATCCGGTCTGCGTCCTCGTCGGGATTACCTTCTCGGATAACCACTGCCCGCAGTTCCTCAAAAAGGGGCGTGAGGCTGGCACGACTATGATTATTCATACCGTCAATTTTGCGAATGTCAGATAAGCGAATTTCGTGACGGACTGGCTCAGCCATACGCCCACCCGCCGTGGCTATCATCAGATGCATCAGCTTGAGCGCGGCGAGACTTGGGGCGTTTTGCATGTAGACGCCCCTAGCCACCTCAGCGGGCAACACGGTTTTAGTATCGTCATGTGCGCGGTCGGCTGCAACTTGGGTTGTTTTAATCATGGTAGATTTGTTAGTGTGTAAAACTCTACCTGTAAATCTGCTATTTCGGCTGGATATCCTACTTTTGCGGCTGGATATCCTACTTTTGCGGCTGGATATCCTACCTATAGAGCTGCAAGTCATTGAATAATTGTAATAATTTACCTATGAACTTATAGAACTTATAGAACAAGAAGGCGCTATGCGCTTTTTAGTAAATATGTATTGGTTTTAAGAGGGTATTTGGCAGGTGTTGCACTCAAACTGGGTCGATCCGGATGTCCAGTTTGGCGCCTACAGCATCAGCAAAGCGAGACAGCTTTTCGATGCTGATATTTTGCCGCGCCCCTTCGATCCGTGAAATCTCACTCTGCTTTGTTCCCATGCGCTCGGCGACTTCGGCTTGGGACAAGCCAGCCGCTGCCCGTGCCGCAATGAGTTTTCGGGCGAGGTTAAATTCGGGTGCAAGAGCATCGTAAGCGGCTTTGTTGTCAGGGTCGCTCAGAAACTCTTTTTTCAGGTCAGCCAGTTTGGTCATGTTACCTCCTTCGCCCGC
>OJIO01001451.1_pt1 | contig 10373 bp, 10 predicted proteins | sample 1595621 | NCBI WGS metagenome assembly OJIO01 (sample SAMN05416776, study PRJEB24817) | seawater metagenome | isolation source: Sea water | place: Canada:Atlantic | collected 2013-07
AAGGCAAAAAACGTAGGCAATGCAGCGCATAGGCGAGGCTTTTTAACGCAGAAGAAGGGGAAAAGATCATGCAGAAGAATGTAACTTTATTATTGTATCATTCCTTATTGAGAATTAGTAAATTTTTATTCGTAAGAAATTACTATTTTGAGCAATACAAATTAGACAATAACCTTATGAAATTCAGTCTTACCGTTTCGTTGCTCTTTCTTTTTTATGTGGCAAATGCGCAGTTACCAAGTACTGATCTATATATGTTGACCATGCTCAACAATGGCGAGAAACTATCAATCAAAGATCCTGTCTACATAAGTGGATTCAATCCTGATGGATATAACAATCAACCTTCATTTATCACCCCAAGTGAGCTATATGTCACGACTGACATGTACGATAAAAATTTCACGGATATTGTAAAGTTAGACCTTCAAAATGAAGAATATTATAGGGTGACAGCAACCGATAGTATTTCTGAATATAGCCCTACTCCAAAGGCCATCCGATCCTACTTTAGTGCTGTAAGAGTAGAAAAAGATGGAAAAACACAATCTCTTTGGCTCTATCCAGAAAATCACCAAACTTATGGCAAAAGAGTGCTTAAGGATATAGGCAATGTAGGATATCACTGTTGGTTATCAGAAGTGGAGGTGGCGTTATTCTTAGTGGATGATCCAATGCAGTTGGCTATTGGTAATATTAAAGAGGATATAACTCAAATAGTACTTGAAAATATTGGGAGATGTTTTCGACAAAATTCTGATGGCAATCTAGTATTCATTCATAAGATCACTCCTGACTTATCATACATAAAATCATATGATCCTGAATTCAACAATGTTATTAGTATTGCAGAAGCATTGGCAGGAAGCGAAGATTTCGAATTACTAAATGATGGTACATTTATAATGGGGAATGGCAGCAAACTATACCAGCTAAATCCAGAAAAAGATGAAACCTGGCAAGAAATTATAGATCTAGCCGAATTTGAAATAATGAATATCACAAGACTGGCAACCTCTAGAAATAGATTGGTGCTCGTAAACAATCCAAAATAATATGCGATTCCTTATATTTTTTAGTTTACTCATCACTTTTGCATCTTGCAAAACTAAAACTATCATCTCTGAAGTTGATACTTACAGAGCTGAAATCGAACATCATAGAGCAGAATACAAACAAGATTTCATTAAAGATGAAAGGTCTCCATTAAGAGAGCCTGATTTTGAGTTCATGAATTTCTATCCTGCAGACATTAACTATAAGTGTGACTGTTCTTTTGAATATACTCGTGATGCTAAGCCTTTCGAAATGAGCACGGTCAGTGGAAAGACTAAAATATTCACTAAGTATGGTGTTGCTTCTTGTAACTTAGACAAGATTCCATTTGAAGTGAACATCTATAGTAGTAAGCAAACACAGGCTATTCCAGGTTACAGAGATTATCTATTTATCCCATACAAAGATCTTACGAGTGGAGAGTCAACATACGGAGGTGGCAGATACATCGACATGAGAATGGGAGATATCAGAAATGGTAGAGTTTCGATAGATTTTAATAAGTGCTATAATCCATGGTGCATGTATAGTGACGGATACAATTGTCCTATTCCACCGATTGAAAACCATTTTGGAGTAGAGATTAAAGCTGGGGAAATGGTGTGGACTGGAGAGAAGAAAAAAGGTTAAGTTATTTTCATAAATTATGACCTCATCTTTGCCTTCTTAGCTATAATTTTAGATTTGAGTTAAATAAATTTTCTAGTTCATTGATTCCTACCTATCGCTCGCCGCGATTGGCGTTCATATTTTGGCTTAGCCCAAAATACGAATCACAAAAACCCAAGACTTTAATAGCTTCTTAACGCCTTTTGAAACTCAAATTGGCTAAGTTCTAAAAACTCACTTCGTGCGTTTGTCGCACAAACCACACTACACTCAAACAGTCGCCGAACTGTGTAACGAATGAAAAATTCGTGGGCCGTTTAGAACTTTTAACGCCAATTGGAATTCCAAAAACCTAAATCCATTAAGGTCAATTTATCCGTCGATTTTGCTTTTCTGACCAAAAAACTGCTGCGTAATTACTCATAAACACAATACTGATCTTTCACTCCTTCAAATGCTTTGAGTAACTGATTGAATATATCTTTTTCGACAGTTATGCTCCTTCCATCAATTTCAACGATTGGAGTTAATTCTCCCATTGTGCCTGTGCAGAAGACGCCGTCAGCATTGTATAATTCTGTAAGAGAAAGATTCTTTTCATAACATCTAACTCCGATATCGCCCGCTAACTCCATAACCAACCCTCTAGTAATTCCATGTAAACATGCATCTGCAAATGGAGTATATAGTATTCCTTTGCTCACCATGAATATATTAGTACCATTGAGTTCGCTGGCAAATCCATAGGCGTCCAACATCAGAGCTGCATCTTTTCCAGCTACATTTGATTGTATTTTCGCTAAGATATTATTGATCAGATTAGTATGATGTATTTTAGAATCTACATGCATAGGAGAGTTCCTTCTTATGGAAGATGTAAATACAGTGATGCCATGATCGTTATCGTAAACAGGTGGCTTGTATTCCGGTAATACGATAAGGCAAGACCCCATACTATTTAGCCTTGGATCCATGCCAGAAGTGATCTTCTCACCACGGGTAAGCGTGAGTCGAATATGTACATCATTGGTCATATCGTTTGCCTTCAACGTTTCGAAAATTTTGGCTTTAATCCAATCATTTTCTGGCACATCAGTAAAGGCCATCGCTTTGGCACTGTGTTGAAGTCTTTCTAAGTGTCTATCTAAACAAAATATACCTCCATTGTATACACGAAGACCTTCCCATACAGCATCTCCTCCCTGCACTACACTGTCAAAAACAGATACTTTTGCTTCATCTCTGTGATACAATCCATCCTTTACATAGACCATTAAATCTTTGTTTCTTTCGTCAAATTTCTGTAGCATACTTACGCTTTTATTGCTTTTTCAAATAGTTGATTGTAATATGGAAGTATTTCTTCATAAACAGGGATTAATCTATCTTCTAAGATAACATCTTCTGTTTTTGATGTCTGTATAAATCCTGTAGTCTTATGAACGCTATGATACCAATATTTGGCCCAAGTCCCATCTTCTTTTCTAGCTCCTGCTTTCCAATTTAACATTGCTTTATCAAATGGAATAGAAAGCTGATTACATACTTCTCGAAGTACTTTTTCTGGATTCAAAAGTAATTGTCCACTGTCAATGACAACAGGTTCAAATCTTCCTTTGGCTTTGATTTCATTATAAATTTCGGCTTCTCGTCGAAGTCCTACATCATTTGCTACTGGGTTGGGTATCACTTTCGCAAATGAGGTAATCAATCTCTTTGGGTCTCGGATTAAAAATACATTGCGGCAGTTCAAACTATAGCTGTAATCATATCCATCCATGTGATGTGCCATATTCTTTGCAAAAAGGTACTCATCTGGTCTATCGGCTAATAAAACATCCTGGATTACTTCATCTGGGAAACTTGACATGGTGGATAAAATATCATTTGCACCTGGATGATCTACATCAAAATTTGATAGATAATATGCATAGAAAGGCTCGTCAACTATTGCAGTATCCGCTCTATTCCCAAATGAATACATCATCGCGGTGGAGATGTTTCTTGGGCCTGATATGAGTTGGATAAGTTGGGTCATTTATTAAATTATTACTAATTCTCATCAAAATAAATGAAAATAGACTAAGCATCTGCTTTCTATTACATTTATTTCTAAAATACAAAACATGCCAAAGACCATATTGTAAGGAAGGCAGCTAATATATTTGGATCTGTCAGAATATTAAATCTCATGTATTGATGTTCGTGATAAAGTGCAGCATTCTTTTGTGCATAGATTATTCTTAAAATATAGTTCCTTTAGAAAATATTGATGAATAATAATTTCCTATTTAGAAAGCATGGATTACATCATTTATGTGCTTTCTAATGTATATCTATTTTCAACTTAATGCTTCCGCTCGCCGCTCGGGCTTTCATTTTTGGCTTGGCCCAAAAACGAAACAAAAAACCCAAGGCTTTACTCAGTTCTTAACGCGTTTTGAATATCATTTTCAGAATCTCAAAAAACTCGACTTCGAGCGTTTGTTATACAAGCCACTCTTGCCTCAAACACTTTTGAGATTTCATCTGAAAATAACATCCAAAACACTAAACTGACTAATGCCGATTAAACAATTTATCATTCAAAACTTCAACATCTTATTACTAACATTATAGATACAAGATCGCACAACACGAATGAAATATTAGATCTTCAATGCTTCTACAATAGCCACTAAAGCCAACGGCTCCATCACACTATACCCAAGCACTGTAGGATGCACTTCATCTTCTGCGTACTTCTTTGGTAGACCATTACGCTCGTCTGCCATCTCAGCAAAGTAGTCTAAAAAGTAGTAGCCTTTTGATTTTGAATATGATTCTATCATTTTATTCAAAGCTGGAATCTTAATATTAGGCTCTAGTCCAGGACGCCATGGATAATCATAGGCTGGAAGTACCGAACTAAGAATCACTTTAATCCCATTTGCATCAGCGAGTTCTGCCATCGATTTTATATTGTCTAATATCTCATCTAGCGTCACAGGGCCAGTATTTTCAGCAATATCATTGGTGCCAGCTAGAATAACAACGGCATCTGGATTTAAATTTAATACATCTTGACGCATTCGAATGAGCATCTGTGGAGTCGTTTGTCCACTAATTCCTCGTCCAACAAAAGGATTCTTGTTAAAAAAGTCGGGTCTCATATTGACCCATCCTTCAGTTATGCTATTGCCCATAAAGACAATTCTCTTTTCTCCCTTCTGGAGTTCAGGCAATGCTTCATTAGCAGCTTTGTACTTTCCTAAATTAGCCCAATCCTGGGAAGACATATCAGTGGATAACATTGCAAATAGTATTAAGGTTAAAAATTTCATAGTTGTTTCGAATTTTACAAAACTTATATAAAGGGTAATTCTACATTACGTTTACGCTTTGATTTTGCTTCTAAAAAAGTACCAAAATACAAATGATACTGCAACTCCAAAAATAAATGGCAACATCCATATCATTTCCCAATTGTGTGTTCCATCAGAATTAGTATAAGCATTCACTGTTTCTCCAGCAATTGCGGTTCCAATAAGAGCCATGAGTCCCATTGTTAATAAAGAAAAGAAACCTTGCGCGGTACTCCTCAAATGATTGGGGACTATCGTATCTAGATAAATCTGTGCCGACAACATAGAAAAGATGTAGGCAATCCCATGTACAGCAATCCCAATGATCAGAAGCCACTCCATATTATATTGATAGCCCAAAATAAATAAGCCATACCTAGCGCCCCAAACAAACATCCCTAAAAAGATAATGGTTTTGAACCTCCAAATTTTAAAAAACCAAGGTAAAGCCAACAACAATACTATCTCTACCATTTGCCCTATGGTCATTTTTGCCGCTGCATTTTCTACTCCTATTTCATTCAAAAATGGATTGACAAAACTGTAATAATATGACAACGGAATACATATCAACCCTATGCAAATAACAAGAATAGAAAATGCCCTTTCTTTAAACAATTCACGAATTTCAGGACCAATTATACTATCCAGAAAATTTGTCTTTGGTCTTGGAGTAGGTGGTGTACTCGGCAAGGTGAGACAATATGCAGCTTGAAAAACAGAACAAGAAGCCGCAATCACAAACGGAGTAACTTGATTTTCTATATTGAGATAACTGACCATTAGTCCGGCTACAATCCATGATATAGTACCCCATACTCTTACTTTAGGATAGTCCTTTTTTGTATCTTCAATATGATGAAAGCATAAGGAATTTGACAATGCAAACGTAGGTAAATAACAAAGCACATAAAGGAGCATGACAATATTAAACCACGTAAAATCGGTAATCGTACTTGCCAAAAAAAGTAATCCTCCACCTAAAAGATGAAGTACCGCTAACAACTTCTCCGCAGAAAACAATCGATCTGCCAATACTCCCATAAACAAGGGAGTTACTGTAGCTGCAATAGAAAAATTGAGATAAACAAGGCCTACTTCTCTACCTGAAAACTGAAGTGTCTCCAACATATAGGTGCCGCCAGTAACAAACCAACTGCCCCAAATGAAAAATTGTAAAATCTGAAGTAAGGATAGCCTTATCTGCAACTTTAAATCCATGGCACAAAAGTGAGTAAAAGAATTAATAGATTAGCCCGTCCTAGCAAAAAATGTTGTCTACAATGACCTTTTCTTATTTTCATTTGTCTTGAAAGCGTAAAGACCTGTTTATGAGTTAGGTAATTGCAATTACGTTTACCATTTTAGGACTTCAAAGCTAAAGCTTATGCGCATCACGATCTTAATTTTAATGGTTCAACTTACCTTCTTTAGTCTTATTGGACAATCGGCAAAAAAGATAAACATCCATATCAATTCCAATAATGGAAACTGTCTACCTCTATCTCATGTGATAGTAGATAAGGAAACTCACCTTATCGCAGACGAAGAAGGTAGTATTACTTTCTCTACTTTAAGAGGAAAGAGCAAATATCAAAATCTCTCATATAGGATATCTATCAATAGATACAATCATAAATGTGTATGCTCAGAGCCATTACGATTTCACATTAATTGCTAATAATTATTCACTTGAACCCATTACTATTTCTGATTCCAAAAGATTAACCGAAAAAACCAATTGGCGAATAAATGATATAGTATTGCATGAATATGGCTTTCTAGTTTCTTCGACAGAGAAATCGAAGTTTTACATTTATCTATATGATAAGAATGGGAGCCAAGTCCTGAAACAGGAAACCAAGTTCAAACATTCGACAATAAGCAAGGGGCCCAAAACAGGTCATTATCACTTAATGAGCGAGAACTCGGGGCAGGAGATTATGGTATCAACAGACACCATAATGTTCTTAGAAACTTCCTCAATATTACTGTATAACAAAACTGTCAACCATTTTAAATACTCGAATTCGAACTACACCATTTCTGAAGAATTGACAAAGCACAACAAGAATCTGACCTTATCGATACTTGATAACAAGACTTTTGTCAGAACACCATTCTACACTGCGTTTGACAAAGAAGGATATAGCAATGCTCGAAAAGCATATAATAATATCATAAAAATTTACAATCGAGCGGTAGACAATGATTCGTCAACCGACATAGACAATGGAATAAAACCTCCAAAGGTCGGAGGTATATTTTGGGATAAAGATCTGTTTAGTCTTGTCATCAATAAAGATATTCATGCAGCATACCATGACTTCATAAATAGAAAATGTACGAAGCTAAAAGTTATCACAATAGTAAAAAATAACAAATTCTACATTCTTGATAACTTCAAAAAGAAAATGACGATTTACGTCCTGAATGAAGAAAAAATCAGCAAAAAAAATACAAAAATAGCACTACCCGAGAATATGAAAAATGGTGATTTCATGATGACGGACCATAAAAATGAATTGATTTTATCATCAAATGAGGGATACTATGCATTTGATATAGAAAGCCACAAATTAAGACCTATCTCATTCGAATCTAAAAATTTCTACTTTCCTAAAAGAGACTTTGTGACCAACAATCAAAAGTATACCCTAGCTCGTAAATCAATGGCGAAAAATAAAATGTATATCCATCGTGGTGAGATGGTGGAAGGGCATTAATGATACAAGTATTAATCATCTTTAAAAGCGAACATGTTTAGCTCTCAATAGCCTTAAAACACAATTTAAACCAAGAATCACTGCCTTTCCCTAAGAATAAATAAAAAACAGGTTCGTATATTACAAAGATAAATGCTAAACCAATGAAAAAATTACTCCTAATTCTGTTCAGTTTTGTATCCGATGTAGCTTATACTCAAACACCAATTACAGATGCAAACTTTCGAGATGCTATTCAATATTGTTTATCTACAAACCCTGTAGACGGCCTGTGCAATGATAGTCAATATGGTCCAATGCCTGATTGGGATGTCAGTAATGTTACTAATATGGATAGGCCATTTGCTTGGGAAGATCCATCATTCAATGTAGATCTAAGTAATTGGGATACTAGGAATGTAGAGACTATGGAATATCTGTTTCTTAATTTTACTAATTTCGACGCAGATATAAGCAATTGGGATGTGAGTAATGTTACCAATATGTTTGGCATGTTTGCAGGAGCAAGATCCTTCAATGCAGATATAAGTAGCTGGGATGTTAGTAATGTGACTAATATGGAGGTTATGTTTAGCAATGCAAAATCTTTCAATGCAGATATAAGTAGTTGGGACGTTAGTAATGTTCCGTCTATGTGGTGGATGTTTATGGGGGCAGAATCTTTTAATGCTGAGATAGGTAGTTGGGATGTTAGTAATGTGACTGATATGACTGAAATGTTTCAGTCTGCAAGTTCTTTCAATGCAGATTTAAGCGATTGGAATGTCAGTAATGTATCAAATTTAGCTTCTATGTTTAGCTTTGCTAGTTCATTCAATGGAGATATAAGTAATTGGGACGTGAGCAATGTAACGGACATGAGAACAGTGTTTAATTGGGCACCTGCCTTCAATTCAGACTTAAGCAATTGGGATGTAAGCAACGTTACTAATATGCTCGGCATGTTTGCAGGAGCAAATTCTTTCAATGCAGATTTAAGTGATTGGAATGTCAGTAATGTAACTATGATGTTAGCTATGTTTAATTCTGCAAGTTCTTTCAATTCAGACTTAAGCAATTGGGATGTTAGTAATGTAACTGATATGGAGTTTATGTTTGAGAAATCCGGATTATCAACAGATAATTATGATGCTTTATTATTAGGATGGTCGCAACAGAATGTGCAATCTAATGTAATATTTGGAGCAGAAGGAATCAAATATTGTAATGGAAAAGATGCTAGGTTGGATTTAATATCTAATAATGGATGGACGATAATTGATGCGGGCTATGATTGTACAGTCTCAAGTACTATTGAAGAAAACAAAATAGCTGTTTCAATTTACCCAAACCCTACTTCTGGCCTTCTAAACATTGAGGGAAATGATAAAGAGTTAATAGCAATTGTCTTTGACATGCTGGGCAAAGAAATCATGACACAATCCTCAACCAATAAAATTGATCTTAGCCAATTAGAAAACGGAATCTATATCATAAAACTTTCTGATGGTCAAAAAACAACTTCTCAAAAAGTCACAAAAATCTAAACAGGTAAATCAAAAATCATTGGTTAAATAATATTATCATCTATCTTGCCACCAAAGTAATATCAAATGGCAAAAACAGAATTTTGGACCGGCTCTGAGAAGTATCTATGTGACATGGAACTGGCACAAGCATTTCATATGGCACGAGTATTAGGCATGCCTTTACTGATAGAAGGTGAGCCTGGAACAGGAAAAACAGAATTACCTATTCAATATGCAGCCGATCAAGACTTAGACTTATTTGTCTATGCTACAGGGTCGAAGAGTAATGTGGAGCAATTCGTAGCTCGTTTTGATCATGTAAAGTATCTACGTGATTCTCAGATTGAAATTCTAAATGCGCAAAGAAAAGAAAAAGGGCTTGACACACGATTAAGTACGGGTGGTCGAGATCCTGAGAAGTTGGCTGATTATGTAGCCAAAGGGCCGGCAGCAAGAGCGTATAGCACACCACATTCTGTCTTATTGATTGATGAGATAGATAAAGCTCCTAGGGAATTCCCAAATGATTTATTGTACGCACTAAGCCATAGAAAGTTCATCATGCCTGAATCCGAAGAAGTCATTGAAATATCCGAAGAAGATATGCCGGTGATCATTATCACCTCTAATCGAGAACAGGAACTACCAACGGCCTTCAAAGGAAGATGTATATATCATTATATACAATTCCCTGAGCCAGATCTAATGAGAGAAATAGTGAGCAAACATTATCCAAAAATCGAAACTAAAATTGTGGATGTTGCACTTGACATTTTCTATCAATTGAGAAAACTAGGCCTCGAAAGATCTCCAACAACAAGGGAGTTACTGAACTGGCTAAAGTATGTAAAGACATACACCACGAAAGAAGCCATAGAAAAGATACAAAAACTAGACGGAATCGGTGCACTCATAAAAACACAAACAGATCTAGAACGCATCCAAAAAATGGTCTTAAAAAATGAAGAAGACTATAATCGTAGAAGTGGGCAAAATTGATGAAGTTGCTGAATCGCAGAATCGCTTGAATCGCTTGAATTGTTGAATTGTTGAATTGTTGAATTGTTGAATCAGCCCGAGAATTTATAATTCTCTACACTGATCTACGTGTTTGCTGTGCAAACTACTTG
>OJIO01001452.1_pt1 | contig 10367 bp, 5 predicted proteins | sample 1595621 | NCBI WGS metagenome assembly OJIO01 (sample SAMN05416776, study PRJEB24817) | seawater metagenome | isolation source: Sea water | place: Canada:Atlantic | collected 2013-07
CCGAGATCTACACTATCCTCTTCGTCGGCATCGTCAGATGTGTATAAGAGACAGATATTATGGTTCTCATGTAATTGAATTAGAGTTGACTTGAATTGACTAACTATTTTTAAATATAGCTTATATTTTAATTTCTCAATATGAACAAAGCTTAAAGATTCTAAATGATGCAATTAGATTACAAATCTATAGATAAACAAGACCTAAACTGATGAAATTGTAAAATAGGAGTCTTCCAATTCAGCTTTTTCATTTTTATCACCTGTGATAATCACATTCAAAGGAATATATTGATAAATTTATCATTTGAAGCAAAAGCTCAAGTAATCCAAATTTTGCCAAACAATTAATATGAAAATTTTCAACAACTCAAAGTACGCTCTTACTTTCGCACTCATAATCATAAGCAATATCGTTATTGGTCAATCTCAGTATACTAAATACGACGACATCCCTGGCAACATCAAATCGTATAAACCCACTTTTCAAAACGACTACCCCAACTGGGCGAAGATGCTTTATAGCGATGATATCAATTATAATGTAATCAAATCAGAATTTGATGCATGGGAAAATCAAGGTGCCAAAGAACATCGTGCAATAAGACGATATTATAAAATATGGTCTCAAAAAGTGCTGCCATTTGTAAATAATGACGGAACAATCAATTTGCCAGACCTAGAAAAATATAATAAGAATCTATTTAAATCTCAAAATTCGAAATCTTCAAAACAAGAAAATAGAAATGCTGGAGAATGGACTTTTCTAGGTCCGAAAGAAACATATTGGCTCAATGAGACCAGTCCCACCACTATACCTGGAAGAGCTACTTATCAGGTTAATGTATATTCTATCGATGTAGCAACAACTGATAATAATGTATTGTATTGTGGTACAGAAACTGGCTTTGTCAATAAGTCTATAGACAAAGGCACAACATGGGTCCAACTTGCTCTTGATTATAATTTTGGAGGAGGAGTAACTGAAGTTGTTATTGACCCAAAAGATGAAAATACTGTTTATGCATCCGCTGGAGGCCAAACACATAAGACTATTGACGGTGGTATCACATGGTCTCCACTATCCTCAGCAAATGCATCATTTGCTTCAGATAAAATAGAAATAGATAAGGATAATAGTTCTAAACTCTTTGCGGCTTCAAATTCTGGACTCTATGTTAGTGTAAATGCTGGTGCTTCATGGACAAGGGTGCATTTCGCACAAGTATATGATGTCCACAGACATCCATCAGATCCAAACATAATCTATGGATTAACTAAATCAGGGGGTGATTTTGAGTTGATCGTTTCTACAGATGGAGGTCAATCTTTTTCAGCGGACTCTTCTTTTCCACAGAATATACCAAATCAATCTGGAGGATTATTAGCAGTTTCTCTGGACAGCCCTGATGATGTTTTTGTGATCATGTTATCTTCTGATGATACGCCTTTGTTATACAAGGGAAATTTAAATACACAACAATGGAACCTACGTGCAACTGGTAAATCATCTTTTTTCCCAATGGACAATTGGCAGGGATTTTATGATCTCGTTCTTGAAGTTTCTGACGAAAATGCTGACCTCATCTACACAGGGACAGCTAGTCTATTTAAGTCTTCAAATGGAGGAGGCACTTTCGCCAATATGGGTGGTTATGGAGGAAAATATCCACTTCATCCTGACATGCAGGACATGAAAGTTATGCAGAATGGTGAAGTCTGGGTAGCTACCGATGGCGGAATAAATCTTACTGATGATGATTTTGTGAACAATCATCAAGTAAAAACAAATGGCATCATAGGATCTGACATGTGGGGTTTCGATCAAAGCTGGAATGAAGATCTAATCATAGGAGGTAGATATCACAATGGGAATACAGCAATAGCAGATTTCTATGGTGCCAAGGCACTCAGAATGGGCGGAGCTGAATCTCCAACAGGATGGGTAAGACAAGGAAAGTCAAGGCACGTAGCATTTAATGATCTTGGAGCGGGATGGATACTGCCAAAAACAGCAGAATCGATGCCTGAAGGTAGATTTCTATTCAGCAAATATCCTAATATGGATGAATATGGCGGTCGAAGAAGTAATATGATCTTCCATACAAACTACTTTGGTCATATCCTCTTAGGAGAAGGTAATGCATTATGGAGTAGTACCAACGGAGGGTTGGAATATGATATGATTTATGATTTTGGGAATCGAGTAAGATGGATACAAGCGTCATATTCTAATCCAAACGTCATTTATGCAGATATTGTGAACAGAGGATTACAAAAAAGTGAGGATGGAGGTCTTACCTGGCAAGAAAAACCATCATTGACATCATTTCCAAATGGAAATAACAATTGGGAAGGCAGACTATTCATGGCAATCTCACCAACTAATGCTAATACAATCTATGCATGTCTCCAGAATGGTACTTGGTCATCTGATATTGGTAAGGTATTCAAGTCTACAGATGGTGGTGATTCTTGGGAAGACTGGACGGACGGTCTCAATGAATACACAAAAAGTATAGTCGTACAACCAGGCGAAAATGAGGAAGATGTAGTATACCTATTCTCCAATGCAAGAGATACAGAATCCAAAGTTTACGTAAGAAACAATGATGATATAGAATGGAGGGACTTTAGCACTGGTTATCCTGCAGGGCACCATGTAAATCTAGCTTTACCATTTTATAGAGATGGTAAATTGAGAGTCTCAGGCAATGCCGGAGTATGGGAGTCACCTCTTGAGGTCACCAATTATACACCTATAATCAATCCGTGGGTTGAACAAGCAAACTACGGCTGTATTTCTGATACTGTCTACTTTGAAGACCATTCTATCATCGATCACAGTGGAGTATCTTGGAGATGGGAGATCAATCCAGAACCAGCCTTTATCTCGGCCGCAAACGTACGAAATCCTATGGTTGTGTTAGGAACAGAAGGGAGTTATGATGTTACGATGTACGTTACTAAAAACGGAGAAGAATTTTCTAAAACGATAATCGATATGATATCTGTCACTTCATGTCCAAGTATACAAGATTGTGATAATCCTGCTAGCACACCAAAAGATGAATGGAAATTAGAATTCGTAGATAGTGAAGAACCAAATGCTCCAGGGCTTGCAATCATGGCATTTGATGATGATCTCAATACAATATGGCACACCAAATGGACGAGTGGCAATGATACCTACCCACATGAAATAATAGTAGATATGGGCACAGAATATCAAGCTTCCAAGTTTACATATCTTCCAAGACAAAATGGAGTAAATGGAAGAGTCAAAGAATACGAATTATACGTTAGTCTAGATGGTGACGACTGGGGAGCACCAGTAACAGTTGGAGCATTTACAAATTCATTCTCTCCATCCAATGTGGATATATCGCCTACGGTCTGTAGATACTTTAGACTGGTCTGCCTCTCTGAGCAGAATGGCGAGAAGTGGGCATCTGCAGCAGAACTATATATGACAGGTTGTTTAGCGGGTCAAGTAGCTACTCAAAATATTGTAAAAGAAAGCTTGAATGCCTTTCCAGTGCCAAGTAATGGTCTTATAAACATTAATGTTCCCAGCACTGGTACCTATCAATATAGCATATCAAACACTTCTGGTTTATTGATAGCTAATGGTTTTAGATCTGCCAATATAAAAAATGCAGTTTCACTTGATCTCTCTGATCAGGCAGATGGTATTTATATTATTAGGTTTATGAATGAAATAGGTATAAGATATACGACGAAGGTGATTAAAATATAGGTTCTATCTTCTCCTTTATATGTCTCTTATCTCGTAAAAAAATGCATTTGAATGTAAAGCGGATAACACCAACGGCCAATTCTTTATATCATAAAATTGCATATATGACACAATAAATTAGCTTTGCGGCAACTAACCAAACTTTATAGATCTTATGGTCAAAAAAATAATAAGTTGCCTAATCGCAATAGCGTATATCACAACCAATTACGCTCAAGAAAACTCAACGTCAATGGTTGATACTTCATTCTTGATTGATGACGTAGTCATTGCACAAAATAGATTATCTGCTCCATTATCAGAAAATGCAAGGAATATTCAAGTCATAGAAAGAGAAGAAATCAAAGATCTTCCTGCGACTAATATTCCTGAACTGCTACAGTATATGGGAGCTGTAGATATCCGAAGAAGAGGTATCAATGGTGTTCAATCTGATGTTGGGCTCAGAGGCTCAACATTCAATCAGGTGCTAGTTCTTGTCAACGGTGTCCGAATGTCTGATCCACAAACAGGTCATCACATGATGAACCTCCCAGTAGCGCTAGAAGATGTAGAACGCATCGAAGTCATCAAAGGACCAGCAGCTAGAATCTATGGAATGAATGCTATGGCCGGAGCGATAAATATTATTACAAAAGTACAAGAAGGAGAGGATTTCAATTTGACAGCTGGAGCAGGTATCTCTGCATTCGAAACTTATGGTTTAAATGTTACAGCAAGTTTAAAAAGCAAAGTTTTAGATCAATCTCTCAGCCTCAGCCGGCAAGGAAGTGAAGGATATAGATATAATACAGATTACAATATCAACACTGCTTTTTATCAAGCAAATATTAATACAGGTGCATTGATGCCAATCAGTGTACAAGCTGGATTTACCGAAAGAGAATTTGGAGCAAATGGATTTTATGCAAATGAAGCTTTTGTTGATCAATATGAAGAAGTTAGAACTGGATTTGTATCAGCTACAACAACTTTCATATCTGGTGATTTTGTGATTAAGCCAAGAGCTAGCTGGAGGACAAACAAAGATGAGTACGTTTTCTTACGTCAAAACCCATCTTTCTTTAAGAACGAGCATAGAAGTAACTCATACATTGGAGAATTACATGCTTCATATAATTCAAAAGCTGGTGTTACAGGTTTCGGAGTTGACTATGCAAAAGAGACATTGGAAAGCAATAATTTGGGTAAAAGAGCTAGAAACGTTATTGGACTATTTCTTGAACATAGGATCAAATTCCTAGATAACAAACTAGGAATAACAACCGGCGTCTATGGAAATAAAGTTTCGGATTTTGACTTTAAAGCATATCCTGGAATTGACGCTTATTACAAAATCAATCAAAGTTTCAATTTATTTGTTTCAGCCAACTGGTCTGACAGAATACCTACTTACACCAACTTGTATTACAATTCTAGAACAGAACAAGGGAATGAGAATCTTGTGGCAGAATCTGCGGCAGCCTATGAAATTGGAGCCAAGTATAATAGTTCAATTCTTAACATTACGGTGAGTGCATTTTTAAGAAAAAACAGCAATCTCATCGACTGGTATAAAGATAGTACTAATCAAGAAAAATGGCTAATCAGAAACTTCAATGAGGTAAACATGGCAGGTATTGATCTTAATTCAACAATAGATATAGGTCAAACTATCGGAGTTGATCATAATATAAAAGCAAATATCAATTATACTTATATCAATGCAGAAGTGATAGATAATGTAGATATTGCAGTAAGTCGATATGCATTAGATAATTTATCGCAACAATTGCTTGTAGGGTTACAATTTGACATCTTAACAAACAAAGTGAATCTTAATACCAATTTGAGATACCTTGAAAGAGAATCGTTGGAAAATTATTCGCTAATAGATTTGAAACTCAACTATACTGGGTCAAACTTTGCTGCATTTATAAGTGCGAACAATGTAACTGATAAAGAGTATAGAGAAACAAATCTAGTTCCAATGCCTGGCAGATGGTTTGGGGTAGGTGTGAGATTCTTTTGATACTTTTGTCTTAAGAGTACAATAAATAGAAAAATACAATAAATGAAATTCGGGAAACTAGAAGACATATCGAAAGTAGATTTCAGGTTACCAAAAGAACCAGACTCTAATAAAGATGTGTTTTCTAGTTTATCTCCCGGCAACGCTACCTTTTATGTAGGTTGTACAGCTTGGGGAACAAAGGAATGGAAAGGCAGCTACTATCCTACTAAAACCAAAGCCACAGATTTTCTCAAAGAATATGGTCAACAATTCAACACTATAGAGCTTAATAGTACACATTACGGAACTCCTAAAACTGAAACATTACAGAAGTGGTTCGATGAGACACCCGAAGACTTTAAGTTTTGCCCAAAAATCCATAAAGCAATATCTCACAGAAAAACGCTAGGTACAGATTCTGACATTATTGAGAACACGATGAATGCTTTAAGTGTGTTTAGGCATAAACTTGGCCCTAGTTTCATGCAATTACCTCCATATTTCGGTAGTGACAGATTTGATACGTTAGAGCATTTCTTTGAAGCATTCCCATCAGAATTTGATCTGTCAATAGAATTAAGACATCCATCTTGGTTCGAAGATGAATCTATTATGGATGAGTTACAAGATTTAACAATAGCTCATAATATTGGTTTGTTGATGACTGATGTTGCTGGAAGAAGGGATGTTCTTCACATGAGAATTTGTGGTGACTACATAATGGTGCGTTTTGTGGGTAACGCTTTCGCAACAAAACTACACCCTACGGACTTCCAGCGCATCGATGAATGGGTTGAAAAAATTCAATATTATGTAGATCAAGGTATTCAAAAAATATATTTTTTTCCACATGAACCCGATAATATTTTAGCACCCGAATTAGGTGAGTATATTTGTAGTAGAATTATTGAGAATAAAACTATACAAACTCGCGGTCCGAAGAGAATTGAAACTGGCCAACAGTTAAACTTATTTTAAAACGATTATGATTCCATATATACATAGAGATATAAGTTGGCTCGCCTTTAACTACAGAGTTTTACAAGAAGCTAAAGATCCCAGCGTTCCACTTTTCGAAAGAATAAAATTTTTAGCAATTTACTCATCTAACTTAGATGAATTTTTCCGGGTGAGAGTAGCCAATCACAGATCTCTTTTACGCACTGGTAAGAAGACCCGGTCATCCTTAGACTTCGAGCCGGCGGAAATATTGAAGAAGATTCTAAAAATTGTAAATACGCAACAAGAAGAATTTAGTAGAATATTCGAGAAGCAAATATTATTTGAACTAGCTAGTAATAAAATCAATATTTTAAGAAGGAAGAAGTTGAATGATGAACAACAATCATTTATCGAGGATTACTTCAAAGATAACATGTTACCTTACGTTCAGCCAGTGCTATTAGTTGAAAATAAGATTAAACCATTTCTAATTACTGGTGCACTTTATCTTGCTATGCACCTTGAAGAAACCGGTTCTAACAATAAAAAGCCGCAATACGCTGTAGTAAAAATACCATCTGACCACTTACCTAGATTCGTCGAATTATCCCCTAGTAATGAAGGTGAACATGACATCATTGTAATAGATGATATAGTAAGGCATAATGTTAGGTTACTCTTTCCCGGATATGATATAATTGACACATATTCTATCAAACTTACAAGAGATGCAGAACTTTACATAGATGATGAGTATTCTGGTGATCTGATTTCAAAAATTAAGAAGAGTCTCAACAAGAGGAATGTAGGAGTCGCATCACGTATGGTGTACGATAGGTCAGCACCAAAAAAAATGTTGGATTTTCTATCCGAAGTTTTTGAATTGAGCCAATATGATAAAATGCCTGAAGGTAGATATCATAACAATGCTGACTTTTTCGGCTTTCCTAATTTTGGAATGACCCACCATAAGGATAATCCGCAGCCACCACTGCCTGTTCCTCATTTAGAAAATGCTGAATCAATTTTTAATGTTATAAAAAGGAAAGATCAGTTATTACATGTACCATATCAGAGTTACAATCCTGCAGTTAAGTTTTTTGAAGATGCAGCAACTGATCCTAATGTAACTCATATAAAGATTATACAATACAGAGTAGCTAAAGTGAGTAAGATCATGGATGCACTCAAACTGGCAGTAAAAAATGGTAAGCAAGTATCTGCATTTGTAGAAGTTAAGGCCAGATTTGATGAGGCAGCCAATTTAATGTGGGGTGAAAGATTAGAACAAGCTGGTGTCAGAGTGCATTATAGTATGCCAGGTGTAAAAGTGCATAGTAAAATTGCTATAGTAAGAAGAATAGAAAAAGATAAGGCTAGATTATACGCTCACTTGAGTACAGGAAACTTTCATGAAGATACCGCCAAAATTTATTCTGATATTGGAATTTTTACAGCTGATAAAAGACTAACAAGTGAAGCAGCCCGATTATTCACCTATTTAGAGACAAAAACAAAACCAAATAGAAAATTCGAATATTTTGGAGTAGGTCAATTCAATCTCAAACCATTGTTGATTGAATTGATAAAAACAGAAATCAAAAACGCGGAAAAAGGCAAAGAGGCTCGTATTATCCTTAAAATGAACAGCATACACGATGAAGAGATGATTGGTCTTTTATATGAGGCCAGCCAGAAAGGTGTAAAAGTTCAAATGATCATTCGTGGTATTTGCTCTCTTGTACCTGGTATAAAAGGCGTAAGTGATAACATTGAAGCCATATCAATTGTAGATCGTTATCTAGAACATGCAAGAATATTCATGTTCCATAATAATGGAAAAGAAAAAATGTATTTATCCTCAGCAGATTGGATGGTACGGAACCTGCATAGGCGGATTGAGACTATGTTCCCCATATTAGATCCTGATATTCATAACACGATAAAAGAGCTAATTAATATTCAACTCTACGATAATGTAAAAGCGAGATATATCCACTTCTCAAAGAACAATGAATACAGAACTGAGACTACAGATCTTGCAGTGAGATCTCAAATAGAGACTTATTATTATATGAAACGATTCACGGATTCATTTGAATCTGCTAATAAATAAAACAAATGTTAGGAGCAATATCCCCTATTGACGGTAGGTACAATGGTAAGACAAAAGCACTATCTGATTACTATTCAGAGTATGCGCTTATAAAATATAGAGTTAAAGTAGAAATAGAATACCTTAAGCATCTGATTGAGCATAAGATTGGTGTGATGGCAGATTTTCCTTCTGAGCACATCTCTGATCTTGAGGCTATCGTTACTAATTTCTCAATGGAGGGTGGTCAAGCGATTAAAGATATCGAGAAGGTTACTAATCACGATGTAAAGGCTGTAGAGTATTATATCAAGGCTGAATTTGATAAAATTGGTAAATTAGAAAAGTACAAGGAATTTATCCATTTCGGTTTGACATCGCAAGATATCAATAACACTTCTCTTCCAATGATGATCAAAGATTCATTGATAGATGTAATGTATCCAGCAATCGAAAGTGTAGTATCTGATATCAGTAAAATGGTAGCAGATTATAAGGGAATTCCAATGCTTGCTAAAACACATGGACAACCCGCTTCTCCGACAACTTTGGGCAAGGAGTTTGCCGTTTTCGAAGAAAGATTGACAGATCAATTAGAATTACTGAAAGCACTTCCCATCAAAGCAAAATTTGGAGGTGCAACAGGAAATCTAAATGCTCATAAAGTCAGCTTTCCAGATCACGAATGGATAGAGTTTGCAAATAGTTTTGTAGAGAATAAACTTGGGTTAAAAAGATCAAAGTATACTACACAGATTGCACACTATGACCATTTGGGAGCGATCTTCCACACAATGGCGAGAATTGATACTATTCTAATTGACTTCTGTAGAGATCTATGGACGTATATTATGATGGAGTACTTCAAGCAAAAAGTAATTGCTAATGAAGTAGGATCGTCCGCCATGCCACACAAAGTTAACCCTATAGATTTCGAAAATGCTGAAGGAAACCTAGGATTAGCAAATGCAATCTTAGAACATCTTGCTGCAAAATTACCGATCAGTAGATTACAAAGGGATCTTACAGATAGTACAGTTATCAGAAACGTCGGAGTCCCATTTGGTCACATTCTCATTGCATGTAAATCTATCCAAAAGGGAATCAGCAAACTTCAATTGAATGAAGCTAAACTTCGATCAGACTTGGATGCCAATTGGGCCGTAGTTGCTGAAGCAATTCAGAATATACTTAGACGAGAGAGTTATCCAAAACCGTATGAAGCACTTAAAGGATTGACAAGAGGTAAGACATCAATTACTAAGGACGATATCCATGAATTTATTGGCACATTGGATGTTTCGGAGGTTATAAAAGCTGAGCTATTGGATGTTACGCCGTTTAATTATGTGGGGTATTATTAGATATCTATTCGTGTTTTGTTTTCGCGACTTTAGTCGAGTATCTTTATTTAGCATTATAAACCATAATTGGACGCTTCGAGACTGAAGTCTCGCAAACATAAAAAGGGCTACTATCATTAAGACAGTAGCCCAATCGTTTTGTTTATATGCTTGGAGTATTGATCGGCTTTCGCAAAAAACGAACAAATGATCGGCTTTCGCAAAAAACGAACAA
>OJIO01001453.1_pt1 | contig 10351 bp, 7 predicted proteins | sample 1595621 | NCBI WGS metagenome assembly OJIO01 (sample SAMN05416776, study PRJEB24817) | seawater metagenome | isolation source: Sea water | place: Canada:Atlantic | collected 2013-07
GAGATTTCTGCCTGTCTCGTGGGCTCGGAGATGTGTATAAGAGACAGGAACTAGAGCATCTACTATTCTTTCCTCTGAAATATTACTATCACCAAATGCCTCCGTAAATAAAACTGGATAATATATGGTATTCTCCAACTTGATTCTGACATCTTTGATATTAGCTCCGATTTCGTTTTCATCAGTAAGAGGAAGTAAAATCATACTACTAAGCTTGTCTTCTTTCATAGCCCAACTAAATCCATCTGCATTGGACCAAGCTAGATCATTAAGGTGCATAGAGTTTCTCTTTGTAGGAGCACTTATACCTTCACTGAATCTTTTGCTCCCTATAAATGATAATTCTTGGATATGACAGCTACCACATGATATATCTTCTAATGCAGACAACTTTTTATCATAGAAAAGAACCCTGTCTAAAGTGGCTATATCATCATCAATAAAATCAAAAACACAGCTATCTAATCGGCCTCCATCTCGATATCCAATAATCGTGTCATTGTCATTAAAATATGATCAGGGAAAGGGATATCTGAATATGCATGCGGTGTAGGAGGGAGATCTGGAGTTTCTGGTACAATCGTCATCACAAATGTTGAGATCTTCTTAGTATTTGAGGATAGAACAATGAATAAGACGGCAATAACTGAGAATAATGTGAGTGCTTTTTTCATCGCGTGCAAGTTTTAGAATGTAATAGACTAGTCTTCTTACAGTTATGCTACTTAAAGTATTAAAAACGTTGCAATAATTATAAAAAAGGAGGAAGCTTCTCTGACATTTCCATGACAAAATACTTCAAAATATTGATCTGTTAGATCTGATAGTGTTTCCTATTTCCTATTGATAACCTCAAAATCATTCCATTCTAACCTCTCAACCTTCCCCCTTTTTCGATTGATATTATTAGCAATAGCCGATCCAAGATTTTCAACTTTCACCCCTTTATATTTCTTCAGTCCACCAAAAAACAACTTATCTAAAACGGGCCATACCGCAAGTGTCAATGCTTGTGAGAATCCATATCGATTAGTAGGTGTGATGATCATAGAAGGCTGAAAAACACTAAGCCTATCGAAGTCTAATGCTTTTAATTCTTCAACCAACTCTCCCTTTATCCTCAGATAAAAAGACCTAGAATTGGCATTTATACCCACAGATGCCAATAATTGAAAATGAGTCACACCTCCCTTTTTACACGCTTTGGCAAAATCAAGGACTGCCGTTTTATCAACTTTCACAAATTGCTCTTTTGATACTTTTGATGGCTCCCCAACACCTAATGTGCAAATAGCTACATCATGACCACTTACCAAATGAGAATAAGAAGATGGATCAAAAATATCCACTTTATGATTTTCAATAGTATCATGATTGACAGCTTCAAATGGTCTACGGCCTAAGATTGTCAACTTACTAAAATCAAGAAAAGTCGCTAGCGTTTTGATAGCTTCAGTTCCGACAGCGCCCGTAGCGCCTAGCATTATTATTGATATTGGGGTATCCATATTTCGTCAATTTAAGAGAAGTAAATCTAACTATATTAATATTAGAAACATACTACTTGAAGTAAGGAACAGCCTCTGCAAGACGATTGTTTCATTCTTTGAATCATAATACCAAAGTCTAGCATAACTAGCGCTCCAAAGATTATTTTTATTTGCTTCTAGAATACTATATTGACCTAAACGATATTTATTAACAACAGTGCTCTCAAGTGTCTTCACAAATATAAAGGACATATTCAGCTTTGGAAAACTACCAACAACATAGAGAGTCCAATTAGAACTCTTGACTATGCCTCGTGTCAAAAAGGGAATTGATTTACTATATGCTTCTACCTTAAACTTTTGTTGTTTGAGGATTAGTATACAGATAGATCTCTCTTGACTAGAAAACCAAAAGTTACTGCCAGCATCATCGAATTTAATTTTTTCCTTCCATTGAAAAAAAATTAAAGTTATATATTAAGTTGTTTATTTCTATTGTTAAAATAAATAATACAAACACACATTACCTCTTGTATCAATAGTTAATATTCCATCTATTGCAGTATCTGTTATTGCTTCTAATTGCATCAAAAGATCTGTATTATCATTCGTCTCCGTTTTCATTCGCTAAGATAATTAATCTAAATCATCTCAATTATTGATCTATATCATAAGTCAATATGATCTAGATCATCCATAAAGCTACGCACCAATCTTAGATTTGTTTGAAAATATAAAACTATGAATCTACTAGGCCCTATAAGCGAAATAATGACCAAAGCCCCCTTCACATTAACACCTTCAGCAACTATAGGTGATATAGAAATGTAAGACTTTGAATTCAACAGGAGGATAGTAATAAAAGATTATGAATTCCAATTCTCCTTCCCGCCTTCAGCTAAGTCGAAGAACATAATTTGTGATTACATATAAAATTAAAAAATGGAAGAATACCCAAATATTGGATTAAATATAGGAAACGAATATAAATTTTATTTCCCAAGAGATATAATGTACTGTCGTGCAGAAGGTAATTACTCATACGTTCATTTTGCTAATGGTTTGAATACTACATCCGCAAAGAAGCTTAAAGACCTAGAGGCACTTCTACCCCCCAATATTTTTATAAGGATACATCATTCCTATATTATTAACTTAATGTATGTATCAAAGTTTATAAACGATGAAAGCCATGAGTTGATCATGAAGAATGGGGAAAAAGTAACCGTATCAAGAAGAAAAAAATCTATTTTCTTAAAGAAGTTCATGAAATTGTAAAGCATATTAAAAAAAATCTACCCTACACACTCATGGAATAATTTGAGTTGATTCAAAAAATCATATTGAGACAAAAATTAAAATACAAATTGGTATTGCATGTACAATTCACAACCAATACAAATAAATTTCCAAAATGGAAAAATACCCAAACATAGGTTTGTATATCGGCAATGAGTATAAGTTCTATTATCCAAAAGATATAATGTACTGTCGTGCAGAAGGTAATTCTACTTATGTCCATTTTAAAAATGACTATTCTACTACCTCATCTAAAAAGCTTAAAGATCTAGAATCCATTCTACCTGAATCACTATTTGTTCGTATTCACCATTCATTTATTGTAAACCTAATGTATGTATCTCGATATGTTAATGACGAGAGCAAGGTGCTAATTATGAGTAATGGGGATAAACTAACGGTTTCTAGAAGAAAGCGAAATGACCTCCTATCTCATTTTATTAAGTTATGAACCTCGTAAAAATAATCAATATCCAATCCAGAAATTAAACTATATTCTTAAGCTACATGATACGTCCACAATCATAGTAATATTATTATTTATATTAACTCGCGTCTCCTTCTTTATTCTCAGTAAAGATTTAAACACAACAGTCTATTCTTTTCATTACATCCCATACAATACACTAGAAGGCAATTCATACTCATACAACTACAATTATTTCATTCGAATAATACACAAGCTTGTAATCGTGAAGCGTATCTAATACCAATTACACTTGAATATGCTGCATATTATGTGTGTATTAGTTGATGAGAAAGCATTCAAAATTAGTAGTTAATGAAAATGCAGAAGAATTGAAAATATTGCTTCGAAAACAGACGAAGTCTAAGAATATTGATCGATTGCGTTCTTTACTTTTCATAAAGCTTAATAAGTTCATAACAAGGCAAGAACTAGCTGATTATTTGGGATACCATATTAGGACAATGGAAAGGTGGCTATCCAAATATGGTGAGGGAGGATTGGATAAAATGTTATTGGCAGAAAGGTTGGAAAGGAAATCTCATTTGGTAGATAGCAAAGTACATGGTGCAATCTCCAAAAGAGTGAATGATCCTCCGACTGGTTTTTCTAGTTATGTGGAGGTTAAGCAATGGTTGTCTACAAATTACGATCTTGAAATAGAATACAATACAATAAGGTCTTATCTAATTCGGAATTTCAAGACAAAAATCAAACAACCAAGAAAATCACACATCAAAAAGGATGATGAGGCTGTTGAAGCCTTTTTTAAAACTACCTAAGTCACTAAACAACATTAGATTTAGTCTAAATAAAAACAATTACAACAGCGTCAATTTATACTTTCAGGATGAGTCAAGATTTGGATTACTAACACATGTTGGATCGAGTATAACTGCAAAAGGAGTTCGACCAATAGTAAAATATCAGCACAGATTTTCAAATACCTACCTATACGGAAGTTACTCACCAATAGACGGAGATTCGTTTGTATATGAAATTAACGGAGTGAGTTGCAGCATATTTGCAGCTTACTTGAATGCATTATCAAAGCACCGTCCAAACGAAGCCAAAATATTAGTCATTGATAATGCAGGCTTTCACTCAACAAAAAACATTAGTATTCCGAATAATATAATACTATTGCGAATACCACCGTATAGCCCTGAACTGAATCCCTGTGAACAAGTGTGGGCATGGATCAAGAAAAGGTATAAAAATCACATTTTTGAAGATATGGAAAGCCTAAAAACATGGCTACATCAAATGGTAATAAGTATGTCAAAACAGACGATTAAATCAATCGTAGGAAACCATCATTTCTTAAATGCATTCAATGCGGCGTTCTCAACTTAAATTGGTATAACTACCTAATCATTAATAAAAAAGTCCCTAATCACAATCAAGCGAATAGGGACATAAAATCAGTTATTTTTATAATCTATTATCTTCCGAGGTTTATAATTTTCTTCGATAAAATTGATTCTCCCGATATATCAACAATATTGATGTAGTATACACCTGAAATGTATTCCATCATATCTATTGACATTCGGCTATCAGTAACGTCTGAAAGCTTAAATACAGTTTGATTCAATGAATTAGTAATAGTGATATCTTGTACAGAATTCATATCTCCTACAAAATCAACATTTAATTCAGATACTACTGGATTAGGATAAACACTAGCAGTCGTTCTCGTCAAACAATCAGATTTCAACACTATGATATCCGAGTATTCATATCTTTCATCAAGATCAACTTGCTTTAATCTATAGTAGATCTCAGAATTCCAACTCACATTAGAAATATCATCATTAAAAGTGTAGTCTAAAAATTCAGTAGAATTGTTAGCGCCTTCTACAAAACCAACTTTCTCAAAATCTCTGATATGTCCTATACTTCTTTCAATATCAAATCCTGCATTGTTTATTTCAGATGCTGTTTGCCATGATATTATTGATTTTTCACAATCATTACTATAAATTGAAAAACTAGTTAATACAACAGGCAAATTTTCAGTGATTGTTTTTGTAAGATTTGCAGCATCATTAGGTGTAGTATTCCCAACAAAATCACCTGGTACTTGAAGATTAACAGATATCCCTGTCAGTGAACCAAAGGCCCCTGTAACAAATATAGGTACGGTTATTAATCCACCCTCTCCATCTGTAATCAGATCTACTTGGACTCCAGTATAAATAGCGCCGAAGGTATTATCATATGTCCAAGCGAACTTATCAGCTATTGTTCCTGACGGAGGTCCTGTTGGCTCTTGATTAATGAAAGTAATCGTCATCGTCAAACCTGAATTTGCAGGTATATCAATACCAGAATTGAAAAATATAACTGAAGATGTTCCAGATGCTGATTCCACCGGCGGATCTGGGAAAAGAGTCACTGCTCCTAACGACGGATCCTGGCCAAATGAAAACAATGGTATTAGTATAAATATAAAAATTAAAATATTTTTCATAGTTCTATATATTATGGTAGAATTCTAAATTCTAACTTTTTAATTTTAATTAATTTCCAAAGAATATTATCTGTTCAGAATCACTGTTATTACCTGGAGAATCATCCCCTCCTGATCCACTCTTTATTGACAAGGTTACCGGCACATTACCAGTTCCTCCTTGAGAATCAAACACTCCAATTATTCCAAATGTCATTGAGCTATTCGCTAAAATCACATCAGTAGTTGTAAATATGTGGAATATGAAATTACTTGAATCATACGTCCAAGGTGTATTATCCACCGGATTAGGTCCCACTGAAGTTAAAGTTGGATTCCATGTAAATGTAATTTTTGGATCTTTTGGTATTCTTACGGTAATAAGACTTCCATCTGTATCCACATTTCCAAATTCTTCAATTTTAGCAATGATACCAAGCGCACTCGTACCTGTAACTGCTCCTGGTAGTACTGTTAATAATGGAGCTAGATCTGTATTTTCATTACAATCTCCATTCACCGTCACAGTGATACTATCCTGTTTTGTGTTACCTGATATATCCACCGCTGTATACACCACTGTAGTCTCTCCTATAGGGAAGAAAACAGATGTATTTGTGATGGTGTCATTATCTATAGTAATCACTAAAAAGGCTCCTGGACAAATATCATCTACCGTTACATTTGGCAAATTAATAATTGCACCACAACCCTCTGTTGTTTGAGTAGCCGTTGCTACAATATCATCTGGGAAAGTTCCAGTGAAAAACGGATCGTCCATGTCCACTATCGTTCTTGTAAACTCACAAGTTGAAACATTGCCATAGTCATCCGTTGCTGTGAATGTAACCACATTTTCTCCTACTTGATAATTTGCTTCAAACATACCTGCCATTTGAGTAACCGGTATATTATTTCCAGATTGAACATTAATTGCAGTAATAACTAAATCTACATCCACATCACAATTATCTGTAATCGTTGGTAAATTATCCATCAATGTCATACTACACTCTAATGGGACTGTTACTAGTGTATCATTCACTAAACAAACTATAATTGGCGCTAATGTATCTAGTATAGTCACGTTTGCTATACATGTACTTGTGTTATTGTTAATATCAGTAACCGTGAGTATTACTTCTATTGAAGGATCAATATCCGTACCAATATCACTGCAGCCAAATATTGTCTTACTAGCAGAATATGATAATATACCACATGCATCAGATGATGAACCATTTAACTCAAAATCTACTACACTTACACTTCCATTTTCATCTAAATAAAGTGTAGTGTCTTTGCAACTAGCTATTGGAGATATGGTATCGATAACAGTGATGTTACTCATACACATACTTACATTTCCATGAATATCTGTGTATATAACATCTATTGTTACACCAGTTGCAACATTGTCACACTCAAATTCATTTTCACTAAATTGTACTAAAGCTATTCCACAATTATCAACAGCTCCTATTGTTACTGCTAGCGAATCAGAATCTGTAAATGTGTAAAAACCATTAGCATCCAAGTAAACATCAATATCTGTGCATGCTAGAGTAGTAGCAAATGTATCTAGTACTGTCACCTCGAAAATACATGAAGATACATTGTTACTTGGATCAGTATAAGTTGCTGTCACTTGAAAATCTCCGCCCAATACATCTCCACAACTGAATGTAGATTGAGAGAATGATATATCATAATTACAGTTATCATTAGTACTGCCAATTATAGCCAATGTGTCAGCTATAGTGAATGTATATGTTCCACTGTTAGCAGTATTATCCAAATACACTATAATGTCATTACAATCAGCCACTGGTGCAGTGTTGTCTTGAACTGTTATCATAGTATTACATGAACTTTGATTACCCGCTAGATCTGTGTACGTAACAGAAACTGTCACTGGACTAGCCAATACATCAGCACAATCAAATTCCGTTTGACCAAAGACTGCTGTCCATTCACAATTATCCGTTGTCCCAGAAACTATGTCAGTAGAGTCTTGTGCTGTCAATAAGTACAATCCTGTTATAGGATCTACTACTACCGTTATATTATTACACATTGGACTCGGTGCATCTACATCATTCACTGTCACATTAAATGTACAAGAAGAAGTATTATTGCTAGAGTCTTTATATGTAGCTGTAACTTGAACTACACCTGTATTACTACAATCAAAAGAACTTTGACTAAATGTTACATCAAAATCACAATTATCTGAAGTCGTACCTATTATTGCTACGGTATCCGCCATTGTGAAAGTATATGCTCCACCATTTGCAGTATTATCTAATGATACTGTAATATCATTACAATTTGCCATTGGTAATTCATCATCAATAATTGTTACGGTTGCTGTACATGTCGATACATTATTATTTTCATCTGTAACTGTAAGTGTAACAGTATTGTCTCCTTTTGATGTACAATCAAAATTCGTTTCATCAATAACGCTAGATGCAATTCCACATGCATCTGTTTCACTCATTGTAACATCTGATGCGGTTATCGATATATTACCAGTACCATCTAATGAGACAGTAATGTCTTTACATTCAATCACTGGTGCAATCGTATCAACTACTGTTACTGTCGATGAACAAGTGCTCATATTTCCATTCACATCAAGTACTGTCATCATCACAGTATTCGCTCCTACATTACTACATCCGAAATCCGAAACATCCAAAGTAATCGCGTTGATTCCACAATTATCTGTGCTTTCATTATTTACAAATGTTGTATCTATAGAGAACATTCCATTTGCATTTAAGTAGATGGTAGTGTCTTTACATATTGCTGTTGGCAATACATTATCCTCTACTGTAACTATTGCTTCACACGTACTCGTGTTGTCACTCTGATCTGTAACAGTAAGCGTTACTGTATTTGGTCCTACATCATTACAATCGAAAGTAGTAATATCAAGGCTTCTTAATACTATAGCACAATTATCATTACTTCCATTATCAATATCAAGTGTATCTATAGTGGCCATTCCATTTGCATCCAACTGAATTGTAATACTTTGACATATTGCAGTTGGGCTTATGGTATCCAAAATTGTTACTGTTGATATACACGTTCCTTCATTTCCTATAACATCTGTTCCTGTCAATGTTACCGTATTGGCACCTAGATCAGCACAAGAGAATGAACTCTTATCAATTGCTAAATCAATATCCGCTATTGGCGCACAATTATCTGTAGTTCCATTGTCAATTTCTTGAGCTGTTACAAAAGCCATTCCATTGCCATCAAGATATAAGATAGTGTCCATACAATTTGCTATTGGAGAGGTCGTATCCTGAACCATAATTATTTGGTCCATTGAATCTGCATTTCCGCAAGTATCTTCCGCTTTCCATGTTCTGATAATCGTATATTCATAATACCCGTCATCTGAAGTATCATTTACTTGTTGATTATCATCACTATACGTTATTGTTACTCCACCAATACAATTATCAACTGCAGTCGCTTCACCAAGTGTTGTTGTAGACATATCAGAATCGCAATCTACCGTAGCATTAGCTGGTAATGTCAATGTAGGAGCTATATCATCATAGATTATAAGTATCTGTGTACACATACCTTCGTTTCCATTGATATCTGTTACAGTGTATACTCTTTCAAACGTATCTTGATTTGTACAACTAGGACTACTTAGACCAGTTGTCGAAACATGTGCAAAAGTTGATAAACTAACCGCACAATTATCATCCAATACTCCTCCATCTGCAATAAAGCCTGTAAATGTTGGATAAGGATCTGGGAAATTCTCAATACAAGAAACAGTTATGGTCTGTGGACAAAGAATAGTTGGAGGTATTGTATCCAATACCGTAACTGTAAATGTACAAGCTATAGCATCCGGATTCGCCAATGTATCTGTATATACAATATTGTAAACTCCAGGTGTAAACCCTAGTGACTGTTCACCAAATGCATATCCCTCATCTGTTGCGCCATCAAAATCTCCTTCTAAATCAATCGTTACACAATTGTTCGCAATTGTTGGAGCAACAAAATTAATTGCTGCATCACAATCTTGTACATAAAGCGTAATGTCATCAGGACAGTTTATAACTTCTGCCATTGTAGGGTCTGAAGTATCTACCGTTCCAGAAGTAACAGCTTCACATCCATTATTATCTATCACGGTTACACTATATGTACCAGCTGTTAAATTAATAGCCGTTGCTGTTGTTTGATTCCCTGTAGCTGAATCCCATTGATATGTATACCCTGGAACTCCACCAGATGCATCTACATAGATAGATCCGTCATTTGCTTCAGGACACGTTTCATCCGTTACATCAATTGTTAATACTGGTGTTGGTAACATAGCTTCTATCGTAAAACTCGTTACTGTACTTACACAATCTCCATTATCCGCTGTGATTGTATATGTTCCTGCAGTTCCACTTATATTTCCTGCGCCATCGTCTGTCGCTGTAGCTGGATCTATATCATATGTAATAGTTACATCATAATTATCTACTACCGCACTTCCCGCAGCCGAACATGTTGGATCTATTACCGTTACTATCGGGGCATCTGGTGTAACTAACATCGCATCATTGCTAAATGTCGCACTCGCTGTACATCCATCTCCATTCTCTA
>OJIO01001455.1_pt1 | contig 10347 bp, 8 predicted proteins | sample 1595621 | NCBI WGS metagenome assembly OJIO01 (sample SAMN05416776, study PRJEB24817) | seawater metagenome | isolation source: Sea water | place: Canada:Atlantic | collected 2013-07
TACGAGATTTCTGCCTGTCTCGTGGGCTCGGAGATGTGTATAAGAGACAGGATTCTTTTGCGCCCCAAACAATCGTTAGTTTACTAATCAATGCATCATGATTTGCAATGGTTTTGTATTCTTGAAAAGGGGTGAATTTATGCGCAATTTTTAAGATTTTATCGCGCTGCTTTTCAATATCAATTCCAACAGGAACATCAGAAACAATAATTCCAGAAAAAGTAAAGGAATGTGTAATAGAAATGAATTTTCCGTTTTTTAAATGCGGTTTTCCAAATTCATCATAAACCAAATCAGCATCAACCAAACCAACTTCTTTTAACAAGTGACGAATGCTTAAAAAACCTCTTTGATGTAATTCTGATTTCATGCTATCAACACGAGTTTGATTTGCAGCTGTTAGAGAAATTCCGTCAGACAAATCAGTGTAGCCTTCTTGTATGTTCCAAATCAATACTTTAGTAGAATTATTAATCGTTAAACTTTTATGAAGAGGCATATTTTTTAAAATGTATGTCGTAACTTTGCAGCTCGAAAATTATTGAATATAAATATACAAAATATGAGCACAAAAACTGCGACTTACGTACCATTTAAAGTTAAGGATATTTCTTTAGCTGATTGGGGAAGAAAAGAGATTGAATTAGCCGAAGCAGAAATGCCAGGATTAATGTCTTTGAGAGAAGAATATAAAAATGAACAACCTTTAAAAGGTGCAAGAATTGCAGGGTGTTTACACATGACAATTCAAACTGCTGTTTTAATTGAAACTTTACAAGCATTAGGAGCTGAAGTAACTTGGAGTTCTTGTAATATATTCTCTACACAAGACCAAGCTGCTGCTGCAATTGCTGCCGCAGGAACTGCTGTGTATGCTTGGAAAGATATGACAGAAGAAGAATTTGACTGGTGTATTGAACAAACTTTATTCTTTGGAGAAGATAAAAAACCATTAAACTTAATTTTAGATGATGGTGGAGATTTAACAAACATGGTTTTAGATCGTTTTCCAGAATTAGCTGCAGGAATTAATGGTTTATCAGAAGAAACTACAACTGGAGTTCACCGTTTATACGATAGAGTAAAAGCAGGAACTTTACCAATGCCAGCAATTAACGTAAACGATTCTGTTACAAAATCGAAGTTTGATAATAAATACGGATGTAAGGAATCTGCAGTTGATGCAATTAGAAGAGCAACTGATATTATGTTAGCAGGTAAACGTGTAACTGTTTGTGGTTACGGTGATGTTGGAAAAGGAACAGCTGCATCTTTTAAAGGAGCTGGTTCAATTGTTACAGTTACAGAAATTGATCCTATTTGTGCTTTACAAGCTGCAATGGACGGATTTGAAGTAAAGAAATTAGAAACTGTTGTTGGTAATTCTGATATCATTATTACAACTACTGGAAATAAAGATATTATTCAAGGGCGTCATTTCGAAGCTATGAAAGACAAAGTTATTGTTTGTAACATTGGTCATTTTGATAACGAAATTGACATGGCTTGGTTAAATGGAAACCACGGAAACACAAAAGATACTATCAAACCTCAAGTTGATAAATATAATATCGCAGGAAAAGATATTATCATTTTAGCTGAAGGACGTCTAGTAAACTTAGGTTGTGCAACTGGTCATCCAAGTTTTGTAATGTCTAACTCATTTACAAACCAAACTTTGGCACAATTAGAATTATGGAATAATAGAGATGCTTACGAAAACGAAGTATACATGTTACCTAAGCATTTAGATGAAAAAGTAGCAAAATTACACTTAGCTAAAATTGGTGTTGAGTTAACTGAATTACGTTCAGATCAAGCATCTTATATTGGTGTAACCGTAGATGGTCCTTATAAACCTGAACATTATAGATACTAAAACGTTATTCTGAACTTGTTTCAGAATCTCATTAGAATACAAAAACCCTTACATTAATTTGTGAGGGTTTTTCTTTTAAGTACCTTTCAAAAAAAATAAACCCTAAATGAAAACAGTAAACACTTCAGTCTTAGAAAACAGATTAGCGCTTTTAGAAAGTTATATTCCAAATTACGAAGAAACAAATAAGAATGTTTCAAAAGTGGGTGTCGCTTGGCATTTAGATCATAGTTTAAAAGTGATTAACTCTGTGGTAAAAAGTATGGAGAATTCAGACCCAACATTATATGAAAATAATTTTAAGTTTTTAGGAAAAATATTTTTAAAACTTGGTTTCTTTCCAAGAGGAAAAGCTAAAGCACCTAAATATGTGAAACCACCAGAAGTAATTTTAAAGGCAGATATTATTTCACAGTTAACAGAAGCTAAACAACATGTAAACGCAATACAAGATTTGAATGAAAATGCTTATTTCAAACATCCTTTGTTTGGTAATACAAATAAGTTTAGAGTAGTCCGTTTTTTAGATACACATACAAATCATCATTTAAAAATTGTAAAAAATATTTTAAAATGAGCTGCTTCTTCATTAGTCCTTGAAATTTTAATTTACCTTTTCATTTTTGTATATTTATAACGTTAATAATTCAACAACAAGTACAATAATCGCAGATATTTTAGATTTGATAAAATCAGGAAAACGAGCAACAGACAGAGAAACCTTGGAGAAAGTTAGTATAGAAAATGTTACTTACTGGAAAGTAAAACAAGAAAAAAATTAATGAGTACTTCTAAGAAAATTGGACTTTTTTTAGGGCCAATATTATTTTTCATCATACAAAATTTACCAACTGTTTTAGTTTCTGAAAAAGCGGATGCTGTTATTGCTGTCGCACTTTGGATGGTTATTTGGTGGATTACAGAATCTGTAAACATAGCCGTAACAGCTTTATTACCATTAATACTTTTTCCTTTAATAAATGTAATGCCAATTGCAGAAGTTGGTAATAATTACGGAAGCCCAATAATATTTTTATTTTTTGGTGGATTTGTTCTGGCATTAGCTTTAGAAAAAGTAAATCTCCACAAAAGAATTGCCTTAAATATTATCAAAATTACTGGAAGAACACCAAACAAGGTAGTGCTTGGCTTTATGATTGCAACCGCTTTTATGAGTATGTGGATTAGCAATACAGCAAGTACCGTTGTGATGTTACCCATTGCCATTTCCGTTATAAGATTATTAATAGATGATGAAGATGGATTTACAAAAGGAGATAAAAACTTTGCGTTAAGTGTGATGCTAGGAATTGCTTTTGCTGCAAATTCTGGAGGAATCGCAACAGTTATTGGAACACCGCCAAATTCGGTTTTGATAGGGCTGTTAGAGAATCAATATCAAATAGAAATCTCATTTTTAAAATGGATGACATTCGGTTTGCCTTTTTCAATTATTATGGTTGGTTTGTGTTATTTGGTTTTGGTAAAATGGATGTTTCCTTGCAATCATATTCAATTTTCATCGTCAGCAAATTTAATATCTGATGAAATAAAAAAACTAGGACCAATATCAAAACAAGAAAAAAGAGTGCTAACTATTTTTGCAATCACAGTTTTTTTATGGATCACAAGAACAATCATAAATAAGTTTTTTCCACAACTAAATTTATCTGATACCGCAATAAGTTTAATTGGAGCTTTGGCATTGTTTGCAATTCCATTGAGCATTAAAAAAGGGACATTTATTTTAAAATGGAATGACACTGAAAAATTAGCTTGGGGAATTTTATTGCTTTTTGGTGGAGGCTTAGCGTTGGCAAAAGGAATGGATGCAAGTGGTTTGGTAGATGTAATTACTGAAGCGATTAAATCTGGTGATTTTAATATAACAATTACCGTTTCTCTATTGATTATTCTAATGTTATTTATGACAGAATTAATGAGTAATGTAGCATTGATTTCGGTATTAGCCCCAGTGGTGGCAGGAATCGCAATCGGATTAAACATTCCAATATTAAACGTATTAATTCCTGTTACGATGGCAAGTAGTTGTGCGTTTATGTTACCAATGGCAACACCACCAAACGCCATTGTTTTTGCAAGTGGTTATGTAAAAGTGAGTGAAATGGTAAAAGCAGGAATTCTCTTAAATATTTTTGCAGTTATTTTACTCATTTTGTATTATTTGTTTGTAATTCCTCATATGATTTAATCCAACGAATCATCTCTAATTAAATCGCTATTTGATATGTACTCGTCTTAATTTCTAGCCAAATTTTTACTTATTATTAAATACTATGTTTAAGGAATCGATGATTTTTTGAGTGCCATTTTTAAGTGGATCAACGCACGGAAGCCCAACTTCTTTGGATAGCTTATTTAAATAATTTTCGCGTTCTTCTGAATTCAAACTAGAAGTATTCACGCTAATCCCAACACACCTTATGTTCCTGTTTGTAAGGCTACCTATTTCTATTGTTCGCTCAATGACTTCATTAATGGTAGGTGTAGTGAAATTCGGCCATCCCATAATCTGGTCTCTTCCAACTTCATGACAAACAACAAAAGCATCTGGCTGTGAACCAACTAGAAGTCCCGTACTTACTGCTCCATACCCTGGATGAAAAATGCCTCCTTGTCCTTCAATAACATCCCAATGATTCGAATCATTATCTGGAGATAAAAGTTCTGCGGCTCCCGAAATAAAATCAGCAACTACGGCATCAATAGGAATCCCCTTTCCAGCAATCATAATACCAGTTTGTCCACTAGCTCTAAAATCGACATTCATCCCTGCGGCCTTCATGTCTTTTTCTAATGCCAAGGCGGTATATTTTTTTCCTAACCCACAATCTGTTCCTACAGTAAGAAGTCTTTTTCCTGAACGTTTTTTTCCACTAGCCACGGGTAATTTCTCTGGCGGAATACGGATATCTACTAAACGTGCTCCAGATTTTTCGGATGCTTTTTTAAATCTTGGAATACTATTTAAACGTACATGTACACCTCCAACAATATCAATACCAGCTAACAATGCTTCCTCTAAGGTTTCTAACCATGCCTCTGGAATACCTCCGCCAATGGCAGCAGTACCAATAATTAACGAACCTACTTTTGCGTCGACAGCTTCTTTGATGGTCATTGGAGGTAAACCTAAATCAATTGTGCCCCCTTTAAGACTCATTTGACCTTTACAAAGTGAACGACGCCACTCTACAATACCAAAACCAGTTTTTGCATAACCATCATTAGTTTCATTTCCTGTAAAAATTAAATAGGGCGTTTTAAGCTCAATGGATTTCATTTGTTTAATAATTAAATTTAGTTAATGGTATTAAATCGTAAGGGTTATTTTATTCTCTAATTCACTTTCTTTAAATGCAGCTCCATGACCAATATCATCAGAGATATTTAGAAGGCCACCTATTTTATCATCATATCTCATTCCTCCAATAACAGGATCACTTTCAAAATGATAACAAGAATCTAAATCAATAAAATGGATGTTAGGTCTAGCCATCGCAAAATGTGCAGCAGCAGATAAAGCCAATCTACTTTCTCCAAAACAACCAATCATACATTTCATTCTTGCTGATTCGGAAATTGCATTAATTTTAAGGCCTGTATGAATACCACCTGATTTACCCAGTTTGATGTTGAGATAGTCTGCTGCTCCAGCTTTTACCAGCTTTAAAGCATCATGATGGTTAAAAACACTCTCATCAGCACAGATGGGCAGATCTACATGGTTTCTTAGTCGTGCTAATCCATCATAATCCCACACAGCAAGAGGCTGTTCAGAATAGTCCAAGTCTAGATCTTTCATGCCCTTGATATTCGCCAATGCTGTTGGATAATCCCATCCTTGATTGCTATCTATTTTAAGATAGACACCTGAGCCCACAAGTTCTCTAACTGCTTTTACATGAGCAATGTCTTGCAAACCAGATCGTCCAACTTTTAACTTTATGGCATCAAAACCGGCATTTAACATATCTTGAGCTTGCGCTACAGTTTCTTCTACAGTATCTTTAAGACCGATGGTTATATCTGTTCTGAGTTGTCTTCGTTCTCCACCAAGAAATTGATACAAAGGCATATTTGCTGCTTTGGCAGCAATATCATAAAGAGCCATATCAAAAGCCGAGCGAACGGAAGAATCACCAACGGTAACACTGTTTATTTCTTTCATTCTAGATTCTATAGCTAAAGCATTTTTACCTAGAATCATTCTTGCCATTGCTTGAGCAATAGTATAATTGCTTTCTTGAGTATCACCAGTAATCATTGCACATGGACTCGCTTCTCCCCAGCCAATTATACCTTTGTCGGTTGTAATTTTTATGGCCACATTTTCAGCTTTGTCTATCGCGCCTAAAGGAGTATTAATGGGTATTTTTATACTAACATTTAATGTATAGACATCAATTTTTTCTATTTTCATTGTAATGTGTCTTGAGATATTACGAATATAAGATTTTTCCCTTTTGATTCATAAAACAGTTATTTCAAAAATGAATACGTATCGATAACCGTTATTAGTTTTTTGGCCTCAGTGTTATATTTTATTAAACGAGATAAATAATTTCTAATTGCAGAAGATTGAAAACTTGCTACTTTTTTTCGATACACTTCACTTTCTGAAAAATAAATATAAGCGTCTTTATTATATCTATGTTTCAGCCAATCTATATACCATGAGTATTGCTCAAAAAACTTGATGTTTTCTTGAGTTTTTCTTATAAGTGTTGTTGCATTTCTTGAAAGTGGTGGTTCATTTTTAAGATAGAAATCTATAATTCTAGATGAAAGTGTATCCTGTTTTAAACTATTTAGCCGCCTAGTCACCTTGATTAAATCATATCCTTTGTTTTGAATCCTATGAGAAAATGTACCTGCAATGTCTCCAAAATAAATATCTACAATACTATCCTCTTTTTTAGTTGGGAATTCTATATTAATCTTTGGAAATTGTTTTTGTAGTACTTTTTCTAACCGAATATTTCTTTGCTCCCAATGATCTATTACCAATCCAAGATTAAGAGTGTCTTTTATTAAATCTGATCTTACTTGTTTGTAAATTGTCTCTTGGTTAGATATAAGTAATCGTTGTTCATTCCAATTATTAATACTCAAAGCAATCAATATTCCTATAACTACAAGCGCAATTTCTCCAATAGCATATTTAAAATACTTTGCTGTTTTGCCTGCCTGTCCGGCAGGCAGGTTTTCCATAAGTAGGTTTTGCCTAATTTTTCGAAAGAATTTTATCATTGGTTAATGGTTGGTATTTATGTATTAAATCAGTTCTAAATATAGACAATTTATTAATTGTATTAACCACCTAACCAACCATCTCTATCTAAACTTCTATATTGAATGGCTTCAGCAATATGCGTTGGAGTAATATTTTTTTCAGCAGCTAAATCTGCAATAGTTCTAGCAACTTTTAAAATACGGTCGTACGCTCTTGCTGATAAGTTTAATTTTTCCATGGCGGTTTTTAATAACGACATGCTTTCGCTTGAAAGTTTACAATATTTTCTGATTTGTTTTACATTCATTTGTGCATTGTAATGCACGTTCTCTAATTCAGTAAAACGTTCAGATTGAATTTCTCTTGCCGCAGTAACTCGTTTTCTAATTTCAACAGAGGATTCTCCTTTGCGTTCTTCAGTCAGTTTTTCAAACGGAACAGGAGTTACTTCAATATGAATATCAATTCTGTCTAATAAAGGTCCAGAAATCTTGCCTAAATAACGTTGCATTTCTTGAGGAGAAGAAGTTAACGGGGAATTTGGATCGTTAAAATATCCAGACGGACTCGGATTCATACTTGCCACCAACATAAAACTACACGGATATGTTACTGTAAATTTTGCTCTAGAAATAGTTACGTCTCTGTCTTCTAAAGGTTGTCGCATTACTTCTAAAACGGTTCGTTTAAACTCGGGTAATTCGTCCAAGAATAAAACACCATTATGAGAAAGTGATATTTCTCCAGGTTGCGGATATTGTCCACCACCAACCAAAGCAACATCTGAAATTGTGTGATGTGGACTTCTAAATGGTCGTTGAGTTAACAATCCGTTATTTTTAGTTTTCCCAACAACCGAATGAATTTTGGTGGTTTCTAAGGCTTCGTTTAACGTCATGGGAGGCAGAATAGAAGGCAGTCGTTTTGCTAACATGGTTTTTCCAGAGCCTGGCGGACCAATGAGAATAATATTATGTCCACCAGCAGCAGCAATTTCCATACAACGTTTAATCGATTCTTGTCCTTTTACATCAGAAAAATCAAATTCAGGAAAATCAATATTTTTATAAAACTCAGCACGTGTATCAATAATTGTTGGTTTTAATTTTTTCTCACCATTAAAATGATTGATGACTTCTAAAATATTATCAACTCCAAAAACCTCTACATTATCTACAATTGCAGCTTCTTTTGCGTTTTCTTTTGGCAAAATAAAATGTTTGAACCCTTCCTCGCGGGCTTTTATCGCAATTGGCAAAGCGCCTTTTATAGGTTGTAAACTTCCATCTAAAGAAAGTTCTCCCATAATAATATATTCATCAATTTGTTCTGATTTAATTTGTTTGGATGCGGCTAAAATTCCCGTTGCTAAGGTTAAATCGTACGCCGCGCCTTCTTTTCTAATATCTGCTGGCGCCATATTAATAATAATCTTTTTCCCAGGAAGTTTGTAATTGTTGTTATTCAAGGCAGCGGAAATCCGATAGGAACTTTCACGAACAGCGTTGTCTGGCAAACCCACCAAATGATACCCAATTCCTTTATCAATATTTACTTCAACAGTAATTGTAGTAGCTTCTATGCCGAAGACGGCGCTACCATAAACTTTAACTAGCATTTTTTTCTTTTAAAGATAAAGAAAAAAAATCAACTTCTAGTTTTACTTAAACTGATGTTAAAGAATGTTAAAAAAAGCTTGATATGAAAGTAAGCATCCTACATTTGCGCCTTAATTGCTGTAGTTGTTGCTATTGGCAAATGTTAAAGAAATATTAAAATAAAAATTGCTATTAAACCTTTGTATTAATACTGAGTCTTAGCTGAAGCTATTCAAAATAGCTTGTTAATTAAATCAAACAAAATAAAAAATGATTAAATCAATTACAACTAAACTAATAATGGTAATGTTATTATTAGTTTCAACAAGTACAATTGCGCAAAGCATTTCTGGTAGAGTAATAGATGAAGAAAAAAAACCTTTAGAGTTTGCTTCTATTGCGGTGTTAAATGCAGCAGATTCTACTTTAGTTAGTTATACAAGTACTGATATTAAAGGGAATTTTAAGGTAAAAGAGATTTCTGTAGGAAAAAGAATTTTTCAAATTAATTTATTAGGATATCAAGTATATCAAAAGACAATTGATTTTAAAGGGAAGTCTTTAGATTACGGAACGATCACTTTAAAAGAAGCAGATAATACTTTAGATGAAGTAAACATTACTGCTGTAATTCCTATTACGATTAAAAAAGATACAATGGCATTTAATGCAAAAGCATTTAAAGTTAGAGTTGATGATACAGTAGAGGATTTACTAAAAAAATTACCAGGTGTAGAAGTTGATGCAGACGGAAAAGTAAAAGCACAAGGAGAAGATGTTTCTAAAGTGTATGTAGATGGAAAAGAGTTTTTTAGTGGCGATCCTTCTGTAGCTTTAAAGAATTTATCTGCAGATGCAATTAAAAAAATTGAATTAATTGATGAAAAAAGCGATAAAGCAAGAGTAACAGGAGTTAATGATTCTAATCGTTCTAAGGTAATTAATTTGACTTTAAAAGATGATAGAAAAGTAAGTGCCTTTGGTAAATTTCAAGGGGGTTACGGTTCTGATGATCGTTATTTAACAAGTTTAAATTACAATCGTTTTTCTCCAAAAATGCAAATTTCTATTATTGGTAGAGCAAATAATGTAAATAGTTCTGGTTCTGATATTTCTCAAATCATGTCTTTCGGTGGTGGAAGAGGAGGTTTTGGTGTTTCTAGAGGTGGAAGTGGAGGTGCTTCTTCTGGATTTATTACTACTGGTATTGGAGGTTTTAACTTAGGTTATGAATTAAAAAAGAAACAAAACTTAAATGCAGATTACTTTTACAATTACACAAATTCTGAATCTGGAAATGTGTTCTCTAAAAGAACTGAGTTTGTAGGTGGTCAACAATTATATTCAGAAAGAAAATCTACAAGTAATAGCGAAACAAAATCTAACAAAGCAAACTTTAGTTTTATAGATCGATCTAACGATTTAAGAACAGTTACACTAAGAGGTAGAATAAATTCAAGTAATACTACAGGAAATAGTGTAAATACACTTGATGCTTTTGCTCCAGATAGTAAAACTATAAAAGAAGTTCTAAACACAGGTGTTTCTAATAGTGATAATAACCTGTCTCTTATACACATCTGACGCTGCCGACGAAGAGGATAGTGGAGATC